>Ga0154355_1127_pt2 | contig 15799 bp, 12 predicted proteins | sample RifGroA2_FD_115883 | JGI IMG/M metagenome (GOLD analysis project Ga0154355, IMG submission 115883) | Bacteroidetes bacterium GWA2_31_9b
AGATATTCACACAGCAGAAGATGCTGTACTAGCTGCTGAATATGTTGATATCCTTCAAATACCAGCATTTCTTTGCCGCCAAACTGATTTATTAATAGCTGCTGCACAAACAGGAAAATTTGTAAATATTAAAAAAGGTCAGTTTCTTGCTCCTGGTTCAATGAAATTTGCTGTTGATAAGGTTGCTGAATCAGGAAATAAGAATATAATGATTACCGACAGAGGTACCATGTTTGGTTATCAGGATTTAATTATTGATTACAGAGGAATACCTGAAATGAAAGAATTTGGTTATCCTGTTATATTAGATATTACTCATAGTTTGCAACAACCAAACCAACCATCGGGTGTAACAGGTGGACGACCAGAGTTAATAGAAACTATTGCTCGTGCAGGAATTGCTGTTGGTGTTGATGGTATTTTTATAGAAACTCACCCCGACCCTGCAAATGCTAAATCTGATGGTGCAAACATGCTGAATTTAAAATACCTTGAAAAGCTTTTAACACATCTTGTGAAAATTAGGAAAACTATAACATCATTTTAATAAAAAAGCCCTGAATGGGCTTTTATTATTATATTAAAAATTTGTTAATTTTTAACAAAAACTGATCGAGTGCTATAGGTTTTGATATATAATCATCGCATCCAGCATCAATACATTTAAAACTATCTTGTGGCAATGCATAAGCCGTTTGAGCAATTATAGGAATTTCCTTTTTAATTTTTTTAATTCGTCGTGTTGTTTCATAACCATCCATAATAGGCATTTGAATATCCATTAAAATCAGATCAATATTTTCAGTTGTATTTTTAACAATATCAAGTGCTTCTTGTCCATTTTTAGCCCATAAAATTTTTACATTGGTAATGCTTAAAGTTTCTTTAATTATTTCAAAATTGATTTTTTTATCTTCAGCAATTAATATTACTTTTTCTTTCCAATTAAACTGTTTAGGCTGAATAAATTCTATATTATTGTCTTTAAATTTATGTGGAATTTTTACATGAAAAGTAGAACCTTTGCCTAATGTAGATTCAACCCAAATTTTCCCATTTAACAGATCTACAAGGCTTTTAGAAATTGATAAACCTATTCCTGCACCACCATACTTACGAGTTGCACCTTCATCAATTTGTCTGAATCGTTCAAAAATTATTTCCTGATATGAATCTTCAAGTCCAATTCCAGTATCCCGCACAAAAAAATCAATTTCATTTTTCTTATTTTGTATAAAACCAAATTCAATTCGCCCTTTTTCAGTAAACTTAATAGCATTATCGAGTAAATTTGAAAGTATTTGTTTTAATCTTACAGGATCTGTAAATATCTTACTATCAGGGTCTTTATTTTCGTTTGAATAGATTAATATTAATTCATTTTTATTTCGTTTAATAATTTCATTGGTAAAATGATCGTGTAAAAACTCCATTATTGGATGAGGATTGAATTCCTTCTTTTCAATTTTTACTTCGCCAGATTCAATTTTAGCAAAATCAATAATATCATCGATCAGGTTTGTAAGATTAAGACATCCTTCACCCAAAAGACGAATATATTCTCTTCGTTTTTCTTTAGTTAAATTCTCATATTCAAGCATTTGAGAAAAACCAGTTATTGCGTTCATTGGAGTACGAACTTCATGTGACATATTTGCTAAGAAATTTGATTTTAACCGATCAGATTCTTCAGCTTTATTTTTAGCAATCCTAAGGTTCTCCAATGTTTGTTTATGATCATTAATCTCTTCAATAAGTTGTTTATTTGTTTCATTAAGTTTCTGTGTACGTTCAACAACTCGTTCTTCAAGCTCATCTTTCATCCTGCTAAGTTTTTCTGCAGTGATTTTGTGCTCGTTTGTTTCAATATTCAGTTTGTTAGTTAACTTTTTCTGTGATCTGTAAAAAAAGTACAAAACAATTACAATTATTATAAGAAATAAAAAAGAAATCGAAAGTACCAAATTCTGAGCATCTTTCTTTTTTATTTCGGCATTTTTAAGTTCCTGATCTAATTTTAAATTCTCAATTTCTTTTATATGGTTTGCGTTCTGATATTTTGCTTCAATTTCTTCTATTTGTTTAAACTTATCTTCATTAAAAACAGAGTCTTTAATTGATACATATAATTTATAATAATTTAATGCTTTTGAATATTCTTTCTTTTGTTCAAATATTGCAGATAAAGCTTCGTAATTATATGAAATATAGTCTTTTAATGAATATTTTTTTGAAAGTTCTAATCCTTTATTAAAATATTCGATTGATTTTGGGATATTATTAAGGTTTCTGTAATTTGATCCAAGATTATAATAAACATAAACTATTGCGGGATTGTAATTGAGCTCTTCAAATACCAATAAAGACTTTTGATAATACTCAAGCGATTTTTTATATTGTTTATTTTCTTCGTATAATAATCCAATATTACTTAACGAAGTTCCTATTCCATTCAAATTATCGAGTTCTTCATAAATTTTTAATGATTTCTCATAAAAATCTAATGCTTGATCAAAATTTTTCCAGTTATAGTGTAAAACTCCAATATTTTGTAATGATGCAGCTGCTCGTGATTTATTTCCTATCTCTTTAAAAATTTCTAAAGCTTTTTCATAATATATCAATGCTAATGAAAATTTTTTTAAATCATTATATAAAGTACCGATATCCTGATAACAAATAGCAACCTGTTCTTTATTGTTTAAACCATCAAAAACTTCAATTGCTTTTTGATAGAATTCTAACGCTGCATCATAATTATTTAAATATTGATTTGTTAAACCTAAGTTAAGGTATAGTTTAGCAACTTGATCTTGTTTATTTTCAAGCAGATATAAATCGAGTGATTCTTTATAGTACTTAAGTGCATCTTCAAATTCATTTTCAATATAGTAATATTCACCAAGGTATAATTTTGAAAAAGCAATTACATTATTATCATTCATTGATTTTCCTAGAGAAAGTAAATCAGAAGAATAGTAAAAAATATCGTCAGGGAAGTCGGGGTAACTTTTTGAAATAATATCTTTTAAAATGGAAACTTTAATTCCATTTTCTGATGTTTTTTCAAGTTTTGATTTTAAATCAGATAAAACATTTTTAATTGAATCGTTCTGTGCAATGTTAAATAATGGATTTAAAACAAGAGTTAATATTCCGATCAGCTTAAATAGCTTATTCATAAATATTTTATATTAGATTACGTTTTTGAAATACTGTTTTATAATTTTTTTGATTGTTATTCTTCTTCAAAAAAATCAATAATTTGTTTAAAATAATAATCATTCCAACCATCCGTGATGTTCTCAAAATCATCATCAGGAATATTTATATGATTTAATTCAACCTGTGTACCTTTTTTATGTTCGAATAACTTAATAGTTACTATAGATTTATCAGGTAAATCACCAAAATACCATTCCTGAACAATTTTTTGATTTGAAATAATCTCAATATTTCTCCCGGTAATATCACCATTCCAAAGGGAAAACTCTGTTTCTGCTTTATCGTCCATAACAGCAGGAAATCCAGACCATAGTTCAATAGTAAACGGATTTGTCAAAGCAATAAATACTTCGTCAACTGGTGCTGGAATAATAAAATATTTTTTATAATCTTTCAATTTAGAATATTTTTTAACTAAACACTTTCAAGTTCGGTTTCGTAAAGGAATTCTGAAATGCATTGATTGTTTCTGAAAAAATATACTCCACCCCATTTATGTTCTACTTTTAAATAAACCTGAACAACATCATCAGAAACAAAAATTGTACGTGTGATTGTCATATTCTCTTTTTCAATAACTTCAACAGTTTTTCCTTTTGAATAATCTTTTTTAAGATCAACTTCTTCGGTAGCTTTTTTAGCAATATCCATTACTTTATTCTGCTCGCGAAGTTTCTCAGTAATGGCTTTTGCTTTACGCTCTTCAATATCTTTTTGCATTCTTGCCTGCTCTTCAAGTCCTGCTTTTACGGCTGCTTCCTCTTCTTGTTTTTTTCTATCTTCGGCTAACTTTTTTTCTTCAGCAGATTTGGCTTGTTTCTGAGCATCTTCTAGTGCTATTCTTGCTTCTTCATCTTTTCTTCGTTTTTCGGCAAGTGCTTTTTCTTCTTCGTAAAGTTTTGCTTTTTCGGCAGCTTCAATTTTGGCTGCTTCAGCTGCTGCTTTTAAACGAGCTTCCTCTTGTGCTTTTAGTTCAGCCATTTTTTTAGCTTTTTCTGCTTCGTTTAACTGAGCTGCTTCTATTTCAGCTTTTTTTCGTGCTTCATTTTCAGCATTAATCTGTGCTTCAAGTGCTGCTTTTTTACGAGCATCTTCTTCTGCTTGAGCTTTTGTACGAGCCTCTGCTTCAGCTTTTTGTTTAGCTATTATTTTTTCATTTTCTATTTGTTCAGCAATTTTTCGTTCTTCTTCTTCTTTACGATTTTTTTCTAACTCAGCTTGTTGTTGTGCAAGCAATTGAGCTTTTTTATCTGCTTCAATCTTTGCAGCTTCAGCCATAGCTTTTTGACGCTGTTCTTCATCAGATTTAATTTTAGCTTCTAATGCAGCTCTTTTATCAGCTTCAAGTTTAGCTGCTTCGGCTATTGATTTTAAACGTGCCTCTTCGTCAGCTTTAATTTTTAATTCTAATGCAACTTTTTTTCGTGCCTCTTCTTCCGCTTGTGCTTTATTTCTGGCTTCTGCTTCGGATCGTTGTTGAGCCGCTATACGTTCTTTTTCTATTAATTCTGCTTGTTTGCGAGCATCTTCATCTTTCTTTCTTTTCTCGGCTTCAATTCTTTGTTTCTCTAGTAACTGAGCCTTATCTTGTTCCGCTTTTAATTTTGCTTCACTTTCAGCTTTTTTCCGAGCTTCTAATGCTGCTTTTTCATCGGCAATTAATTTTGCTTTTGTGGCTTCATCTATTGCTTTTTTATCGGCTGCTGTTTGGTATTTTTGAGTACTTACAGTTTCTTTTTCACTTTGTTTAAATTTTTCATCTGCTACAGCGAGCTCTGCTTCTGTTTTTTCAATTTTTGTTCTAATCTCTTTTGAGTAATCAGTATCATAACTAAAATCATTTAATTGATTATAGTATTTAATTTTTGCAACAGGTTGTTTAAATACAACTGTGTTTACTTCATCGTACTGTTTAAATAATTCAACTTCAAATGAAAATATATTTACACTTGTTTGAGCAAAATCAGAAGGTAAATGAGTATCAACACTAACTTTTTTTGTTACAAAACCATCTTTTGAAAACTCAATAATATATTCTTTATTCATTTCAAGACTAACAGAAAATTTCCCAGACCTATCTGAAACGTAATTTTCAAGTAATTTTGCTCCTTCATATAGTTTTATAACTGCATCTTTGGCTGAGCCATCTTTAACGATTAGTCTCGAACTCACATCCATAACCATTTGAGCTTGAGAAAAATCATATATAAACAATAAAAAGATTGTTAAATATATTATATGTATGTATTTTCTATATTTCAAATTCATTTTTTAATATTCGAAAAATATTGTTAAAATAAACTATTTCTTTTATTTAATTATTCTATTAATGCAGGAACTGTAAAATATATATTTGTACCATTATTAATATTGCTCGATGCATGAATTTTTCCGCCATTTTTTTCAACAAATTCCTTGCATATTATTAATCCTAAACCAGTACCTGTTTCATCTTCGGTACCTTGCGTTGATATATTAATATCAATTCTAAACAGTTTGTCAATATTTTCTTCAGGAATACCAACTCCAGTGTCCTTTACTGAAAATTTAATAAGTTTATTATGATGATGAGCCGTTAGAACTATTTTTCCACCTTTTCGTGTATATTTTATAGAATTTGAAACAAGATTTCGAATAACTGTTGAAATCATATTTTTATCAATATAAGCATATAAACCACTACCTATTTCAGAAATAAGTTCAATTCCTTTATTATGAGCTTTAGTTTTATATAAATTAATATTTTCATTAGTAATTTCAAATAAATCAACTTTTTCAGGTATTACCTTTAGTTTATCAGTTTGCGATTTAGCCCATTGTAAAAGATTTTCAAGTAAGTTGTATGCATTATTTGAAAAAATGAAAATTTGATTAATAAATTCTTTAATTTTTTCAACCTCATATGTATCATACCTTTCCATTAGAAGTTCTGATAAACCAATAACAGTATTAAAAGGATTTTTTAAATCATGTGCAATAATTGTAAAGAATTTATCTTTTGTAGCATTTAATTCTTCTAGTTCTTGTCTTTGTTTTTCTAATTCGTCTCTCTGTTTTTGAATCTGAATACTATTTTTTGTTAATTCTTCTTCTAATATATTATAATTTCTCAATCTATTGATAAGTGCTTTTAAAATACTTTTTGCTACATCTGTCTCTTCAGCAAGAATTTCGTTAAAAATAGATTGATCGAGGCGTAAAAGAGTTGTTTTCTCAACAGCGGTAACACTAGCAGATCGTACAGAAGAATCAATTAGAGCATATTCACCAAAAAAATCATTATCGGAGAAACGAGCAAAAATATGTTCTTTATCGTGAACCATAACATTTCCACTTACAATAATAAACATTGAATCGAGCTTGTCTCCTTTATTAAAGATCAATTCTCCTTCTTCAACAGTAATTTCAATAAGTGATAGGGCAATACGTTTTAGAATCGTAGTATTCGCTTCTGAAAAAATGATTACATTCTTTAAGATTTTTATTCGCTGGTTTATCATTTTATTTGAACCAATCCCTTTTAAATTAAGTATCATGTTTTTCAGAAAGTTGTAATGTGTATTACGATTTAAAGTTAGCTAAGTTGCACAATAAATCGAATGTTTTTACACAATTAATTATATGAGAACAAATATACTATTTTTTATAAATGAAAATAGAAAAGCTATTCGATTCTATTAACATCTTTATAATATGTATTTAGATAATTTAAAATTGAAGATCAGATCTTTCAAGTGTGGGTTTTTGATATTCAAACAAGTCATATTCTGGCCATACAAAAATTTTAGTTAAACCTTCTGACATTGCTTTATTTATATTTTTAGAAAATTTAGAGCCAGTTTTAGGAGTTGTATTCATTATAAATACCCACGATATACCATTATTTTGTTTTTTAACCATTGCAGATGTGCCAGAAAGAGTTCCCGTACGCCACCATGATCCATTTGCATCCGAACCTGACCAACCAAAAGGTCGCATTCCTTTTTTAAAGTGGGTCATTTTTTCAATTGATTTTTCCGATAAAATGTCTGTTCTCTTTTCATTTCCATCAATATAAACTAATAGCTTTGCCATTTCTGCCGATGAAGTAACCCATGCTCCTGCTGCTTCTAATGTTTCAATTGAATTCCCACCATAGTATTTTGGTACTTTCTTATTGTGTTTGATACTTGAATAGGTATTTTTTTCATTTTTTTTAATACCACTGTATCTTACTTCATTCTCAAGCAAATCATCAAAACTTGATTTTCCAAGGTGCATATCAAATATTCCGATGGGATTTAATATGGCTGTATTAACATAATTTTCATATGATGTTTGTGTAATTTTTTCAATTACTTTCCCCAGTACAGCATAACCAAAATTTGAATAAACTGATTTTTTACCTGGAATATAATGGAGCTTTCTATTTTCTAAAACATATTGAATAATTGTCTCACTACTTAAAGGTAATTTCTTTTTCATTTTTCGCGCAATGTAAAGATTCATGAACATGGGATCACCACCTCTATTTGAAATACCTGAAGAATGATTTAACAAATGTTCTATTGTAATATTTTTAAATCTTTTATCCTTGATATTTAAAAAGACAGGATCATTTAAAATTCCATTTTCTCCAAATATTGTGTCGTTCAACGAAAGTTTGTTTTCTTCTACAAGTTTCATTATTGCCACAGCAGTAATTAGCTTTGAAACGCTTGCTACACGAAATATATGTTTAGGTTCAACTTGAATACCCTTTTCTTTATCAGCAAAACCAAATCCTTTTGTATAAACTAGTTTTTCGTCTTTAACTATGGCAATTGACGCTCCAACAATATTCCAGGTTTTCATAAACTCTTGAATGTGTTTATCGAAATCCTGCATTGATTCGTATGCTGATAAGTTGTTTGTTAAACGAAATGAAATTGGAATTTTTTCGTTCGATGGGACAATTTTCTTTCCTGATGATTTATCGGAAAAAGAAAGTGCTATTTCACCAAAATAAATTAGAAGAAATAGAAATAAACTAATAATAATTTTGTTTGTTTTCATACCTAACCTCCACAATTCAATTACTCATTTTAAGTTATGTTATTGATTAACTTATTATTAAGTAACTTTTCAATAAAAAATAGTGACAAAACTAATCAATTAGTCTTAACTTCAATTATTTTAGGTGTAAGTTCTACTCAAAATGTAATTAAATGATTGTTAAGTTATTAACAAAATCTGGTTTTAGTTGATGGAAAGCATAAAAAAACCACTACTTAAAAAAAAGTAGTGGTTGTTAATAACTTTTTGTACAAATTAAAATATCCAACCTACTGTAAAAATAAATTTATTGTTTCTTGAATCAAAATCCTGAACTTCTCCGCCAATAGTAATACCATCGCCTAATTTACTAAGACTTCCTTCATATTTAAGGTCGAAAGTTAATTTTTTAAAAATATCTAATCCAACACCTACCTGATAACCCCAGGTTGCTCCATTAAATTCTTCTTTAACTTCGATATTGTCAATTTTATCTAGAGCAGGATCGCTGCTTAGCATTATTGTTCCAACCGGACCTAATTGAACTCGTGCAGGGCCAAATTTGTATCCAACCATAATAGGGAAATCAATTTGACGAAATTTTTGTTCAAATACATCAGTACTTTGAATTTCATCATTTAAAAACTGAGTAACTTCAACATCTGCACTAGTTGATGTAAATAGTAATTCAGGTTGAACATAAAGTTTTAATATTGTAATACGAGTAAAAATACCACCTTGAAATCCAATTTTTGAATTTTTCCCTTTTACTAATAATTCATCAACATTTGTTTCATTAATATTGTAAACATCATCTGCTTTTATGCTTGTTGATGTTATTCCGCCTTTAATACCAAATTTAATTTGTGCATTGGAAACCAAACAAATTGGTATTATAAGAATTGCTATTAAAATAATTCGTTTCATATTTTTAAATTTTAAGTTAATTTTTAATGATTTTCAAAAACCATTCCAAAAATCAAAAGTAACTAATATTCATAAAATGAAAAAATGGAATACCAATATTTAATACCGATATTCCATTTATATAAAAAAAACTTATATTTTAATGTTCACAACCACAGCCACAGCTATGTCCGTGTTCATCTTCATCATCGTCTTCTTCTTGGCCATAGTCTTCTGATGCAGCATAACCCATATCTAATTCGTTAGCAGTAGCTTCGCGAATTTCTATAATATGACCTGAGAAATACAAATCGTCACCAGCTAATGGGTGATTGAAATCCATTGTAACATTTGCATCAGTAACTTCAATTACAACACCGTTTAATTTCTGACCATCTTGGCTTTGCATAGGAATAACATTACCTATCTCAAGAAGTCCTTCTTCTACTTTACCTTCAATTTCAAAAATATTTTTTGGTAATTCAACTACGGCATCATCACTTGCTTGTCCGTAAGCATCATCGCATGTAATTTTAAAATCAAATTTATCACCTGCTTTTAAACCATTTAAATTTTCTTCGAATTTTGGAAGCATATTGCCTGCTCCATATAAAAATACAAAAGGTTTGTCTTCGCTTACTGTTTCAATAATATCTCCATTATTATCATCAACCTGAAGTTGATAGATTAATGAAACTACTTTTTTGTCTGAAATATTCATATATATTTTTATTTAATTACGGTTGCAAAGTAAAGTTTAAATTGGCAGAATAACAAAAAAATAAGGTGGATTATAAACTAATTTAATTTTTATTAACGTATTATTGTATACCCATTTAAGCAGTTAATAATGAGAAATATAATTAATAATAAATATAAAAAAGTTGTTCTTTATTACTTTTCAGGAACAGGTAATGCACGAAATGCCAGTATTTGGTTTAAAAATGTTTCCGAAAGCAAAAACATTGATACTGAACTTATTGAAATAAATAAACTGGAAAACAGAAAAAAAATTCAATTGCAACAAGATGCACTAATCGGAATATGCTCACCTACTCATGGTTTTAATTTCCCTCCAATTGTATTTCATTTTATACTTCGTTTTCCAAGATCAAGAAATAATAAGCTTTTTATAATAAATACACGAGCCGGAATGAAAATGGGTAAGTATTTCTTACCCGGGTTAAGCGGTTTAGCTCAATTTTTTATTGCAATTATTTTAAAGTTTAAAGGATTTAAGATTGTTGGTATGCATCCAATCGATTTGCCTTCAAACTGGATTTCTTTTCATCCCGGAATAAAACCTGAAGTTGTACAATCAATTTACGTAAAAAGGAAAAAAGAGACAGAGCAGTTTGCGGTTAAAATATTGAACGGTGAAAAGGATTTAAAAGCATTAAGAGATATATTTCAGGATGTATTAATTTCTCCAATTGCGATACTTTATTATATTATTGGGCGATTTGTACTTGCAAAATCATTTTATGCATCGAAAGATTGTACAAAATGCAACTTATGCATAACCAAATGCCCTATTCATGCAATAAAAACTGTTGATAAACGCCCATTCTGGACTTATAAATGTGAAAGTTGCATGAAATGTATGAATATTTGTCCTGAACGTGCAATTGAAACAGCACATGGTTTTGTTTTTGGTGTATGGTTTTTAATTAACTCGGTTATTTTATATCATATTTATAAAGCAATTCCAATATATGATTTTATTAATTCCTATTTTTCTATATGGTTAAGTAAGCTTATCCTTTTATTTTTTGATGCTTTTTTAATCTTTAGTTTCTTTATATTCTTTTACTGGATATTTCATTTCTTAATCCGTTTCAGCTTTTTTGAACGAATAGCAATTTACACTTCTTTAACAAAATTGAAATTTTGGAGAAGATACAAATCACCCAGAAATTAGTTCTTATCGAAAAGTTTCCATTTATTTTCAATAAACTGAAACTATTAAATACTTTCTAAGTAAAAAGCAATAAAAAACATGAATAGAATAAATTGTTGGGAATTTATGAAATGTGGTAGAGAACCAAATGGTTTAAATGCAGATAAGCTCGGTATTTGTCCTGTTACTCAATTTAATAAATTCAACTCAATAAATAATGGTAAATATGCAGGAAGATTTTGTTGGACTATAGCAGGAACATTCTGTGATGGAGTTCCTTCCGGCACATATTCTGAAAAATTTTCAAACTGCCTTAAATGTTCTTTCCTAATAAAAGTAAATGAAGAAGAAAGTCGAAATTTTATTCTTACACCAGATAAAAAGGCAGTAGATCTGTAAGCCGGGTTCTGTGGTACAACGAATTGTACTATTCATCATTTATCTAAGCGATCTACCCCCCGGCATCGAACGAGCAGTTCTTAATTGCCGGTATACATGATCTTGCAACCCAAAAGACAAACAGCACCGAATGTCGCCATCCGGCCTGGTGGGCTCTTACTCCACCTTCTCACCCTTATCCAGACGACAAGCGCCTGGACGGTTATTTTCTTCTTTGTAACCTATACCCTCACGAATATCTCCGCTTTCCGGAGTTTGGTGCTCTGTGTTGCCCGGACTTTCCTCTCTATCACGATAAATCGAAATAGAGCGATGAATCGATCTACTGCTGTGCAAAGGTAATTCATTTAAAAATCAAAAAAAAACATCAAATTTTAAAATATAATTACTGAATATTAGCTTATAATAACCATTGTAGCTCCATATCCATATTCCTTGAATGATGCATCCTGAGTTCTTAATTTAGGATATTTACGTTCAATCGTTTTTCGAATTTCCTGTTTTAATTTACCATTTCCCACTCCGTGAATAAATACCATTTTTTTTGTTCCTGACAAAATTCCACCTTCAAGTGTTGTTATAAATCGGGCCATCTGAATATCAAGAATCTCAGCATTAGAAAGTGCTGAATAATCATCAACAAGTTCCTGTATATGCAAATCAACTTCTTCTATTTGGTTAGTATTTACATTCGATTGAATGTGTTTTTTGGGATCTTTTTCTTTCTTCGCTTTTTCAATATCACTGTCTGAAATATAATCAGCTAAGTTTTTTTCTACTGAATTTAACTCATATATAAACGCTTTTTCATTAAAGAAATCGTTCTCAGTGAATGTGTTTTGTTTGTAAAAACGCGATGGCTTTAACGACCATTTTTTATCGATTGGAGTAATGTTAGTATAATTGCCTTTTCTGAAAAAGATTATTTGAAAATGCATTGTTTCAAAGCTATTCAATTCGTCTCGTTTAATCTTCTGCAATATAACTTTTGTATTGTCTTCAAGTATTCCATATGCAAATAGAGTTTGAAAATTGTTTTCGGATTTAGCAATTGAATACAATATTCTAAAATTACTATCATTTATAAGATAAACACCTAAATCGGAGTTGCTGCAATCGTTTTGGTTGATTGGAACTAAAGCAAAAAAGATTGATGCATTTTTATCGGTATTAAGTCCATCTTCTTCTAAATCATCTTCTACTTCGATAATAGGTAAAGGTTTTGAATCTTCTTTCCCTGATAATACAATTTTATCGTTTTCATTTTCATCACTAAATGAATAATTCCCTTCAATTTTCAGTATTTCAGACATGATTATTGGAACTTCGAATCCATCATCGTTTAATACAACTACAATATTTTTATCCTGGAAACGAACAATAACACCTTGTCCAACATCATTTAAAAATTTAACTCTATCCCCTTTTTTAAAATTCATTATGATTTCTTTTAGTTTATTAGATACAACAAAATTAACTATTTTTGCAGATTCTAAAGGGATTAAATGATGATAATTACCGAAAATATTCGTATTGAAGATTATAACTACGATTTACCAGATGAACGGATTGCAAAATATCCGTTGGAGAAAAGAGATTTGTCGCAGTTGTTGGTTTATAATAATGGAGAAATTTCGAAAGATAAGTTTAATGGTGTTCAAAAATACATACCAGCAAATAGTACATTGGTTTTTAATAATACAAAAGTTATTCAGGCAAGATTAAAATTCAATAAGAGTACAGGGGCTCAGATTGAGATTTTTTGTTTAGAGCCTATATCACCATCAGATTATGTATTATCATTTCAGCAAAAAGAAAAAGTTACCTGGAAATGTATTGTTGGAAATCTAAAAAAATGGAAATCAGGTGAATTAGTAAAAGATATTCAAATTAATAATGAACGGATTGAATTAACTGCAAAAAAGATTAACACAGAATCAGATTCTGTTATAATTGAGTTTGCCTGGAACAATTCAACAATCACTTTTAGCGAAATTCTTGAAAACATTGGATTAACACCCATACCACCTTATTTAAACCGGGAATCAGAACGAATTGATAAAGAAAGATATCAAACCATCTATTCAAGATTAGATGGTTCTGTTGCTGCACCAACTGCAGGATTACATTTTACAAATGAAGTAATTGATACATTAAAAAATAAAAATATTTCTTTCGAAGAAATTACTTTACATGTTGGAGCCGGTACGTTTAAACCTGTAAAATCAAGTTTAGTAGCAGATCATGAAATGCATACCGAACATTTTATTGTTAAAAAAAGTTCAATTCAAAAACTTACTGAAACTACAAAAATTGTTGCTGTAGGAACTACTTCTGTTCGAACCATTGAAAGTTTATACTGGCTTGGTGTTCGGATTTTAAATTCACAAAACAATGTTGATTTAAATACTCATATTTCTCAATGGGAAGTTTATCACAAAAAACAGAACATTTCCAAAAATGAAGCTTTAAAAGCAATACTAAATTATATGGACTTTAATAAGCTTAGCGAGTTTCATGCATCAACCCAAATAATGATTTTACCTGGTTATGAGTTTAGAATGACAGATGTTTTAATTACCAATTTTCACCAGCCACGAAGTACCCTTTTGCTTTTGATTGCTGCATTTATTGGTAATAATTGGAAAAATGTTTATGATTATGCAATTAAAAACGATTTCAGGTTTTTAAGTTATGGCGATAGCTCAATTTTGATTCCATAAAAAAAGTGGGTAAACCCACTTAATTATTATATTTTTATAGAGTTTATTTCTGAATACCCAATGAAAGTAAGTCTGCTCCCACTTTAATATTTTGTTTCTCAACATTTGATTTACTTATTTCGAATAATTGTTTGCCATCATTTACTACATAATTAATTCCTGCACCTTTGCCTATTGAGCCCGGATTGTCTGTAATAATAACAGTGCTTGATGTTGCCAGCTTTGATTTTACATCTCCAATTGAACCGCTTTTAGATTTTGCAATATAAATTATATGGCATTTTGCAATCTGATCGGCAGAAGAAATATTCTTAACAACAATTGTTTGAAATCCAACTTTTTTCTTTTCTGCAATAATCTTTAATTCATCACTTAAAGATGATTCTCCTAAAATAGCAATGATGAAATCTCCTTGTCTATAATCATCAGGCCATTCAAGATATTTAGTAAAATTATACATAAAAAGAGCCTTAAACTTTTCATTCTGAGCAAAAGTATTTTGCACTTGAAATAGTACAAAAAACAAGCTTAGAAATAGAATTTTTTTATGAATTTTCATTCGTTATTAATTTATCTTTTGTTAAAAATTTTAATTTCTTGAAACGAGATTTTTTTCAAATAAATTATGCATGAAATTAATTAAATATATTCAAAAAAAAAACTTTTAATAAACTATCATCACTAACGAACATAGTATAAAATAAAATTAACAGTAAATATTCTCATATGATATATCATAAATAAAACCAATAAAATCATAAGAATATCAATATCTTTTACCTTATTTTTGTAAACATATTTATGCAAGAAAATATTCAAAACGATAATTTTAAGTCGTGGCTTCCTGTAACTAAAAAAGAAGTAGTTCAGCGAGGATGGGATGAGCTTGATGTAATTCTTTTTACCGGTGATGCTTATATCGATCATCCGTCGTTTGGTACTGCAGTAATTGGAAGGTTATTGGAATCGTTGGGTTTAAAAGTTGCAATAATTCCACAACCTAACTGGCAGGATGATTTACGTGATTTTAAAAAACTTGGAAAACCGCGTTTATTCTTTGGAGTTACTTCCGGCTCAATGGATTCAATGGTAAATCATTATACTGCAAACAAACGTTTACGTTCTGATGATGCTTATACTCCCGGTGGAAAATCTGGTTTCAGGCCTGATTATGCAACTATTGTATATAGTAAAATTCTTAAAGGTTTTTTTCCTGATGTACCAATAATTGTTGGTGGTGTAGAAGCATCACTTCGAAGGTTGTGCCATTACGACTATTGGTCGGATCAACTTAAACCATCGATTTTAATTGATAGTGAAGCTGATTTATTAGTTTATGGAATGGGCGAAAAACCTTTAACCGAAATTGTTACATTACTCCAAAAAGGTGTTCCATTTAGTTCTTTAACAACAATTAATCAAACAGCTTATACTGTTAAGTCCGATGAATTAACGGTTTCAAAAAAATGGGAAGATAAAGAACTGAGCTCATTTGAAGATTGTACTAAAGATAAAATAAAATACGCCCTGAATTTTAAGATAATAGAAGAAGAATCGAACAAATATGAAAGTTCTATTCGTTTACTTCAAAAATTTAAAGACAAAACAATTGTTGTAAATCCTTCAAATAAGC
>Ga0154355_1125_pt1 | contig 15202 bp, 17 predicted proteins | sample RifGroA2_FD_115883 | JGI IMG/M metagenome (GOLD analysis project Ga0154355, IMG submission 115883) | Bacteroidetes bacterium GWA2_31_9b
TCGTCTGACAGATAATTCATATTATCCATATTATCATCGAAAGTAGGTTTGTTCGAAAAGAACAAAGCAACAACAGTAAAAGCAATTATAAAGAAGAGTATGTACTTATTTTTTTCAAATGAATAGGATGTAAATCTCTCAAGTACATTCTTTTGAGGTTGTACAAAGGTTTGATTCTTATCTGCCTTAATTAAATGGGGTAACACAGTTATTGAAAATACAGCAGCTATAAATACAGCAATTGCTGCAAATATTCCCATATCCTGTAAAGCGCGTGAACTCACAAACAATAAACAAAGAAATGCAGCAGCCGTAGTTGAACTGCTTACTAATACAGGTAAAGCAATATCACTAATCACTTTCCGAATAGAACCAATGCTTTTTAGATGAGAAAATAAATGCAATGAGAAATCGACAGTTATTCCTAATAAAACAGAACCAAATGCTAATGAAATAACCGATACTTTTCCTTTAAATAAAAATAGTAATGCAACAGCAATAACTCCACCAAATAAGGCCGGTAAGAAAATCAAAAAGAAAATGCTCTTTTTTCTAAAAAATAAACTTAAAAAAATAATCAACCCCACAAGTGCAATTGAAAGCGTAATTGAGATATCTTTTTTTATTCTGTTTGCATTCCCTACAGCTACTGCCGCAGCACCATAATATTGAATATTAATTTCGTTATTCGATGATAACTCAAGACTATCAACGATTTTATCAAGTTGTTTTATTAGTATTCCGTTATGGTTTGTTTCGGCCGACGGGTAAGCTGATGTTACAAATAAGGTGAGGTTCTTTTTATTAATTGTAAAAATTCGTCCATTATTTATCTCATGATTTTCGTCGATACGAAAATTGTTTAACCGATTTAAAGCTATTGGAGCAAAATGAAGCGGGTCTTTTATTACAAACTGTTTCATTACCATACTGGCAGGTGAAATCAGTGTTTTAAAATTATTTTTTATTGCATGGTCAATAGCTGTTTCGCTTATAAGGCTATCAATTTTTGAGTAATCACTCTCTTCAAGAAATACGGGTAGATTATTTAAATAAATATCATAAACATCATAAATAATATTTTCTGATACTTCGTATGTAATTTCCTTTATTAAAGATGGCTGTAGTTTTTCAAGCTCCAGAATTATTTTATCACCAAATTCTATTAATTTCTCTGGTTGTGGAATTTGATTTGTGTCTTTAAGTGAAATATTTATAATGAGCTTATCGGCAAAATTTAGATTCTGAGAAACCAACGTAATTTTATCGATGTTCTTGTCGGAAGGCAACATTTTAGAAATATCTTCTTCGAACCTGATTTTCGATGCGAAAAAAACGGATAACCCAAAAATTGCTATAATAAAAAGTATAAATACTATTCTGAATTTTTGAAATTTATCGAAAAGACTGGTAATAAAATTAGGCATGTTCTGTGAGAGTTAATCCGGTTATGGTTTTACAAATTCTTCCTGTAGTTGCGGGTTTTTTCTAAAAATGGATAATAAAACAAATGCAATTATTCCAACAATTAGTGCTAAAATAACTCCAAATGCCAAACTACCAACAATATACTGAAGAATATTATCTTTTATCATATCCAGATTAATATCTGAATTATACTTTAAACTTAATTGGTTTGCTTCAATAAATAATCCACCTGTTTTAAAACTGGCAAAAAGTATTATGGGGATCATTGGTGGAATACTGATGTTTGAAGCAACAATAACGATTACCTTATTGAGTTTTAAGAGATGAGCAATGCCGAAAGCAATTAGCATCTGGTATCCCCAAACAGGAGCAACGCCCATAAATAATCCAAGCATTAAAGCAAAAACAATTTTATGATTTGGTTCTTCGTTTTGCAATACTTGCTTTCTATAAAACTCCTGAATGTTCTTCTTATTCAGGCTTCTAACAAACTTAAATGGTTTAACAATCAGGAGTGCATAAAAAACTAAAAAGGTATTTAAAATGCTTATGCGTGTAAAATCTTTGAAAGGTCTAAAATGCGAAACCCGAGTTTCTTTTGGAGCATAATAAACCTGAATTGGAACAGAAGTAACATCAACACCTTTCCATGCAGCACGAACAATAACTTCAATCTCAAATTCATATTTACGGGTAAAAAAAATCATTTTATGTAGTGGTTCCAAAGGGTATAATCTAAAACCTGATTGGGTATCGGGTGCATTTATTCCCGTTTCAACACGGAACCAGAAATTGGAAAATTTATTTCCGAAGCTACTTTTACCGGGAACACTCGATTGATCCATATTTCGACTTCCAATAATAATCGCATTTGGCGATTCGTCCAGTTTTTCAATAAATTTTGGAAGGTCGCTTACAAAATGCTGACCATCGGAATCAATTGTAATTGCATATTTGTACCCTTTATCCCATGCAGCACGAAGCCCTTTTCTTAGCGCATATCCTTTACCTTTATTTTTTGGATAACTGATTATGTCAATAGTTGAAAAATTACTTAAGATTTCGCCAGTGTTATCAGTAGCTCCATCATTAACAACAATAATCTGATCAGTATAACCCATTACACCACGAATTACCGATTCTATTGTTTTGTGATTATTGTATGTTGGAATAATAACGCAACACTTTTTCTCCTTAAATAATTCCTTATATTTTTCAACCGCTTCAATCATCTCTATGCTTATTTAGCTTTAAAATTCCCTTTAAACTTATAAAAAACTGTTTCCCCGAAATGCGTTTCGCTGGTAACCTGTGTTGTATTATCTTCTTTTACTTTTAGCTTTAAATCAATTTGCAATATTTCATTAATTTCAGGATTAACAATAGCCATAAACTTAATATAATCGGCAGAAACAAGCATAAGTTCTTTTTTCTCTGCTGTTTCCATTACTTCTTTAATAAGTTGAGTAAGGCAAACACCAGGTACAACAGGATTGCCCGGGAAATGACCTTTATAAACAGGATGATTTTTATTAAGTTTAATTACGGCCTTAATATTTTCATTATCGATTTTATCGAATTCTATTAGTGTATAAAAATCTTTTAAAAGCATTCTTATTGTTGTATAAGTTTAAGATTCATTTTAAATTTTATATTGCTATGTTGCAATACGATTTCACCAGGGATTTCTTTTTTATAATCATACAAACCTACTGATATTTTTTCAGAATTCCGTTTTCTTTTACTCATGTTATCAATAGAAACTGATTCATTATTTTGAGTAAAATAAGTACTGAATTTACCAGATTTTAACTGCCATATTTTTTGATTTTGATCTGTATTTTGCATTTCAATTATTTGATTAAAACTTTCTTGCATCAACAATAAATTAAAATCTTCTTCAAATGTTTTAATAATCATTTTTTTATTGAGTTGGTCAATGCAGGAAACAACATTTAACTTTCCCTGATATAATTCAAAATCAAAAATTTTAAGTCCGAATTGGGTAGTAAGTGCAATGCGGTATTTATTAATTTCGGTTTTTTTTATGATTAGTAAACCACCGAATGTATTTTTATAAAACGACATATCGGCTTTGTAAATAATTGTTCTATCTGTGTGGGGCAGGGAATATGGAATAATAGAAGTGTTTTTCTCAGGATATTCAGTTTTGGTAAGGTTTTTATACGGATTCGAGCAGCCTGACAGAATAAAAATAATTGGTACAAGAAGAACAAGAGCTTTCAATCCTTTTTGCTTCCTATTAAAAGAACCTGAAAAATCGGATACATTATTTTTGAATATTAAATTTCTCATTTTCAACCGGAAGGTTTAGTTTTCGCTTTACAAATTCAATACTGGTATAGTCGTCTGAAGTCTCAATCATTTTAATACTTGAAACAGAATTATCGGTTTTATCAATAAATATTTTTATTGATTTTAGCATACTTTTCATTTCGGCCATTTTGGGCTCTAATTCAAGTAAATAGTGCTTATCAGATTCAAAATATTTTACTGTGAATCGTTCGCTATCATTAAACAAGCTTCCCTGAATGGTTCCAATCATCATGTAGTTTATTTCGCTAAACATTTTATTCGATTGGGTATCAAATGTACTCACTTTTCCATCATCCTTGATATAAATATTCTTGTTATTAAAAACAATGATATAAACAAAAGGCTCTGAATATTCCCATCGAAGTTGATTGGGCGCTTTAAAAATAAATTTTCCTTTAGAAATAATGTTTTCTGATAAAAAGCTTAGATGTTTTTCCTGAACAAAATCACTCTGAATAGTTTGTGTATTACTGGTTAACAGGTTGATTTTATTTTTAAACTCAGTTGAATTATTAACAGGTTTAAAACCTATTTCCTGTGCCTTTCCATTAAGTGATACAGCTAAAAAAAAGGAAGCAATAATTAATATTTTATTTATCATATGCAGTAATTTCTAAAAGTTCATCAACCCGAATTATTTTGTAATTGTTTGATTTTAAATACTCTAAAACTGATTTTACTATTTCTATTGAATTAAAACGGTTATCGTGAAATAATATGATGTCCCCATTTTTAACTCTCTTTTTAACTTTACGAATTACTTTTTCAGGTTCGTGAATGGTATCGAATGAACGTAAGCTCCAGCCAATAACATGGAAATTGAAATTCCTGAGTGCTTTTGCAATTGGGGGATTAGTTACTCCAAATGGTGGACGAAAAAGTTTTGCCTTTTTTCCAGTTATTTCAAGTATGAGTTCCTGATTTTTTTGAATATCATCAGCAAGGCTTTTTGAAGAAAAAAGGTTTTTCCCATGCGAATGAGAATATGTATGATTGCCAATTAAATGACCCCGTTTGTCAATTTCTAAGAGTAAGTCTTTATTTGATTCAATCTTTTGTCCAATACAAAAAAAAGTAGCTTTAGCATTGTATAAATCAAGCAAATTAAGTATTTCGGGTGTGATTTCAGCATGTGGTCCATCATCAAAAGTAATAGCAATTTTAGACTCTTTGATATTTCCGCTGCACAATGTTTTTAAATAAAAATTTGAACCTATAGTAAACGAACTATAAGCCAATAAAAATAAATATAGCAAACTGAATAAAACCAAAAATATCCCTTTCCATGGGAGAAAGAGATATGCCAGGATAATAACAATGATGTAAAGAACTGTTGTTGTTCTTAGATTAATCATTGATTTAACAAATAAAATGTATGGTTAATGTTTTTAAAATGATTATAAACCAGAACATTCTTAATTGGTTTATTGGTAAAGTTTTGCTTATTAAATCTTGCAATCTCAGGTACATTTTGCGTTTTAATAGCTTTAGCAGCTAACCACAATGCAAATGCACCACAAGTATGATATGTGCCTACAAGATGTTTAAAATAAGCGTAATTGGTATTGAAATATTTCTCGGTTAAATGATAATAAATTCCATCAGTATCAATATTTCCATCTACTCCAAGAACTACTAAATCCAAATTGTTTTTCGATATCCCATTATCAGTAAGAAATTTTTCAATATGATTTTCAATTTCCTGAAAGTCAGCAGGTTTGTATAAAGTAGAAATACTTTTTATCTGAGCATAATTAGATGCATCTTTTTTTCCTGTTAATGAAAAGAATGAAACTCCTTCTCCATCAATAGTACCCTGAGTTTTATGGTTTAATAAGTCAAGGTGGTTTACTTTTTCTTTCTTAACCCATTTTGTTTTCTTTAAAATGCTGTGATGTTGTTCGGTAATCTCGTCGAAACCACCTACCAAAACATTTTCAGCATCTTTATCGTGAATTAAAAGCATTGCATCAAGTAATGCACTCTCGAACGAAAATCCACGATGTGAATACGTATTGTTATAATTAAAGCATTGCAATGCAATAGCTACTTGTCCGCTAATTGTATTGTGTGTTGATTGTATAAATGAAGTAGGAGTTAGGAACTGTTCGTTATGGTCAAGTATAGAATTTAAGAATTTCTCAGTATCTTCAACTAAACCTAATCCTGTACCGGAAATTATACCACCCGGATTTTCTATTCCTGCATCTTTTAAACAAAATTTCGATGCATAAATACTCATTTTAATCAATCGACTCATTCTGCGAATTTGAATCGGGTTGATATGTTCTTTATACGATGGTTCAATACAATTCAGAAATTCTTTATCGTGTACAACGATTTCGTCAAGAAAACTGTTATTATCAGTAGTATTTTGGGGAGAAATAACTCCCATTCCTTTTATATAAACTTCCATAGTTATACTCTCGAAAAAATTAATGCAGAATTGTTACCACCGAAACCAAATGAGTTAGATAAAACATGATCAACTTTTACGTTCTCAAGTAATTCTGTAACTGGTTTATAGCTAAGCTCTTTCATTTGTTGTTTGAAATTCATGTTTGGATATATCATGTTGTGTTGAATAGCCAAAACTGAAAGTACAGCTTCAATTCCACCTGCAGCACTAGTAGTATGACCTGTAAATGATTTTGTTGAGCTTACTCTTGGTGGATTTTCTCCAAATAAATTTTGAATTGCACGACCTTCGGAAATATCGTTATTTTCGGTTCCTGTGCCATGTGCGTTAATATAATCGATTTGTTCAGGTTTTAATCCACTACGGTCTAATGCTTTTTTCATTGCCAGATAAGCACCTTTACCTTCTGGTGTTGATGCTGTCTGGTGAAAAGCTTCGCAAGCATTTCCATATCCTGTTAGTTCACAAAATACTTTTTTCCCTGATTCTTTAACCAAATCTTCAGATTCGAGTACTAAGAAAGCAGCACCTTCGCCTAAATTCAAACCATGTCGGTTTTCATCGAATGGTTTGCATAATTCGCGATCAAGAATCATTAAAGTATTAAAACCATTCAAGTGATACTTGGTTAATGATTCTGTACCACCTGCAATTACACGGTCTAAAATATTGTTTTTTATTAAGCGTGCTCCTAAAATCATTGAATTAGCAGCCGAAGAACAAGCAGTACTTGTTGTTGAAAGAAAATCTTTAACTCCAATATAATCTGCAATACGTTCGGTACTATCGCCACAATCGTGTGATTCAATATATTTGATATGCTTTCCTTCAGTAAGAAAATCGTGATAATATTGTTCGCTTTTATCCATTCCACCAACAGTAGTACCTGAAATTAAACCTGTTCTTTTACCTTTCATGTCAGTAATTCCGGCACATTTTACAGCTTCAGCTGCTGCAACTATTCCCATTAAAGTTGCTCTGGTATAAGGCAAATTATTATCAAGCCCCATAAGTTCTATGAGCTCTTCGTTGGTGTATTTAATTTCGGATACAGGAATAGTATCCTTATGAAATGTATCAAGGTGTGTAATTTTTCCCACACCTGTTTTTCCATCACGAATAGATTGTAAAGTTTCTTCAACGTTATTACCGATACCTGAAATTATTCCAATCCCGGTAACAAAAATCCTTTTTGACATTTACAAATTTCCTTTTCTGCTTTAATTTTTATTTGCTTCAATAAATTCTGCAATTGTACGAATAGAGAAAAATATTTTTTTACCGTCTTTAGGGTCTTCAATTTTTATTCCATACTGTTTTTCAAGCAAAACTATTAATTCCAACGCGTCAATTGAATCAAGTCCTAATCCGTCGCCAAAAAGGGGAGCATCAGTATCAATATCACTTGGTTTTACATCTTCTAAATTTAAAACTTCAATTACTTGTTCTTTAATCTTGTTAATTAATGCTTCCATCTTATTTTCCTTATTTAATTATTTTCGTTATGTTTTCGGGTTTAAAACTAATATTATCTTTTTGATTTTCCTTAATTTTTTCGACTAAAAAAAGTATTGCGCTGTATTTATTATCAACATAATCAGCCCATCCTGCAAGGCAAACATCTATTTTTTCTGAATTTAAAAGATTATTTACATGTTCAGAAATAAAATCTGGATCAAATTCTTTGGTAATAAAACAGGTATTTTCTCCTTGAAATTTATTCCGGATACAGATTTCACCAATCATCACATTTGGAAGAGTGTATACAAAAATTGCAGGACTGGGGAAATAATTTGATTTATCTTTAATTGTATCAACATAATTTGTATCGGTGTCGATTGTTGAATGTGAGTTTTGTAATATAACACCTACTCTGTTAGGATCAACAGTTTTTATTTGTTCATTATCTTTTAATATAATTTCTGAAGCAATAAAAGCAATTTTGCATAAATTATCCATTTTAAAATATTTTGGATACTTTATATCATATTGCTTGTAAATGGATTTCATAAACTCATTAAATGGTTCATTTGCCGAATTGTTAAATTCAATTTTACCATCAACAATAACTTCTGTTGGATTTATAATACAATATTTGGTTATATAGTTTTCCATTTATTCTTTTAATCGGCATTAAGTTCTGAGAAATAAACAGCAGCATTACATCCACCAAAACCTGATGCTGTTTTAATAAAGTTTCTGATTTCTCCTTGATAGAAATTATCAACAATCTTGATGGGTACAGTAACTCCTAATTCAGAAAATCCTAATGATTTTATTAAGCAATTTTCTTTTATTGAGTGAACTCCTGCAATACATTCAATTATTCCGGCAGCACCCAAAGTATGTCCCCAATATCCTTTCAGACTATTTACGGGAACATTTTCTAAACCGGCTAATGCAATTGCTTTGGCTTCCATTTCATCGTTATATTGAGTTGCAGTGCCATGTGCAGATATATAATCAATATTTTTATTCGTTTTTTCTGCTTCGGCTAATGCATTTCTGATAGCAAAATACAAACCATCGCCTGTTCGTGAAGGACCCGAAATATGATTTGCATCGTTACTGTTTGCTCCACCTCTGAATATTACTGGGTTTTTATCGTTAACTAAATTTGAGTCTGTTGATAAAATAAGTGTTCCGACACCTTCTCCTAAAGTAATTCCATCGCGAGAAACATCAAAAGGTTTGCAAGGATTCGCACTAATAGCTTTAAACGACTGAAACCCGGATGGTGTAAATTCAGAAATGATATCTCCACCACAAACAATAGCATTTTTATATTTACCTGTTTGTAATAAATGTGCAGCAGTTATTATTGCTGAAACTCCAGAAATACAAGCGTTTGAAATTATTATTGGCTTATTTGGCGTTTTAAAGAATTTACTTACTTCATTTGCTAAAGACCAAAGATAAACTCTTTCGTGATTAAAATTTTGTCTTCTGTTTTCTAATAAATCAATATTTCCTTTAGTTGTTGAAATTAGGAAAATAGTATCGTGTGATTTTGTATCAATATCAGTTTGTTTCAGTGCTTTTGATATTGATAATATCATCATTTGTTCAAGTCTTGTATAATCAAATCCATCGCCATATTGAGTAAACTCATTTTTCAACATTTCAGAATCAATTAACGATGTATACATAGGAACAGTCGTTATTTTTGGATCAAATGTTTGAGCAATTCCAGAACTCCCTTCTTTAAGAGTATTAAAATTCGCTTCGGTAGTAAATCCGAGCGAAGTAATAATATTATCAGTTATGGTATAAATCGAATTCATAGTTTTATTTTATACAATTAATCCAATTTTCTTTTTCCATTCAATAAAAAAATCAGGAGGAGTAAGCATTAATTCCCGGTTTAAATCGATAAATACCTGAATGCTTTCGCCTGTAGCACAAACTTTGTTATTCTTTTTATTGTAAATAGTATATTCAAAATGAATTTTAGCTGCATCATGGTCGATATAACGTGTTTCAACTATTGCAGTATCTCCATATTCAAGAGGTAGTTTATAATCAAATGTTAATTTCACTAATGGAGTTAAGTGATTATTAGCATATACATCAAGGTAGCTAATTCCGTATGCTTTACCAAAAGCTTCGCGTCCATCTTCGAAAAATTTTGCATAATTTCCATGCCATACAATACCCATCGAATCCACTTCGCTAAATCGAATAATTGTTTCTGTTCTATGAATTAACTCATTTCTATGAACCTGCTTCTTTTTAATCAATTTTTTATTTTTTGGTAAGTTGCAAAATTAACTTTTTTAATTTTTATAACCTGATTTTTTTTATGTTTTAAAACCTGATGATCAAATCCTTATTTTGTTCTGTGTAATTTATTATAACCAATGGCAATCATTAACATAATTACAAAAAACAAGAGGAGTTTTAATACTTCAGGCAGAACGGTAAGTATATCCCCATTTCTTAAAAAAACATCGTAAAATCCACTTAATCCCCAATTTAAAGGAGAAAATTGACTAAATATTCTCATGGTATGAGGCATAACATAAATAGGAACCCAAATACCACCGAGAGCAGCAAAGATTATAATTAAAACAGCACCAAATGTTGATGATTGTTCGTGTGTGGTTGCAATTGTTCCAATAGCAACGCCTAATCCTGTTGCAGCTAAGCCCGATGAAATGGCTAATAATGCTAATGCAATTTTATGTGGTCCAATTTCCAGCTGCGGCAAACCCATTGCTGGTAAAATATATAAACCTACCATCAACATCAATAAAAACTGTAAAAATGAAACTACAAGAAAAATAAAAATTTTACTGAACATTACCGTTACATAGGAACCGGGCATTGTTTTTAAACGAAAAGCACTTCCTTCATCACGTTCTTTTATAATATTGCCTGCAAGAGGAAGAACAATAAAAAACATAGCAAACATGGTCCATGCAGGAACGTTATGCTGAACTGAATTTGGTAAAATTTCCGAGTTCGTTGTTGATGCGTAAATTTCCTGGTATTTTATTGTTTCAAAACTCTCAAATTCAACTGCTTTTTGATCGGGGAACATCTCAGCTAATGCAAGTGAGAAATTCTTAAAGAACATTTTTATTTCAAGCTGCGAAGTGAATTCTTTTAAAGAACTCATTACTGAATTTTTAAACGAATAGCTTGTTGCAGGATCAATATAAATAATGATATTTACTGTACTTTTTTTCGTTCTTTTTTTAACTCCCGGAATATCAAAAGTTTTAAACGATTTATTAATTAGTGCATTTACATTTCCACGAATAGCTTCGGTTGCTCTTTCTGGAATTACAATACCAATTTTGAATTTTCCTTGTGCAACGGCTTCTTTAGCCATTTCTTCTGTAATTTTTACACCATCAAATTCTTCAACAATCTCGAAAAAATCAGATTCAATTAATCCTTTTCTTATTGCTTCACCCAAACTGTCGCGATCGTTATTAACCAGAATCATTGAGATGTTAGCATCCTTTACAGATTTAAATGTTGCATCCTGAATGAGAGTCATTATCAGAATCAGCACAAGAGGCATTAGAAAGAGAATTGCTAATCCTGCACGGTCTCTTATTAAAACAAGAAATTCTTTATATATTGATGATAATAGTCGTAGCATAATGAGTTTAAGTTTATTCGTCGCGTAATGCTTTACCTGTTAAATGTAAGAACATACTTTCAAGGTCTTTATATTCTTTATTATTTTTGATTAAATCTTTTGGTCTTCCTTCTGTAATAATATTTCCTTCATCAATAATGGCTACACGTGTACAGAAATTTTCTGCTTCTTCCATATAATGTGAAGTGTATATTAAAGTTGCTCCTTCTTTATTTATATTACGAAGATGTTCCAGAATTACATTTCTCGATTGAACATCAACACCAACAGTAGGTTCATCAAGAAAAATGAGCTTAGGTTTATGAAGTATTCCTGCAATTAGATTAATTCTGCGTTTCATACCACCGGAATAGGTTTTTATTTTTCGATTGGCAGTTTTTTCTAATCCGAATAACTCAAGGCACTCATCAATTCTATTTCTAAGGTTTTTTCCTTTTAATCCATACAAATGACCAAAAAAAGTAAGGTTTTCTTTTGCTGTAAGCGATGGATATAAAGCAATATCCTGAGGTACAACACCAATAATACTTTTTATTTTTTCCGATGAATGTGAATAATCCATTCCGTCAATAAAAACATTACCGGCAGTTGGGTCAAATAATCCGCAAAGGATTGAAATGGTAGTTGTTTTTCCTGCTCCATTAGGACCTAACAAACCATATATTTCTCCGGGTTGAATATCAAGACTAATATTATTAATAGCAGGTTTGTTTGAACCTCTATAAATCTTTGTTAAATGCTTAATCTCAATAATTGGTTGATTTTCCTGCATTAGTTTATTAATTTCTTTAATTCAATAAAAAATTTCTCTTCATCATCTGCAATTTCTAACATTAAATTTGCAACAGTATTGTATCCATCAGGATCTGAAGACCTGCCTTTACATGTTTTTGCTGCTAATGATGAAAATGTTCTCCATTTATCTCCAATTTTGGTCATTTCTTTCGAAAGTTCGAAATATCGTTGATCTTGCATTATTTCAGCGACTTCCTGTAAAAAAGCTGCATATATAAATCGAAATCCGGCGCCACCTGTTCCAATTTCCTCTAACATTCGAACCATCTGAGCCAAATATGCTGCTGCCTTTTTAGGACCCAATTTTTTTGGCCAATTTCTCATTCTTCTTGAGAGATATCTAATTCCTTTTACTCCAAACAATGGAACAGGAATAGTTAGCATCCAATCAGCTGTTTGTTTAATTCCTTTGTGAATAGCTGATTTTAAGTCAATCTCTTTAGGTATTTCTATTGGATAGTACATTTTACCATTTGGACTTAATGGTCCTTTTGCAAATCGTACTTTTTTTAGTTCGTCGTAAGTTAATGTAGTTGGATACTCCATAACAGGGTCGCTGATAAAGTAGGTATCACCTTCTTTACCATAAACGGTCATGTTGTGTGCATTAAAATGAAAACGGTAAGCAGGAGGGAAGTATGATAAATGAAATACTCCAGCTTGAACGCCAACAGGTAGTTTCTTTTCAAGAACTCTATCTAATTCATCCATTGCTCTTTTAGGTTGTCCTCTAAAAGTTTGTTTTTTCATTTTTATTCCTAATCGTTTTGCTGCACGGGCAAATATCATTCCCGGAACAGGACGAAAAGATGCTAATGGAATTCCATTAACCTTTACAAAAGGCATATATGCAAAGAAATATCCGCTACCAATACCAAATATCATTGCTTCACTTAAATTAAGCCCGTGGTATTTTAATAAACTGGAAATTACTCCGTTTTCACAATGTCCTGCAGGTATATGTTCGAAATCAAGTTTCATGTGTTTATAATTTGTTTTTTTATGGTCACATGGAATGTCCATGATATTGAATTATAATTATTTCAGTTGGTGTCTATCAATCATGGACATTTCATGTTTATTTCTTAGGTTTGTAATTTAATAATTCATCAACAGTAATTCCCAAAACCTTAGCGTAATTAGCCAATTGTTCTTGTTTAAGTTTTTTAAATCCTCTTGGTTTTAAATGTCTTTTAACTCTCCATTTTGGAATTTCAACATATTCTGCTAATAATGCAACATTCATCTGGTTTTTAGCCATAAAAAACATGATTGGACTAGCTTTACCTGCTAAAATTTTTTCGTTTGCATCATTCATATTATCATGAATATCGTCCCAGGCAAGTTCGTTAACTATATTTTTTGGTTCCCATCCTTTACTGAATGTTTTTACATATTTTCCATTCTCATCAACAGCATATTGTATTTCGCGGGTTATTCCTGCTGTAATGCCTTCGTCTTGGGGTACTTTATCTATTTCCATATTTTAAAGTTTTCAGTTTCAAGTCTAAAAAATTTCAATACTTATTTCTCATTACTCGATACTATTTTTTCTCATCCAGAAAGATTTTCATAGTACAATCTGCAATAACCTGATTATCACAAGTTATTTTACCATTTATGAGTGTAGTATTAAAAACCTGGTGTTCAACATTAACTTCTGTAAATATTGTTTTATTAATTTCTGGTAACTTATATATGTTTAGTTTTTGAACGGCTCCAATATATCCTATTGGTACTTCTTTACTTTGATTTCTATATTCAAATCCTACACCAACCGCAGCAGTTTGAGCAATATTTTCAATTAATCCTGGTTCTTCAAAAAAACCATCTTTACAAAAAATATTATTTTCATGAAGATATAAACTGCTAATAGTTTGTCCACCTTCGGCTTTATGAAGCTTCTCAACCATAACCATTGGTTGTCTTTGTGGAATAAACATTAGAATATTTTCTCCTTCGGCTATTACATGATCAGATATTCCCATAGTGGTCCTTTCTTATTTCTTAATCGTAATCTGTTAATAATAGTACTAGTGTCTTCATCAGGGAAAACCCAACGTTTACCTGTATTCTTAGCTCTTTCTTTTAAATTGTCGTAATTAACTTTATCAGAGATATAGTATTTAGGTTCAATAAGATCATCATTAATATCTAATTTCCCTTCAGCAATAGCGTATTCATGTAATTTTGTTCCCGGATAAATGCGCATACCTACAAATGGAAAAAATACAGATCTATCAATCCTTTTTGAATTCTCGAAAGTTTCATTAATGGTTTCGTCGGTTTCTCCGTATCCCCCAAGTATTAAGAAATGAGCAAAATCAATTTCCAGTTTATTACAAAGAGCCGACTTTTCAAGAATATCGTTTACTGTAAAGTTTTTACCATAGTTTTTTAAACTGGTTTCTGATATTGATTCGGTTCCAAATTCGATATGACTTAATCCTGATTTTTTTAGAAGAACTAATAAATCTTCGTCAAAATTTGTAAAAGTAAAATAGCCACCCCATTTGATTTTTATTCCGCTGTGGATTATTTTATCAGCCAATTCGTAGTTGTATTCATTTTTAATGTTAAAAACCGAATCGGTAAAAAATACATAATCGATTCCTTTTTGATAATATAGCTTTTTAAGTGTTTCAACAATCTTATCGGTATTTAATGTTCTAACTTTTTTACCTTCGATTACAGGATATGTACAATAAATACAATTGTATGGGCATCCACGTTTGGTCTGAATATTAAGCATTCCACTTTTTTGCCAGTAGAAATCAATAATATTTTCGTCGAAATTGAGTGAAAGATCGCTAAAATAACTTTCCTTTTTATTGAAAATTACCTGATCGTTTTGCTTGTAAATCAGACGATTAATATTCGAATAATCTTCATTGTTATCGAGCGCTGTGATTAATTTATACATGGTTTCTTCACCTTCACCATATACCCCAAAATCTGGATTAAGCCTTTTAAACATTAATTCAGGAAATATTGAAAATCCAGAACCTCCAACTACAATTTTTGCATCAGTAGCTTGTCGAATATTATCAACTAAATTCTTGTAATGATTAATAAAAAACTCTCTGTTATATGAATTTACATCATCAACA
>Ga0154355_1124_pt3 | contig 15133 bp, 16 predicted proteins | sample RifGroA2_FD_115883 | JGI IMG/M metagenome (GOLD analysis project Ga0154355, IMG submission 115883) | Bacteroidetes bacterium GWA2_31_9b
GTGTGTCTGTTGAACCCACTTTTAAAATATCAGGATTTTCGAGTAAAGCTTGTTTAAGAACCGGGTATTTATTTACCATTTCGCGGGTTGATAACTCAAGACTAATTACGTTTTGCATATCATAACCCAAATCCTTGGTTTTCAAATAATTTAACTGTTTAAATACAACAAGTGTAGAAACAATCATGGCTACCGAAATTGTGAACTGTATAACTACAAGGATTTTTCTGAATAAACTACCCGATGAACCTTTGGTAATTTCTCCTTTCATAACTGTTAGCGGACTAAATCGTGATAAATAAAATGCTGGATAACTACCTCCGATTATTCCTACAACTAATATAATTCCTAATAAACTTAGCAAAATTGTAGGACTATACACAACATGCAAATCAAATGATTTACCTGCCAGTTGATTAAAATTAGGGATTAAAAGAATAATTAAAATGATACTTAATACTAGTGAAATAAAAGTAAATACTGTTGATTCTGTTAGGAATTGAAAAATCAAACTTTGTCGGTTTGAACCAACTACTTTTCTTAAACCCACTTCACGAGCTCTTTTTGCAGAACGAGCAGTTGCCAGATTCATATAATTCATTGCTGCAATCAGAATTAAAAATAATGCAACAACTGCAAAAATATAAACATAAGCAATACTTCCAGTTGGTTCTGGTTCATTGGCATTCGTCGATTTTAAATGAATATCGATTATAGGTTCGAGAATATAATCAATTTTAATACCCAGTTTTTCAAAAATTGGAGCCATATATTTTGGATACATCTCCTGAATTTTTGATTCAAATTGTTTAATATCTGTGCCATCGGGTAAAAGTAAATAAGTAAATAAGTAAATACACCAAAATTTCCCCAGTTTCCAAACTCAGCTGGTAAACTCTTTCGCGAAGCCAAAGCATCGAATCTATAATGAGAATTATAAGGAACATCTTTTATAACTCCTGTAACTTTATATACTTCATCACCTGTAACAAGAGTTTTACCCATAGGGTCGGCTGTTCCAAAATATTTAGCTGCAATTGTTTCTGTTAAAACTATTGTATTAGGTTCTAAGAGTGCATCTTTTGGATTCCCTTTAATGAATTGATATGTAAAAACTTCAAAAACAAAAGTGTCGGTATAGGCAAAATCTTCTTCGTAAAACTCTTTATCTTCATATTTAAATAAGGCTCTCTGAAATGGAATAAATCGAACAGCCGCTTCAATTTCAGGATAATCGGTTGAAACCTGTTCTGCAAATGGTATTTGAGCTACATTCCATGTAAATTCATCATCGGTTTCTTTTATATGTGAAGAAATCCTATAAATACGCTCTGCATTTTTATGATAGCGATCGTAACTTAGCTCGTCAGAAATATAAATAATCAGGAATAAAGCACTGGCTATTCCTATTGTTAAACCCAGAATATTCAAACTACTATATCCAAAATCTTTCAGAATATTTCGAATGGCTGTTTTAATAAGATTTTTAAACATGATTATAAAATTTTATTTAATGAAACTTTGAGTAAATTATTGTAAAAAATATCCCGACGTTTTCTTTATCAGAATTTATACCACACTTTTCAACAATCTCTTTATCTGATAATTACAAAATTTTAGTATAAATTTATATGTACCAATTCCGAACACTACACGAACAAAACCGAACAAAATTAATTTAATAGAATATATTGGATATTGCTAATATTTATTGATATTTGATATTTGATATTCAAAAAAATAAATCATGTCTAACAACTACGTTTACACCATTTCTGCCAGAGGAAAAAAAGCCAATATGCCCATTGAAAAATATCTTAAAACTTTTTTCCCCAATATTCCACTTCATAAAATTGATAGTGTTTTTGGTTTTGTTGAAGCTTCATCATTTTATAGTGGAAGGCCCTTTATCGGGCAACAAATTTCCGACGAAGATTATGATTTTTTAAAATCTAAAAATATTGGTGTTAGAATACCTTTCACCAATCATTTTGCAACAGAAAAAGAATATCAGAAGAATAAAAAGATTCTCGATAAATATCATCAAAAAGGAAATTCAATTATTGTAACCAACGATAATCTTGCCCAATGGATTAAGAAAGATTATCCTTTGTATCAAGTTGAAGCAAGCTTATTAAAAGAAATTAAAAATATTGAAGAAATAAATCATGCACTTAGCATTTATGACACTGTGGTTCTACCTATGAATCTGAATAACAATCATGAATTGTTAAAAAGCATTGAACAAAAAAACAGAATTACCCTTTTTGGGAACGGAGGATGTGCATTAACATGTCCGAACAGAATTTGTTATGAATACATTTCAAAGAGAAATAAAGTATTAACTACTACAAATATATTATTTCGATATCTTTATTACTGGTATTATTTTGTATTGTTTAATAAGTGGTGCATGCATAAAATAAAACCCCGCAAACTGCACGGGGTCAAAGATTTTGATATTGATAAATTCGCTGAACTTGGATTCTCCCGTTTTAAAATGCTCCGCGAACATGTTGGAAGAAAAACAGGATACTAGTGAAGAAAGTTATGAGTTATGAGTTATGAGTTATGAGTTATGAGTTATGAGTTATGAGTTGAAATTTAACTTTAAACTATAAAACTACTTTTTATACATTTTCTCTCTTAATTCAATAGTCTTTTCGTTTAAAACATAATCATCATAATTTGATAGCTTATCAATTATACCATTCGGTGTAAGTTCAATAATTCTGTTAGCTAAGGTTTCAATAAACTCAAGATCGTGTGCAGCCATAAGAACATTTCCTTTAAACTGGATTAAAGTATTGTTAAATGCCTGAATTGATTCAAGGTCAAGATGATTTGCCGGAGTATCTAGAATTAAAACATTTGCATTTTTAAGCATCATACGTGCAATCATGCAACGCTGCTTTTCTCCACCCGAAAGAACATTTGATTTTTTATAAATTTCTTCACCTGAGAAAAGCATTTTCCCTAAATATCCGCGTAAAAAGAACTCACTTGTATCAGTTGAAAATTGTGCTAACCAATCAACAAGTTTCATATCACTTTCAAAAAATTTCGAATTATCTAATGGAAGGTACGCGCTAGTAATAGTAACTCCCCATTCAAATGTTCCGGTATCAGCTTTTTCTTTTCCATTAATAATTTCAAAAAAGCTTGTCATTGCTCTTTGATCACGCGAAAGAAAAACTATTTTCTCCCCTTTCTGAACGGTAAAAGTCAAGTCTTTAAATAATACTTCTCCCTCAATGCTTTTACTTAAATTCTTAACTTCCAGAATTTTATTTCCAGGTTCTCTATCAGGTTTTAAAATTATACCAGGATACTTTCGTGTTGATGGTTGAATTTCTTCAATATTTAGTTTTTCAATCATCTTTTTACGACTGGTTGTCTGTTTAGACTTTGCTACGTTAGCACTAAAACGGGCAATAAACTCGAGCAATTCTTTTTTCTTTTCTTCCGATTTTTTATTTTGATTTTGTTGTTGGCGCAAAGCTAACTGACTTGATTCGTACCAAAAACTATAGTTTCCGGCAAAAAGTGAAACTTTTCCAAAATCAATATCAACAGTATGAGTACAAACAGAATCCAAAAAGTGACGGTCGTGTGACACTACCAATACTGTATTTTCAAAGTTCGATAAGTAATTCTCAATCCATAAAACTGTATCAAGGTCGAGGTCGTTGGTTGGTTCATCAAGCAACAAATTATCTGGTTTACCAAATAAAGCTTGTGCAAGCAATACACGAACTTTTTCTTTACCACCAAGTTCTTTCATTAATTTCTGGTGATGAATTTCTTTAATGCCTAATCCACTTAAAAGACTTGCAGCATCACTTTCAGCATTCCAACCATCCATTTCGGCAAACTTATTTTCAAGTTCTGCAGCTCTCATACCATCGGCATCAGAAAAATCAGGTTTAGCATAAAGAGTGTCTTTCTCCTGCATAACTTTCCATAGTTTGGAATGCCCCATTAGCACAGTATGAATTACGCTAACTTCATCAAACTCAAAGTGATCTTGTTTTAAAACTGATAAACGCTCCCCTGATCCTAACGTTACCGATCCTCTGGTAGACTCCATTGCACCTGATAAAATTTTTAGAAGAGTTGTTTTCCCTGCTCCATTTGCTCCTATAATTCCATAACAATTTCCGGGAGTAAATTTAAGATTCACATCTTGAAATAACATTCGCTTACCAAATTGTATGGCTAAATTTGAAACTGTAATCATCTGAAATAAAATATTTTAATAAATTCTTAAACCCAATTTTACGGTTTGCAAAAGTAGTGATTATTTAATTATCTAAAAAATGTATTACAGAAAAATAATATCAATAAAAATAAGTGTGCAATTATTTAGCTATTCTACAAAGTGCTTCATATTTTTACAATAACAAAAACATGAATATACATGGAACTTCTTGCACTCGAAACCAATCCCGAATATATCAATCTGCAAACCGAAATGATTTGGATGCAACGATGGGTAATGGAAACACAACAACGATTAGTAATCATATTTGAAGGTCGCGATACTGCCGGTAAAGGCGGTGCGATTTTACGTTTTGTACGATTTATAAATCCACGTGGCTACAGAGTTGTTGCATTACCAAAACCTACTGAAGTAGAAAAAGGTCAGTGGTATTTCCAACGCTATATCAAAGTTCTTCCTGATCCGGGTGAAATAGTTTTTTTTGACAGGAGCTGGTATAATAGAGCTGTAGTTGAACCTGTAATGGGATTTTGCACCGACCAACAGTATCATCTATTTATGAAACAAGTAGTTTCACTTGAAAAAATGCTTGTTGAAGATGGTACAAAAATTATTAAATTCTGGTTCTCAATAGATGTTAAAGAACAAAAACACCGTTTAGAAGAACGCAAAAATGATCCCTTGAAACAATGGAAACTAAGTACAATAGATCTTTTAGCTCAATTGAAATGGGACAATTACACAGAACACAAAGAAATGATGTTTAAAAAAACAGGTAAAAAACATTGTCCTTGGGTTGTAATAAGGGGAAACGATCGTGACAAAGCACGTCTAGAAGCAATGAGATATGTTTTAAATGCGTTGGATTATCCCGACAAAGGAAAAACTGGTGAACGAATAAAACCTGATAAGAGAATTGTTAAACTTAAATACTTCTAGTATAAGATTGATTAAAAAAAATTATATGATGCGAAATTTTTTAATTCCAATTTTCATTTTAATAAATTTTTGTTCCTTTTCGCAAGTAATTATTCAGAAAACTGAAAAAGATTATACTCTAAAAATTGATTCCGACAGTATTATTCGACATTTAACCTTTTGGAAAGATAATGATTCAAGTTATTACAGTGGTTGCAAATACTCTTGCACAAAGTTTAAAAACTTAACAAATCCTTTGCATCTTAGTGATGAGATTCAAACGATGGAAATGCTTTGGAAATTGGCATCCGATAGTATAGAAATTAATTTGAATTCCATTTTTATTGGATATCCATCAGAATATATCGATATTTTAACAAATCATATACTTGCTTTCACTCTTTCTGATGAATGGCAAAAGCATATTGAAAAAAATGAAAAAACCTTAGATTACAAACTCATTCAGCAAATAATGCTAGAGTACAATGTATATAAACCCTTAAATGATTTTTTATTAACAAAGGAATACCAAATAACAGGTTTTTCTACAGAGAAACATGGCTTTGTAACAAAAGAAGAATTAATAAAAGCTGGATTCACAGGAAAAGAAATTATACCAATGCCATTTATGGTTTGGATTTTAATTAAAGACTAACTTTCAAATAAATATTCGTATCATTTTCGTACACAACATGTTCGATTTTCACACACATTTATTCTTCTTAAAAAAATGAATACTTTATTCAATTATTTAAATTTAAGCAATGTAAACAATTTGGTATATGATTTGAGCAATTGAATTTTTGTAAAAAAATAAATTTTTACTTTTTTCATAGTTTTTTTTCTTTTGAATTAATAGTTTAGTAAAAAGATGAAGAAAATATATTTTTTAATCCACATTATACTTGTGTTATTTTCAGAATTAATAAATGCCCAAACTAGCATGTATGTCTCTACAGGAATGGGAGGAGTAAGTTCATTTGCAACCACATCAGCAGCTAAGCAAGAATTTAAAGACATAAAAGGTTCGCCATATTACAACAAAGACTTTATGTTTGGATATGTCGAAATGTATGATAGTATTAAATTTAGCGGGTTATTTAGATATAATCTTTATAATCAGGAGATGGAGTTTATTTTTAGAAACGATACACTAATAATTGATAATCCCATTAAAGTTAAACAAATTTGTTATGCGGCAAAAAAATTCTCCTATTCAGTAATAGTTCAAAATGCATTTAGAAAAAATCTTATTTATGGAGGATATTTTGAAGTACTAAATCAAGGTAAAATTCAGCTTTTAGTAAAATACGAAATGGACTTTAGATTAAACAGATATGTTGCATATTATGGTGGTGGTGGTGGCGATGGTAGTTATCGGTTTATTCCTTCGGAGTCTTACTTCATGAGATTAAATATTGATGAACCTGCATTTAAATTTAAAAAATCAAAACGCTTTATTTTAAAGATGTTTCCCAAAAATAGAACTGAAATTTCTGCTTTTATTAGAACTGATCATATTGACATAAATAAAAGAGCCGATTTAATTAAACTTTTTGAATATATAAACTCATTGTAAAATGAAAGCTCCAATTCTTATTATAACGTTTCAAATTATTTTTCTTAGTAATTTATTTGCTCAATCTGCTGTTATTAGAAACATTAATTTGTATTATAAAGATCAAAAAGCAATTATTAACTATGATTTAAAAGATTTTAAACCAAATAAAAATCATAACATTGAATTATTCTTTGTTGATGATAACTTTAATGTAAAAGTTCCAAAGAAATTATTTGGCGATTTTGGTGATAGTATTTCTACAGGAAAAAACAAACAAATTCAATGGGCATTATTTGAAGACAATATCAATATTGCAAATACATTAAAACCTGTAATTCTTGTAGATGGATTAAATAAGGGTGGTTCGAATAATATTATACTTTCTATACTAGTTCCAGGTTTGGGCGACTATTTCGTTGAAAATCCAAGAAATATGATCTATAAACCATATTTACGCACACTTACAGTAATAGGAGCATTAACTTTAGGTTACATCGCCGACCAAAACAGAGTAAAATTAGTCTGGAAAAAATGGGATTCTAAAATTAATGACGAGGTAGGTTATCTGTACGACAATGATTATTGGCTTTTTTCTTTCGATAAAGAAATTTTTTATTTTGTTGGAATTTCAGTATGGTTAATGGATGTGATTTGGGTATATGCAAAAGGAAATGAAAATGAAAAATTAAAACTATTCACAAATTATTATCCATCTATTAGTTATAAAAACGGGATTGCCAATTTAGGTATAAATATTAATCTGTAATAAAACCAGAATGAAAAATAATTTTTTACTAATTACTATCTCTATTTTAATATTTCTTTCGATAAGCTGTGATGAAGTTTATGATTATGATCTTAATGATACCACATGGGATATAAGTGTTTACTGGAATTCAGGTTTTTATCAAGGGGAACCAACTCAAATTAAATTTAATAGTGATGGAACTACAAGTTGGGGTGGTACTTGGGAAAAAACGGATGAATTAACTTTTAAGTGGGTAATATATTATGAATCAAATAAAGCAACATATTATGCTCAATTCAAAAAAGATTTAACCCAACTGGTAGGTCATTGCGAAAATACATTGAGTTACTCAGGAGAATTTAATGCAAAAAAAATATCTCATTAAAACGATACAAGTTTATTCGTTCTTTATTCAAAAATTCATTATTTATATACGCAAAAAAAAAAATGAGGCTGTCCAAAAAGCCTCTTTTTTCATGCCTACACTTCGACGAGCTCAGTGTGACATATTGATTATTAATTGGTTGTCATATTGAGCCTGTCGAAATATGAACAACTAAAATACTTTTTGGACACCCTCATTTCAAAATATAATTCTTCAATTTATTTTTTCGTATTATTCGTATTTCAAAGAAACTGCCGGATTAACTCTCGCCGATTTAATAGTTCTATAACTTATTGTTATTAAGGCGATTACAATTGCAATTACAAAACCAATAAAGAAATCAAATACGTTTAAACTAATCCTGTAATGGTAATTTTGTAACCAGTTATTACCAACATAATAAATAAAAGGCCAAGCAATAAAGGTTGAGATAGAAATTAATAAAATAATTTCTTTTGAAATAAGATAAAAAATATTTGAAATTGATGCACCCATCGCTTTACGAATACCAATTTCTTTCTTGCGCTGTTCAACTGTGAATGATGTTAAACCAAACAGTCCGAGAGTTGCTATAAAAATTGCAAGAATTGTAAAGATGATTGCTAATTTTGAATTGCGTGCTTCTTCTTTATAAAGGTTATTAAATGATTCATCAAGAAAAAAGTATTGCATAGGTTCATTGCCTGAAAAATCTTTCCAAACAGTTTCAATTCCCAAAATTGTTTTATTAACTGAGTTTGCAGAAATTTTAACTGATATAAATCCCCAGTTCGTATTTTCATCTTTAAAATGAAAAATGTAAGGAGTAATTTCTGTTTGGAGTGATCTGAAATGAAAATCTTTTACAACACCAATTACAGGAATATATATTGTAGAGTCTGTATTATCATTGTTCCCAATAAAACGGGTTTCCAAAACCGGAGAAAAATTATAATGTTTTACTGCACGTTCATTAATTATACAAGCATGTTCATCAGATGAAAAGTTTTTATCAAAAAAGCGTCCTTCAGTAATCTTTAAACCAAAAGTTTCTAAAAAATCATAATCAACCCAATTTGATTCAAGAAGTAAAGTTTCATCTTTTCTACCCTCAACCAAATAACCATTGTTATTATTGTTATGTGCAGGAATAGCTGTAGATGCTGTAACTTTTAATACTCCCGGCACCTGCAATAAATCTGCCTTAAACGATTTTATCCGAGTACCAATTACTTCTGCTCTTCGTATAATAAGCAATTGTTCTTTATCAAAACCTAAATCTTTGTTTTGCATATAACGTATCTGACGATACATAATTGTAGTTCCAACAATAAGTATAATTGAAATTGAAAATTGAAGAACAACTAATACACTCCTTAATTTTCCATTTTTCATACTGTCTTTTAAGTTCCCTTTTAAAACAAGAACAGGTTTAAAAGATGAAAGATAAAATGCAGGATAACTTCCAGCTAATAAGCCTACAAAAAATGCAATAAATATGAGTGCAGGAATAATATACCATTTATCAATAAAATTCAAATCAAGGTTTACTTGAAGTAGATTATTAAAGTAAGGTAAACTAATTTCAATAATAAAAATTGCTATTAATAAGGAAAGAAAAGAAAGAATCAATGATTCTGTTAAAAACTGCCTAATAAGTAATCCTTTTGATGAACCACTTACTTTTTTAATTCCAACTTCTTTTGCACGCCTGGCAGCCTGAGCTGTAGAAAGATTCATAAAATTAATGGCAGCAATAATTATAATTAAAATTGCAATACTTGCAAAAATGTATAAGTATTTTGGATCGTTGGCGGGTTTTGTATCCTGCTGAATTTCGGGTTGCAAATGAATATCTAGTAGTGGTTGCAGAAACAAAGTATATTTATTACCCTGTAAGAAGAAATCATCAAGAGAAATACCTAAAAATTGCAGAATAAGAGGTCCTACATACTTTTTAATCATTTCAGGAATTTTTGAATTTACATCTTTATAATTTGTTCCTGGTTTTAATAAAAGATAGGTATTAAAACTATTTGAAAGCCACTGATTATCATTAGCCCTTCTATTTGTTAAAAAAGATCCAATAATATTTGCATCAAAATGTGAATTTCCGGGAATATCCTGAAATACACCGGTAACTTTGTATAGAGCAGTATCATTACCAATTCTAAGCATTTTATCCATGGGATCGGTTTTACCAAAAATCTTTTTTGCTGTTGATTCAGATATGGCTACTTTATATGGTGCATCAAGAACCTTTAAATTATTACCTTTTAATAATGGAATTGTGAAAATCCGAAAAAATGATGAATCAGCTTCTACAAATTTATCTTCTGTAAAATTCTTATCTTCAAATTTAATTATTGTTTCAGCTTCAATATTTAATCTGGTATAATCTTCTACTTCAGGAAATTCCTGCAGCATTGTCGGACCAATTGGAGATGCTGTTGATGATGCTTGCACTTCTTGCCCTCCAATTTTACCATCAAGAGTTAATCGATAAATACGATCCTTTTTTTGATTATACGTGTCATAACTAAGCTCATGTATAACATAGAGTGAAATTAATAAACTACATGCAATACCAATCGACAAGCCAAGAATATTGATAAATACATATCCTTTTTGCCTGCTAAAAGAACGAATACTGTGTTTAAATATATCCTTAATCATTTTCCATTATTTTAATTATCACTTTATATAAAATAAACATATCGTATTTAAAAAACGTTGATTGTGGTTTACTAATTCTTAAATTTATATTTTATTCCTTTTATCAGACGCATGAAATTGTAAATTGTTACAAAATTTAATTTTTAAAAGTGCAATAAAATAAAAAAATTTAGTCATGGTATATATGAACGATAAAAATGAAAATAAAAAATTTATAAATTTTATTTCCGGAGAATACCACAATTTAATTGTTTATGTAAAAAAATATATGAACGAAAGATATTACAATATTACAGCCGAAGATATTGTTCAAGATGTAGCATTAAATATTTTTTCAAAAGCTGACTTCGATTCCCAGGTTGAAAATATTGCGGGATATTTCTATAGATCGCTTAAAAACAGAATATCAGATATAAGGCGTAAAAAGAAAAATGAACTTTTGATAGATAATTTTTCGAACAATAACAGCGAAAACTCATTTTTTGAAACAATTTTAATTGATGAGTTTGATGAATCAAAAACTATAAACGATAGTAAATTTTATAAAAAGTTAAATGAAGCGTTGGATAATTTAAATCCAAATCAACAAGCAGTTATTATTGCAACAGAAATTGAACATTTTACATTCGATGAATTATCAATGGAATGGGGTGTTCCTGTTGGCACATTGCTTTCGTGGAAAAGCCGTGGAATGAAAAAATTAAAAGAAAAAATCAAGCTTGACGATTTTTATATTGAAAATGAATAATTAGTATAAATTTTAAATTAATAAATTATGAGAACACATTTTTGTTATGATGACAATCCCTGGAAAAGAGGATTAAAGTATGCAGGAATATTCATACTTGGAGGCATAGCCGCAGTCGGTTTTGCTATTTTATTCGGTTATTTTGTAATGCTACTCTGGAACTGGTTAATGCCTGAAATTTTTGGATTAGTTACAATTACTTTCTGGCAAGCTGCAGGAATAATCATTCTAGCTCGTTTAATTTTTGGTGCTTTAAAACATCACGATAAACACCATTGTGACTATCATAGAAATAAATTTAATTCAAGATGCAAAGATAGAGATTGGTGGAGAAATCATAAGAGTAATTGGCGATATTTTGATGATTACTGGAGCGAAGAAGGTGAAGAGTCTTTTAATAACTATATAGAACGCAAAACAACAAACCAAGGTTCTGAAGTTAAAGAATAAAAATTTAACTCTCTCAAATAAACCATTATGGATAAATGCATAATCATTTTCCATAATGGTTTTATTTATATTTACTTTTGAATGATATAAAACATGTACCCATAATAATCTGAGTGTTTTTTGAACATATCAATTTCATTTTGAATTGTTTCAACAATTTCCAGAGCTTTTGTATTCGATTTATATTTCTTACGTGCTTTAAAAACATTTCGTTCTAACGGATAATAATAGTTATTTACCCATCCATTCGAACTTAAAGGAAATTGGTCAATGATTTTATATCCACATTTTTCAATCAATTGAATATTTTTATCAATCGTCATCATTGCTGGATATTCATTAGTCCAAAATTTTTGAAGCTCAGCAGGAGGATTTTCTTTAAACCAGTTTGCTTCACTAATTACCATAAATCCACCTGGCTTTAAAAATTTCTTCCAATCGTTCAATCCTTTTTCGAATCCGGTAACGAAAATTGAACCCTCAGACCATATAACATCATACTCCGATTCAGGTATTTCAAGATTTCTTATATCAAGGCATTTTGTAGTAATTTTATTACCTATGCCCATCTCATACGCTTGATCACTGAGTTCATCAAGAAATGGTTGATAATTGTCAACAGCTAAAATTTTACCATCAAAATTTAAAGCAAGTGCAATAGTTTGAAAACCTGTACCACATCCAATATCCAGAATATTTTCAATAGTTGTTTTTTTCTTAATTATATTTAATGCTTTTATTGTAAGCATTATATCACCCGGTCCTTGACGTGGTAAATTGCTAAAAATTTCGTAAAATATTTCGTCCATTCCTTTATGCTTGATTTCCTGTTCTAAATATCGTAAATTTAGTAAAATTCTGATTTCTAATGAATAAAAAGTTTATCATAGTCTTGTTGACTTTTTTATTTTCATTGAATCTACATTCTCAGGAAAATATTGATTTTGCGTTACCTATTCTTAATATAAATCCAAATGCCCGTTTAGGCGGAATTGCTGATATTGGTGTTGTTTCATCAGTTTTTTATAAAGATGCAGGCTTATTTCAAAATCCTGCTATTTTATCGAGTAATTCAATATATACTGGTAGCAATATATTCTTAAAAAATATAAAAGATAACACTGCTAATGATGCTTATTTCTCAGGATGGAGTGGCTATTATGCTACCGATTCATTTAATACAGTTGGATTTAATTTTTCGTACCTGAACTATGAAAATATATTTATTCTAAAAGATTCCAATGAGTTGGATTCAGAATATGAGCCCTATGAAATGTTCTTTCAACTAACATTTGCTCATAGTTTTAATAAAACCATTTCAGCAGGCCTTGGTATTAAATACTTGCGGGGCAACTTTGCATTTGCATCCATTGAAAATATTATAAATTCTTACGCTGTTGATTTCGGTTGCAGCTATCATAAATCCTATAATTTATCTGATTATTCGGAATTAAATACTTCAGCGGGATTAGCTATTACCAATTTGGGTCCTCGTTTAGAAAATGATGAGAATCAAAAAAAATTTATCCCAATTAAATTACTTTTAGGATTGTTTATTAACCCCGATATCTACGTTAGCAGGTTATTTAAGTTAAATATTGAACTTTATTATCAGGCTGAAAAATACCTAATCCCATCTACACCAATCTATAATACTGAAGGAGGAATAATTGATGGAAAAAATCCTGATATATCAGCTTTTAATGCCTTGTACCAATCGTTTTATGATTCGCCCGAAGGGTTTTCAGGTGAAATTGATGAAATACGACATAAATTCGGAAGTGAATTCAGATTAAATTATTTAAATAAGAGTTTTATTGCTATCAGACATGGAAGAATATTTGAAATGAAAACATTCGGTGGTGAAAATTATCAGACGTATGGATGTGGTTTGGGTTTCAGGGGCTTTATGATAGATTATAGTTATATTTATTCAGACAATGAACTATTAAACAAAAACTGGGCACTAACACTGGGAGCAAAATACAATCTTGATGGCGATTTTTTCAGATTCTAATTTTAGATTTTTTCTTTATTTCAGATTCACTTCTTTATTAATTATATCCTCTAGCAGTTCAACAGCTGATTTAACATAATTGGTACAATTTTTATCGAACACTTTTGTATCATAAGCCTCTTTTCGGCCTTCAGGAGTATTTAAATCAAAATGAATTAGAGTCTTACAATTAATAGATCCATTTATTTGAGTGAATTTTTTTGAAAATTCTTGAATTAAATGATTTGTAATTTCTTTAGCATCATCATCGCCTTGTTTGTACTTTCCTCGCAAATAACCAATAACCATAAAAGCACCTGTAACAGCACCACAGGTGCCTTGCATGCGTCCCATGCCGCCACCAAATCCAGAAGCCAGGCGAAGAGCTGTTTCTTCATCAATATTCATGATATCGGCAAATGAAACAATTACCGATTGTGCACAATTAAATCCGGAGGAATAGTAAGTGAGAGCTTTTTCAGAACGATTCATACAAAAAACAGGGATTAAGCTAGTTGTTTTTGATGAATTACCTGATTAAATTTTTCCACAAAAATATTATTGCAATTCACAAGTGTATATTTTGGTTCTGTTAACTCAGAGAAATCAATTTCAACTCGTGCTGATGGGTTTTTTTCTAAATAACCTATTACTTTTAAATAATCTTTCACAACATCATATTCAATGTGATCAATATCAAAAGGATCTTTCAATTCAATTTCGTTTCCGTTTTTAAAACAAGCAATTGTCATATGATTTAATTTTTATTTTTATTCCTTTAACAAACTTTAAGCCAAAAAAATTTTCTAACAAGATTAACCCGTATAATTGATATAAATAATTTTTGTTGGTTGATTGTTATAAACTCATTTCAAATTCAAAGATGTAGGTTTTAATAAATTGGTTGCGTTGTTCAAATTATTTATAATTCTGATATTTCCTTTCTAACTTTATGTATGCACGTATAGTTACTATTTATGAGTTCAATTTTTAATAAAAAAATGGAACAACAAATTCAATTTGTTATTCCATTCGAAATAAATCAACAAAAATCAACTAGCTATAAAATATGTTTATTTAATAATGAGTTTTTTGGTTGCAGTTTTCTTCCCTTGTGAAATTTGAATAAAATATTCACCAGCATTTAAATCGAATTCTTTATTGTAAATTCCCGAAAATCCTTTTTGTTCATCAGAAAAACTACTTTTTCCAGTTTTATCAAAGATATTAATCTTTATATTACTTTTATTCTTTACATCAAACTCAAGGCTTACTTTTTTGTCTTGCACTTTAAATTTTATCTGCAAATCAATCTCATTAAGCTCATTTTCAGGTTTAATATCCTTTTTAATTTCACTCAGAATCTTTTTATCTTCATCATTTATACCTTTAATAATTATCATTGAATTGTGTGTATCTTCAAATGATTTAAGAATAATAACATCTTCAT
>Ga0154355_1155_pt1 | contig 15026 bp, 11 predicted proteins | sample RifGroA2_FD_115883 | JGI IMG/M metagenome (GOLD analysis project Ga0154355, IMG submission 115883) | Bacteroidetes bacterium GWA2_31_9b
AACACCAACATTGTCGGTTGAAGCAGTCCAGCTTAATGTGAAAGTTGTTTGAGCAATATTTGCTGAAGCCAAATTCGTAGGAGCTGTTGGAGCTGTTGGGTCGACTGATATTGGTGTTGTAAACGAAACCTGATTACCATAGCTGGTTCCAACACTATTTGTAGCATAAGCTCTAACATAGTAGTTTGTTCCTGGAGTTAGACTGCTCATAGTTAAACTATAAGTTCCTGATGTTGTAACAGGTGAAGTAGAAAGTACGGTTCCTGTTGTAAGAGTGGGGGTTGTAGAAGTTGAGTAAACAATACCACTAGCAGTAACAGTTGCACCACCATTTGCTGTAACATTACCTCCACCTATTGCAGAAGTAGTACTTATTAATGAAACACTATTTGTAGTTACTGTTGGTGCAGTTGTAACAGAACTATTTGGACCACTAGGATGACCAGGAGTTCTCATTTGTAATGATGGATCGCCAAAAACTGTCCAAGTATCTGCCATATTTGCTCCATCGGTACTATATTCATCTATCATCTGGAACATTCCATTTACAAACATACCACCATAAGTAATATAACTGTTTGCAACGAGTAAATCATTCATTTCGTCCTGAGCACACATAGGTGATGCCCATGATTGATTAATAGTAGATCCACAGAATACAATAGCACCTGTTGGATTGTTATTATTTGTTGATCTTAACCATGTTTCAGCAAAGCAGGTAATGCTTGTAAAATTACCTACAACACAAGCAACAGAAATAACAAAAGGTAGTTTATTTTCGTTGGTTAAAGCATCAACATTAGTTTGTGTATAAACCATTGATGACCATGTAGTGTTGCTTCCATGACCAACATAATTTATTATTCCGCAACCACTGTTAATGTATGAAGAAAGTTGTGTTGCACTGCCACCATCCTGATATACCGGATTAATATTGTATCCATATCCTTCAAGATCGGTTGCTATGTTATTCATGTGAGTCTCGTCGCTTTCGTCATCATCTCCACCGCCACCTTCACCTTCGTTTGATGCAATACCAACACCATTTTTAAACCAAGTATCGCTCGAGCTTACTTCACTTTCGTAATAAATTGTACGATCAATTTGGGTTTGTAATTGAGCTGCAGTTTCTGCTGAAAAACGACCAACAAAAATATCAAGATAATGGTCAGTACCAGATGTATAACCGTAATTGTTATCGGAATTACCTGCTGTTGTACTTGAACTAGGAACCTGTGCATGATCTCCAACAAGCAATAAATAGCTAATTCCATTTGTTGTATATTGATTTGTTACATAGGTTTTAAGAGCAGAAGCACTTCCAATTGTTGAATAATCAACAAGATTTACTGTATAACCAATTGATTGTTTCCAAGTTACAAATTCAGCCATTTCATCCATGAAATCAGTATAACAAACTATAAGCATTTTTTTACCACTTTCACTTACAGGAGTGTATTTTGCAGATGTTGAATAATTGATAAAATGATTTGATATTACATTATTGAATACTTCATCATTTTTTATAATAGGATTAACGTTTAATGTATTGTTAACACTCTTGCCTGCTGAAACCAAATCAACAGTAAGATTTGTATAAATTCTTACTTTTTTTGTTACAGGATTATATTGAACAGGATAAATTACTACGTTTTGTCCACGAACATTTCGAATAATATAAGGATTGTTAACTGTAGCAATATTTGCTGGGTAGAACTCATTTTTCGAATACTCTTCTCCAAATACAAATGGAATAGATTTAGGGTCTTTATCGCGAGTAATAATACCTTTTGATGGTGCAAGATCAATACCATCAATTTCAATAAACTTGCTGCTTATTACTTTAAGAACCATTTCAGAAAAATCAGGAATAGCAACTGCTTGAGATACTTTTGGTAAATCAGGTGCACCTTTCTCCTGAATTCTGGAACACTTAGGAATATTAATTAAATTATAAATTCCTTTTGATGTTGAAACTTGTTCAAGGGCATAAGCTTCAAAATTAAATTCAAGACGAATTTGATCCTGAGAAGAGCTTAATAATTTGATTTTTGTTTCAATTGACGAACTTTTTTCGTCTAACTTTTTCCATTCCTGACCGATTGCCTGCCTGCTAAAAGAAAACAATAACAGACCAATCGTAATGATTAGTAAACTTTTTTTCATAAGATTAAATTTAGAGGTTTAGATTTTTAAACTCAGCAAATTATACAATTCCAAAAACGAAAGAAACTTTTTTCGACAGACGACAAGTTCCAACAAACGAAAAACAAGTATCGAAGAAAATTAGAGGAACAATTTTAAATAAAGGGAGTTAGTATCTGATTTATATCGCAAATTAAAGAAATGGGTTGATTTTTTTTAATTGCTTAAGATTTTCATTTTTATAAAATAAATTTCAAATATCAATTTCAATATCGTACTTATCTAATAAACCTGGCAACCCGTTTAATGCGAATTTTGCTTTTTTTATACGATTTGTTTCTGGATTAATTGAATAATTGAACGAGGTTCGAAAATCAGTTTTTTCTATAATTGTATTTTCAAATGTTGCTTTTAATAAATCACAATTATCAAATATTGAGCTGCTTAAATCGCTTTCAGTAAAATCGACTTCTTGAAGGGTTATATTTTTAAATATTGTTTTTTTAAGATTTGTTTTATAAAATGAAGCATGATTAAGATTGCAATTTTCAAAATTTACTGAAAAGCTAAATTCATTGCAGTTTTCAAAGTGTAATCCCAACATCTTAGAGTTTTTAAATTTAATGTTCTGGAAAGATGTTTTAATCAATTTTACCATGCTTAGATTGCAGCTTTCAAACAGGCAATCCATAAAACGAATACTTGAAAGATCTGAATTTGAAAAATCACAATTTATAAAATTACAGTTCTCATATTCACCTTTTGATAATGGATTTTGGGTAAAGTTATTTTTATTAAAGTCCTTTTCTACTATATATTTTTGTTCCATTTATTTTTAAAAATGATGTTTATTGGAAACTATTGAATATTTTTATTTCTTATTTTTAAATATTAATAATATTCCTAACAACATAAGACTAATAGACCCAATAAAACCAATAGCCTTTTGATTATTTTTATCCTTTTCTGTTTCAGCAGGATTTTTAAAAATGTAAACCAAGAATACTATTGCAATTGCTACTAATATAATTCCTAATGCGATTAACATATCATAAATATTTTAAATTTTTAATCTATTCTTCTTGTTCTTTACTCAGCCCAATTTCCATTAAACTAGCTTTTTTATAGTCGGCAGGAATAGTGAATACCAATGAATCAATTTTTTCTTTGTCGAGTTTTGTTACTTCGCTTATGGTTTCGTAGCCTCCATAATAATTAACCGATTTTAATGGGAAACCTTTTCGAGCAAACTCGAGATATTTTTCATGCATCTGATAAAACTCGGTTGTTCCGGCCTGAGCAGTAAAATCGCTGAACAAATTGTAAAATTTGTTTATATCTAAAACATCTTGCGCACGGTTCGATTCCGATAACCAGGCTTCTTCCTTTAGTTCATTGTTAACTAAAACTTTATATTTTACAGCAGTATAACCCGCAATCTTTTGCGATTCGTTTGTTTTTGTAATTTCTAAAGTGTAATTTTTTGGTTGATTTGATTTTGATTGCATTGGATTATCAACAGAAGCAATCATTCCTTCGAATACTTTTTTTATCATTTCTTGTTTATCGGCCGAAGCATTTTTCAATTGCTCATTCATAACCTGGTTAATAGCCGATTTCATATCTGTTTTGTAATTTGCCACGTTGCCAACCCAATACACTTTTTTTGCAGTACTCATTAGTGTTATTGTTTCAGTGTTTAAATTAAAAAGGGTAATCATTTCTCCTTGAACAACTTTCATAATATTATCCTGCAAATAAACTGTTTCGACTAAAGCAGATCCAACACCTTCGTCGGAATCATAAGTGCGTTGGGTAATTATCCAGCCGGCATAAACATTTAAATGAGATGTAAGAATAAGAGATAGTATTGCAATTATATTTTGTGTTTTCATTTTTTCTGAATTTTATGAGAGATTTTTATACATCTAAAAACATACCAGAATTGATGTATAGTTTATTTAAGATTCAAATATAAGGTTTTTTAAATTTGAGAAAAGTGTTGTTTTCGAATAAAATATCCCAGTTTGTAAAAACTAAATAAATTTATATTTGTACAACCTAAAATCAATGATTTCCGAATCAGACTGTGGGTTACTATCCAAAAGTAATTTACTAAAAAGATTATTCTGAGTTTTTTTAATTTGGAATAGGTGTTAAGTAATGTGATATCTTTTTCAAAATCAGGATTATGTGATAGAATATTTTTAATGTGAATCAAGTTTTGAATTGCCTGCTCTGATTTTGTAATAAACTCTTCATTACTCTCTAATGAATCATTAATTACAGGATTATCAATATGAGTAATAGCGATTTTATTCATTTTTAACTGATACCCAAAGAAAGTATCTTCATGTCCGTAACCTGCAATTCTTTCTTCAAAAGGGATATTTTGAAGAATCGCTCTTTTTATTAAAAAATGAATTGTGTTAAACGATTTATATGGGTTTTCTAATCTATAATTTAATGAAAGTACTTCTTTTTTTAATCCATATTTCCATCGTAAACGGTATTTTTTTTCGGTTTTTTTTAAATTATACGATAAACCACCACAAAGTACATTTGTTTCAGGTTTAATGGATTTAATATATTTTTTAAGATATGATTTTGAATCAATATATGCGTCGCAATCGAGAAATAACAAATAATTAAATTGAGCATGTTTTAAAAACAAATTGCGAATTTTTGATCTGCCAATATTTTCAGGTAATTCAATATATTTTACATTTGGAAGTTCAACAAGGCATTTATTTTGATTTTTAAATAAAGTTTCAGAAAAATCGTCGATAAGTATAATTTCAAAATCGATTTTGAGTAATAACGCCTGACTGTGTAACTCATTTACCAGTTCATCAACATAGAAATTATAAATGGGGATACAAATTGAAAGCATAAAAGTTATTTGAAACAAATATAAAAATAACTTTTATGCTTTTATTAACTAGTCGATCTTTTAACTAAGGTTTATTCGTATCGGAGTGCATTTACAGGGTTTTGTTTCGCTGCCTTATAAATTCTCCAGCTTATAGTTATTATTGATGTAACAAATAGGATAATCAGAGGAATTAAAAAACTAAAGATATTTGCTGTCATGAATTTATCCCAAATGCTATCCATAAGCATTATTGAAGAATAGTATCCACCTAAACATCCTAAAAATGCTGAAATAATTAAAATAATTACAAACGGACGCGAAATAATTTGAGTTATATTATTTACCGATGCTCCCATCACTTTTCGAATTCCAACCTCTTTGGTTCGATTAAGAATACTTAAGCTTACAAGAGTGTAAAGTCCAATTACTGATAAAATAAGGGCACAAATTGCAAGAAAAACAAACATTATTTTAATGTTTTTATTTACTTGTTTTGCTTCTTTTAAAAGGTCAACCTGAAATTTTCCTTCGTATGGGTAATTGGGAATAATTTCTGCCCAATCTGCCTTTAATGATTCATTAACGGCACTTAAATTTTCTGTTGAAGCACGGATTGCAATTTGTCTGTAATCTTCTTCTTTTGCTAATAAAAAGATAAGTGGATTTATTTTTTCCCAAAAGCCATATAAATACACATCATTTGCAACACCAACAATTTGCATTGCCATGGTATCGTTCATGTAAACTGTTTTACCAATAGGATCGTTAAATCCAAAATCAGCAACAAATTTCTCGTTTACAATTATTGATTTTTGTTCAATATCGGCAGCTTGGTTTTGTAACCAGAAATCGCGCCCCTGAATCATTTTTAAACCCATTGTTTTAATGTAATCGTGCCCAATATGCATGATGCTTGTTTCTACATTTTGCTCAAGGTATTTTATTGAACGATTATAATTACCATAACCAATATGATAATCGGTACCGGCATACATTTCAATATTGGGATTATTTTTTACTGCCTGTTCAAGTGGCTTGTAATCATTTTTATTATTTAATGATAAAATCAGAATATTATCTTTATTGTAACCAAAGTCGGCATTCTCCTGAAATATTGCATTTTGTGAAAACATAACACCCGAAACAAGCGCCATAACCGAAACTGAAAATTGAATCACAAGAAGTATTCGTGATAATATATTTTTACCACTCAGTTTAAGTTTATCGCGAAATATTTTTACAGGATTAAACTTGCTTACATAAAATGCAGGATATGCACCAGCTAAAAGTGCTGTAACAATCCAAAGAATAAATATAAAAAGTATTAGTGATGGGTTTTCTTTAAAATTCAATTCAAGTGTCATATATTCCCACATCGACGAGTATGCCGGTACAAGCCATCCCGAAATAGCAACTCCAATAATTACAGCTATAAAGCTAATTATAAGATTTTCGCTAATAAACTGTATTATAATATGACGACGTAATCCTCCAAAAACTTTGCGTAAACCAATTTCCTTTAAGCGTTTTCCGGCAAACGAAATCGACGAATTCATAAAGTTAAAGGCTGCAATAATAAGAATAAAAATAGCCATTATTGGGGGTGCAACTACTGCTGCAGGATGAAAACTATTTCGTAACCACATAGCCCATACTTCACGATCATCGGCAACATCTTTTAATGATTTAACAAAAAAACTGGTTATTTTCCAATCCTGACGGGCATCGTTCTGAACAGATATATAGTTTTTAAGTATATCGTTAATTTTAGGAATATTTGTTTTATCTTTTATCAGTAGAAAAGTAGCAGCAACCCAGTTATCCCATTTTTGATCATCAATCTGCCATAGATCTCTGAAATTATCAATTTGAGTAATTGCTTCGTGATAAAAAATTGTATTTAATGGCAAGGTTTTAAATACACCACCAACTATAAAAGCTCGTTCCTGACTTTGGTCGTTAAATATTGAAATTACTTTTCCTATAGGATCTTCGTTTCCAAAATAAATTTCGGCAAGTTGTTCATTAATTAAAATTTTTCCTTTATCGCGAAGAGCTTCTTTAGTTCCTTTAGTGATCTCAACCGAAAAAATATCAAAATAGTTAGGGTCAGCATAACCAATACTTTTATTAAATATTTTTTCTCCGTTTTTAACAGGTGAATTTGATGTAACGTATCTGCATACCTGGTCAATACCAGAAATATCCTGTTTTATATATTTCGAAAGAGCAAAAGGAGATATCCCATATTCCTGCTGTCTTTCCTGCATGTCGCGAGTAATGTTTATTTTGTATATATCGGAATAGTTTTCATGCATTTTATCCCAGTCGGCATCGAACTTTGTGTTTAGGTATGCATTTATACAGAGAGCCAACGCTATGGCTAGTCCAATAATATTTATTCCTACAAAGAGGATATTTTTCGATAAATACCGAATTGAAATGGTAATAAAATTTTTGAACATAAGTTTTTAGTATTATGTATTTTTTTAGATTGCAGAAATGAATAAAAAATATAATTAAAATTCCCAATATAATATAAGAACGAAATTAATTTTTATATGCTGCAAAAAAAAAATAAAAAAGCCCAAAAATGGGCTTAGTACAAAATAAAATATTTTAAGTTAGAGCAATTCAAAATCTTTGTCGTGCCCATTACTAACAATTATTTCCCAGTAACGTTGCGATATTTCGCCTGTTTTTCCTGTCAACAGATTTTTAACTAAAATACGTTTTACACTCTTGCTTTCTGTTTCTGTTTCAATATATTCAAAAGGAATGTCTAAAAGCGATTCTAGCTCATGCCCGGCTTCTTTTGCTTCTTCATCATTTTGTTCGTAAGTCCAGAATATTTTCATATCGTGCCCTTCTTTATACGATGAATCGAGTAAACGGAGCATATCGCTAATGTGTTTAATTGAACAACTGTTTGTATATGCAAGGAATAAATCAATTTTAGTAAATTCGGCAGGATCTTTAATATATTCTTTTATCCAATCAAAGATAGGTTCAAAAAAAATCAAAACATTTTCGGGCATTGATCTCCCTTTAATTTCGATAATACCATTATCTAAATTAACATAAGGAGTGTCAAGTGTTTTTTCAAGTATTAAATTCATTGATCTTAAACTATATATTACTTTTTGTGACGATTAAACAATTTTAATTAAACTTTAAACAATTTAGTTAAATCAAAGTTAAACTTCATTACGTAAAAAAAGTAGTATTTGTTATTGTTTTATTTTCGAAAATTTTTCTTTAAGATTTAATTTGTTGAAAAAATGAATACTTACACGTAATACATCAAGATAAAGACAAGTATATAAAATTAATATTCCAAACCACATTATAAACAGATTAAACCAAAAAGTATCAATTTTTAATCCTTTGATAATTTTTACCGGAGAATAGAAATGTGCATTTCCGTAAACAGAGGTTGGAAACATAAAAACCGGATCTTTCTTTTGAATTAATCTATTTTCTGATTGATAAATTTTATTAATTTCATTTCTGTTTAAAACCAAATCGGCTAGTTTTTTATTATAGTATTTTTGCTTGTATTTATTAAATTCATTATTTCCCATTTTATGAATTAAGCTGTTGTATATACTATCTTTTCGTTCACTTGCTTGTTTTCCTTCTTCTATAAATGATTGTTTGTTAATATACAAATACCCAAAAATATTCTCGGCAATAACTTCGTTAAAATCCAGATAATTAATAGATTGAATATATATAAAAGGTGGTGTACTTCCGCTTTTAACCAGATACTTTATTTCATTTGCAATAATTTCCAAATCGTGCATTAATAATAAGGAATCAGTACCACTTTCTTTTCTCATCATACACTGTTCCAATTTATTTTCAAGCTGAGGAATAAGAAAAGCTGTACGATAGTCACTATTACTAATTATTTGTTCATCATCGAAAAAGTGTTTTTCAAATTTATTTTTCTTAAACTGTTCTACAGTTATAGCTTCGTATGCCCATCGTGTAGGCATAAGATTACCGATTACTGGGACATGAATTTTTGAGGTAAAACTTTTATTTAAATCGTCGAATGGAATCATTGCACCACCCAGTAAAAGTTGTGGAACTAATATTAAAGGGATAAGAATATAAATTGCTATTACCGAATTTAATCCTGAAGAAATATTTAATCCAATAATATTCCCAATGCAAGCCGATGAAAATAAAATAAGCCAGAATGGAATTAGCATTCCATGAATTCCTAAAATTGTATTTCCGATGAGTGTATACAAAAAGGTTTGAATTGCAGATAAAGCAAATAAAAAAACAATTTTTGAATTGATATAGCTAAACCAGCTTAACTGAAGGAATGATTCTCGTTCAAGTATTTTACGGTCTTTTATAATTTCTTCTGCACTTACAGTTAGCCCCAGAAAGATTGCTACAACAACCGACATAAAAAGAAAAACCGGAAGGTTTTTATTTTCTGCAAAAATATATCCGGTTGGAGTAATATATTTTGTAAAGAAACCAAGAATTATTGCAAGTAATGGAGCTTCAAATATGTTTATAAAAAAATATTGTTTGTTTTCAAATTTCGAAATCAAATTTCTCATACTAAAAACCCTGAATTGGCGAATTATATCTGGAACCCTAAACTCGGTAATGGGAATATTCTCGTCTGTATGTTTAGGTTTTAGATAACGCTCAATATTGTCAACATACCTGTAATACCATGTTTCTGGTGAAGTTTTTCTGTTAAGTGTTTCTTTACCATATTCATCTATCTCTTTTGTTTCAATAATTTGTAAAATTTGTTCCGGAATTATTGAACCACAACATGCACATTCGCTTTCGGCAGCGTTTACAAGTGATGTTATCGTTTTAAAATAAACAACTGCTTCAATTGGATTTCCCTGGTATATAGGGTAGCCACCTTTATCAAGTACCCATAATTTATCGAACAGTTTAAAGTTTTCTGATGAGGGTTGATGTATATTTGCAATTACTAATCTGCCTTTTTGTGTTTGTTCTTTTAAAAGAAACATTACTTTTTCAGAATCCATTGACGACAAACCTGAAGTTGGCTCATCAACAAAAAGTAATAATGGCTCTCGCATGAGTTCCAAACCAATGTTTAATCTTTTTCGCTGGCCACCACTTATAAACTTATTTAGAGGATTTCCAACCTGCAAATCGCGAATGTCGTATAAATCGAGATCGTTTAAAACAGAATTAATTTTTTCTTTTATATCCTGATTTGTATAATTACTAAAACAGAGTTTCGCATTATAATATAAATTCTGATATACAGTTAATTCTTCAAAAAGCAAGTCGTCTTGAGGAACAAATCCTATAAGTCCGGTAAGGTGTTTTTTATTGTAATGAACATTAAAATTATTAATTTTTACTTTGCCTCTTGAGGGGAGCATTTTACCACTTAAAATATTAAATAATGTTGATTTTCCAACACCACTTCCTCCCATTATTCCTATTAACTGTCCTGATTCTTCTGAAAAATTGAATTTCTGAATTCCATTTGTACTGTTTCTGAATTTGAATTCAAGATTTTCGGCTGCAAATATTAACTTAGAATCATCAGAAGAGCTAATAAATTTTGATGCAATATCAAAATAATAAATGTTGTCGATATTAGGTCCTTTTATTATAGCTCCTTTTTTAAGAAGATATGGCCTTCCTGAAATAATTTTCTTACTGTCGATAAACAGACTTAGCCCGCCAGTATATCTAAATACAAATGAGTTAATAGATTTGATGTGAAAAACTACTATTTTTCCATACAAATTTTCTCTATATAAAAAGCGGCTTTCATAGTTTTTACGAGCAACCTTTTTTTTCATTACCCAAGCCAGGTTGTCCGACCATTCACGAATCTGATTATCGATAATAAGAACCTTGTCTTTTTCGAGCAAATCAGTATCATAATTAAAAATAAAGGTTTTGAAATTATTGAGTTCACTTTCAGATAAGTTAAACGATTTTGCAACAGTTTTTACAAATTCAAGTTCCTGTTCTGTAACAACCTGATCTTCGTGAACAAATTCAAGCAATTGAAGTAAAACAATTACCCGTTCGTTAAGTAATAATCCTTTTTTTATCTGACTGCAAACATTTGTAATTTGAAATGAAATTAATGAAACATTATTTGAATTATATTCAGTATTATCGTAATCTAATTCGCGTTGATAAAATTCGTAGTAGTTATCGAATAAGCGCAAATATTCTTTAACTAAATCTGCAGTTAGATATCGTTCAAGATACTGTATAACAATTTGTCTCCCCTTAACAGTAATTCCACCAGGGTTAACATTTGCAACTATTGCAAATAAATGAATCAGAGCATTTAGTATAGATTCACTCATGTGTTTTTGATATTAATATAATATCTGCAGGGTTTAGATTTTTAGTAATTTAATAATAAAAAATTGAGGTTTTAAAAAAAAACTTCAATATAATCTGAAAATTTAGTAATTTTTTTGATAAAAAAATGCTCATACAAAATAAGCATGAGCATTATATTTAAAAAATTATTTTTTATGATGTGATTCTTTTTCTTAATTCTTCTGTTTGCTTAACTATTTGTTCAAGTTGTGCTTGAGTAATTCCATTCTGGTCGATACTATCGTAAACATCTTTTATTGGTTTTAAATCGTTTAGAATTGATTTAATAGTTTCGTGATTATTATGAGGAATAAGCAAATTAATTAATTTTTCTAGTGAATTTTTTTGATGCAAGATTACTTTAACAATATCAGGGTTGTTATATACAGTTTCGGTAATATTACATGAAATATACATTGCTTCAACCCAACTACCGGCAAGAACAAGAAGTGATAAGTCTTCTTTATTATTTTTAACTAGATAAGTATATGTATCATAAAAAGAATTTGATATTAAGCTTGTTAGTGAATCTTTATTGTCAATATTTGTTTCAATTTTATCAACAAAGTCTTTGTTAAATGCATTTGTAATGTCAAGTTGAACAACCAGTTCCTGAGATACATCCATAAAATTCATAACATCTTGTTTCATATTGTAGGTTGCTGCATAACTTAAGTCGGCACTATAAACACCAAGGTTAAGAGCTTGATCTTTATTTGTAAAATATTTATCAACATTTGCTACAGGATTTGAAATTCCAATAACATAACTGGCTTCGATTTTATTAATCATATTAATAACTTCAAAAGATGTAGGTAATGGATAAACTACATCACGAACAGTTTTTTCTAATTCTTCTTTGTTTATCTTGGCTCCCGAAGCATCAGCTGATTCGCTATTTTTTCCAGTACAATTTGTTAATGCAATTACAATAATTCCTGTAATTAATACTACAATTGATTTTCTGATGAATGATTTGTGTGTTTTCATTGATATTTATTTTATTTTTATATTCTATTTTTCTATGATTTTTAACTCACTTTTCAAGGGTGTAAGTTACTTATTTTTTGTAAAAGATGTATTCAATGTTTGAATAATTTTCTATATGCAAAGCCCCAAAGTTCAATTCTCTTTTCTAAATATGCAAATAATATAGTGCTGAAAAATGTTATTGAGCCATATATTACAGAAACCATCGACATGTCGTAATTGTTCAATAAGCTTTGTGCTACATAAATTCCAATAATGCTGTTTTTTAGTCCAACCTCAATACTTATTGTTATATTGTTTTTACCACCTAATCGTAAAAATTTTGAAATTAAATAAACTATTGCCATGGATAGAAAGTTTAAAGTTAATACCCAAGGAATAAGAAAAATATAATCGGAAATATTTGATTTACTTTCATTTTTATCGAAAAAAATAATAATTATAAAAACTAAAAGTAAAATGAGGGGTAAAATTATTTTTAATGGTCGTTCTGCTTTAACTGCAAATTTAAATGAATATGAACGAATAAACATTCCAATAATTATTGGAACTATAATTGTAAGTAAAATATTAATAATAGTGTTATAAACTGGTAAATGGATCTCTCGTTCAATCCCTATAAATAGTATTAATCCAAGATTTACAATTAAGGGTAAGGTAATTAGAATAATTAAACTGTTTATTGCTGTAAGTGCAACAGATAATGCTAAATTGCCACGAAGCATATGAGTAATTAGGTTTGTAGCAGAACCTCCTGCACATGCACTAATAATTATGAATCCAACTTTAGAAAACGGATCTAGATTTGAAAATCCAACCAATAGAAAAGTTATGAGTGGTAATAAAATTGCTTGACAAATAATTCCTGTAAACATGGCTTTTGGATACCTAAAAATGTTTTCAAAATCACGCTTTTCTAATGAAAGACCCATACCCATCATTATAATTATTAATGATAAAGGAAGCATGTATGTAGAAAAAAAAGATTGCATGACACCAATTTACTGAACTTTGAGTGAAAAAAAAATAGAGAGGGAGTAAAATGTAATATCAAAGATTTAAAACAAAAAAACGGGCTTACAACCCGTTTTAATATTTTATAAAAACTTGAATTTATTCTTTTAAGTAGTTTTTATCTTTTATAGTACAACCTATGGCTTTTGTAAAATTTGGATCAGGATTTTTACCGGATAATAAAGAATTAACTGCATTCGACACATATTTTTGATCAACGGCTGTAACATCATTGTAATTATCATCTATTGCACCTATATATTTTACAATAAAATTTCCTCCATTTTTCTCTAACAAATAAACATGTGGAGTTCGTTTAGCACCATAAATCTTATAAACTTCTTGTTTTGAGTCAAACAAATAAGGAAAAGTAAATCCTTTTTCATTTGCACGAATAATCATTTTGTCATAAGAGTCTTCTGGTGCCAGCTCAGGATCATTAGAGTTTATAGCTATAACAGGAAATCCTTTAGCCTTAAATTCTTTATCTAATTCTATAATTCTATCTTCATAAGCTTTTGCATAAGGACAATGATTGCAGGTAAAAATTACAATGGCTCCTTTTTCTGCAGATTTATAATTATAAAGAGAAATTTTTTTTCCATCGATATTTGTGAGATTAAAATCCGCAGCTTTATCACCTACTTTGTAACCTTGTGCAAACAAAGAAGATAAGCTAAGCATCATAAATAAAATTAAAATAATTGTTGTTTTCATGATTTTTATATTTTGGTGAAACATTAAAAAAATTATTATTCAATAAAATTTTTGAGCTTTTCTTCAAGCTCCTTATAATTAAAAGATTGTTCAAAAAACATTCTTTTATTTCTATTATAAATTAAAGTTGCAGGAATGGCTCCTGACCATTCAGGACTCACTTTATCAATCCAAATATTGCTTTTTGGATCATCAAGAATAATGATTTGTGGTTTTAAAGAATGTTTTTGAGCAAACTTATAAATTCTCGATTGATAATTATTCCCGAAATCGAGACTTACCAATATTACAGCTACTTTTTGGGAAATATAATTTAAATGCAGCTGATTAAATGCAGGCATTTCTTCAATACACGGTTTGCACCATGTTGCCCAGAAATTTATAACATAAGTAGTATCATTTTTTAAATTTAATAAAGGTTCTAATTGGTTGAAATTATAAACCTGATAATTCTGTGATTGGCTCTTTTGCGCAGATACAATAAAAAAAATAATGCAAATCAGAATTTTAAATTTCATTTCCAACTCTTAATTTTATCTGATAAACAACATAAAAGTTAAGAATGTTCATTTTTTTACCGACAAAGATTGAAGTTGATTGCCAGCTTAATATCATATTATTTTGATATATTTTAAAATAAACGGAGCAAGGTTCTTAAACCAACCGGGTAAATCGAGAAGATAAACATGAGGTTTAATTCTAGGGGTATTGATTTGCTAACCCGGGTATTCCATTCAATTTCTTGCTCCGCTATATTTTCCTAAGTTATTTATAAGATTAACTAAGCAAGATTTACCCTATTTTAAAATCCGAGTTTTGTATTTAGTTCTTTAATAAAATCATCGCGAAGCGGAACGTCTGATTTTAGTAATTCATTATACCAGAAATCAACATTCGTTTCGTTATTTAATTT
>Ga0154355_1142_pt1 | contig 14932 bp, 13 predicted proteins | sample RifGroA2_FD_115883 | JGI IMG/M metagenome (GOLD analysis project Ga0154355, IMG submission 115883) | Bacteroidetes bacterium GWA2_31_9b
CTTTGGCGCGGAAACGCAATCAGTGATTTGCCTTCATTTGAACCATCAGTCGAAATTCAGTTTAGGGGTTTATCTTCAGGGATTTGGGCGGCACAAAGTATTGATGGAAAATATTCTGAATTGGATATTTACTTAAAGTACTCGATTAAAAATATTTCTTTCGGAATATTTGATTATTATTGTCCTTCATCGTTTAAAGAGATTGGTAACTACTATAATTTAAATCAAAGAACAACAAAACATACTCTGGATTTTCATTTCTTTTATAATGGATCTAATAATTTCCCATTTAAATTCCTAATTGCCACAATGGTATTTGGCGATGATATAAATCCAGAATCAAATAAAAATTACTATTCAACTTATGCAGAGATTGACTTTACTTTAAAGATTCAAAACCTAAGAATTTGTTATGTTTTGGGATTTAATCCATATAAAAGTTATTATGGTGATAAATCAGGAATAATAAATACAGGAATAAAAACCTCAGGGAAATTGAATCTTTCAAGAAAATCATCAATCCCAATTCAAACATCAGTTCTTTTAAACCCTTTGAATGACATTATTCATATTTCAATGGGAATCACAATTTAAAAGTATACCACTCATTAAAAAATTTAATTTCACAAACCTTTTGCAATTTAATCAATTTTAATATCTTTAATTTTTATAGATTTATACGGGATTTTTAATTAACACGAATAAAAAGCTATTTTTGCAATTATTTAAAAACAAAATTCATAAAAAGTCGTATTAAAATTTAATTTAACGGTTTAATTAAATGATTTTAACAGATCAAGAAGTCACTTATTTTGTAACAACTATAAAAAATTCATCCCCGTATGATTTTAGTGAGTATTCTGAAAAATCACTAAAAAGAAGGTTGCAAAAAATCCTGCTTGATAATAATATGGACTTGATAGCCTTAATTAATAAATTAAAAACCAATAAAGAATTTCTTGAACAAACCGTTAAAGATATTACTGTTAATACTACAGAACTCTTTCGCGATCCATTAATTTGGCAAACTTTAAAATACAGGATACTCCCCAAATTTTCTGAAAATAAAACGATTAACATTTGGCATGCTGGCTGTTCTACAGGTCAAGAGGTTTACTCTATGATGATTCTATTAAACGAATTGGATTTACTTGATAAAGCAAAAATTTTTGCAAGTGATATTAACACCGATGCCCTTGAAGCAGCTAAAAAAGGACTATATAAATACAGATTTAATATAGGGTATCTTGATAATTTTGATAAAGTAATAAAAGAAAATCCTTTTAATTACGATGAGTACAACGATGTTCCATATAATAAATATTTTAAAATCGACAAAGTTTCCGATTCTATAATAATGAATGACTTCTTGAAGAAGAAACCAATTTTCAGGCAACACGATTTGGTTAAAGGTGAAAATTTATACTTTGCTAAATTCGATTTAATACTTTGCAGAAATGTAATTATTTATTTTAAATACAGTTTGCAAAATAAGGTTTTCAAGCTTTTCCAAGATCATTTATACACAAATGGCTATTTAGTATTAGGAATGCATGAAACAATGCTTGGAGATATAGCATCGCGATTCGATAAAAAGGGACAAGCATATAGAAAAAAATAATTTTTAAAAAAATATTTCACGTTTAAATAAAGAAATGAGCATATTCGAATTAGGCATAGTAGATACAAGAAATATAATTAGACTTTTAGATGATGTTTATAATTATGATTTTAAGAATCATGCACTCACTTTTTTTAAACGCAGAGTCGAGAATTTTATTAAAATGCATAATTTAAGAGATGCAGAAGGATTCATCCAAAAAATTGAAAAAGACAAGATGTTCTTTGAGATTTTTTTAAAAGATATTTGTGTTGAAACAACAGAAATGTTTAGAGATCCTTCATTATGGAGATTACTAAAAGACGACCTGCTTCCAAAAAACATTGCAAATAATCAGAATTTTAAAATCTGGATCCCTGAAGTTACTTCAGGTGAAGAGCTTTATTCTTTGTTGATTATTCTTAAAAAAGCGCAACTAATTGATAAGGTGCAAATAATTGCATCAAGCATTAGTGATATTAACCTTGAACGAATTAAATCAGGATTATTCGACTCAAAAAAAATTGAGGTTAATGATGCAAATTATGCCCGAATTTATAATGATAACGGATTGTCTGATTATTATACCATAAAAGAAGATGGTGCTTATTGGGATATATCACTCATTGAAAACGTAAAACTTATAAAACAAAATATTATATTTGATGATTATCCAAAAGGAACAAAATTGATTTTCTTTAGAAATCAAATGATTTATTACAATCAGATTTTACAAGAACGATACATGAAAATAATGTATAACAGTTTGGTTCCAGGAGGTCACTTATTAATAGGAAATAACGAAAAGATTGATTACTGGAATTCTGATAAGGATTTTGTTTTAGTAAGTGATACAGAGTGTATTTATAAAAAGAAATTATCATAATAAATGTATAAAGCAGTAGTTATAGGCGGATCGGCAGGAAGTTTTCAGGTAATCACCCGAATACTAAACTCATTGCCTAAAAATTTTCCACTACCTATTCTTTTAAGTTTACATAGATTAAAACATGTTCGATCTGGTTTTGTTGAAGCATTATCGATAAAATCTGGTATTGAAGTTGTTGAACCTTTTGATAAAGACACAATAAAACCAGGTAAAGCATATCTTGCTCCATCAAACTATCATATGTACATAGAGCTAAATAAAAAAATTGCTCTATCAACTGAAGAGCCAGTAAATCATTCGAGACCTTCAATAGACCTTACGTTTGAAACAGCAGCACAAGCATATCGCGATAAAATTGTTGGAATTATTCTTTCAGGAGCAAATCGTGATGGTGCATATGGATTAAAAAAACTAAAACAACTGGGTGGCCTAGCTATTGTTCAAGACCCAAATGAATGTCAGGTAAAAACTATGACTGAAGCGTCCTTGAAAATGACACAGGTAGATCATATATTTACAACACAGCAAATAATTAACTTTTTACAAAATCTAAAATGATATTTGTACATGGGAAATTTAAATAAATTTAAAATTTTTACTTTTAGTACATTGCTTCTTCAACTTGTTGTGAGTTTTATTTTATTTGCTCAAATCCAGAATTTATCTGTTTTAAACGATTTAAATACTGACAAGTCATTTATTTTTATTCTGATTTTACTTATTATTTTTATCAGTTTTATTCTTTTTATATTAGTTATGTTACTTATTAAAAAAAGTCAGTTATTAGAACAACTAAATGAAAAAAAGGAAATTGTAATTGAAGATAAATCGAAAGAGACAGAAGAAATTGTTGAGAATGTTTCTGAGGACATTAATGTTGAATATTATTTAAAGAAGTTAATCCCAAAGGAAGATTCAAAAATGAATCTTAAAAAATATACCGAAAAAATATTAAGCAATTTTGCCAAAGAATTCGATATTGTTCAAGGATTATTTTTTATTAAAGAAAAAAATACCGGGGAATTTTCAATTGCAGGTAAATATGCCTATTTTGGCGAAACCGAACCTGAAAATTTTAAAATAGGAGAAACGCTTTCTGGTCAAGTAGCAAAAAATATGAATATACTATATCTTAGCGAAATACCTGAAAATTATGTAACAATCCTTTCAGGGCTAGGAAGTAGTTCGCCAAATCAATTAATAATAGTACCAGTAATTAATAATAATGAAACAATTGCAATTATTGAATTTGCTTCATTTAAAGAATTTAAAAAAAGTACACAAAAATTGTTAGAAGCCGTTTCGCTAAAAATTGGTGAATCGCTGATTAAATATTAAACATTCAATGAGTAATATGGTTAACAGGAATCATAATATTAGTTCTAAATCAAATAATGATATCTTAATAGGTGCTGCGATATCACTTATTTTTCCTGTTATTGCATGGATGATTGATATTTTTACTCACAATTTAACAGTCTCTATTTCTACCATAAAAGAAATGCATCTGAATAATCCTGTAATCTGGATAATTGATTTTGCTCCAATCATATTTATAATTATTATTTATATCTATTACTTAAAACGGAAGAAAGACCGAGAAGCATTTCAGAAAATTATTGAACAACGAAATGCTGATATAAGTAGAAACGCAACTTTTGCTAAGCAAATAGGTGAAGGCAAGTACGATGTTCAGTACAAACTCGACGAAAATGACATTTTAGGCAAATCGCTTTTAGTTATGCGCGACAACCTTCTAGCAAGTAATAGAAAAGAAAAAGACGATAATTGGATATCAGATGGTAGAGATTTAATTCAAAATATCTTACGAATACAAAATAATATCAATGTACTTACTTACGATGTTATAGTTCAGCTTATAAAATATATTGATGTTATTCAAGGCGCCTTTTATATTTATAATGAAGAAGAAGACAAACTTATAAATCTTGCAACCTACGCATACAACAGACGCAGATACATTAATCAGGAGTTTAAAGTGGGTTATGGTTTAATTGGGCAATGTGCATACGAAAAAGATATTGTTTATCGAACAGAAATACCAAATGATTATGCAACAATAACTTCAGGTATTTTAGGTGATAAAAAACCAGCAAGCATACTTATAGTTCCATTAATTACTGAAGAAAAATTACAAGGTGTTTTGGAATTTGCATCAATAAAATCTGAATTTCCTCATCTAACAATAACTCTTCTCAAAGAACTTGGCGAAATTATAGCACGTACGCTATATAATCTGAAAATGAATCAGAAAACAGAACGTTTGTTGGAGGAATCTCAACAAATGACAGAAGTGCTAAAAGAAAATGAAGAAGAACTTCGTCAGAATGCAGAAGAAATGAGAGCAACCCAAGAAGAGCTCGAAATCTCAAACAAAAAATTAGAAGGACAGATTAAAGAAGTAGAAAATGCTCAGAAACGACTACATTCATTACTCGAAAATGCATCAGAGGTTATTTCGATTTACGATAGTGAATTAAAACTTATATACCAAAGTCCATCAGTTAGTAAAATTTTGGGATACACTCCAGAAGAGATGATGAGCGGAAAAGATATGGACAGGCTTACTGCAAAAGGAGAAGCAGCAATGAAGGAGATGTTCGATTTAGTACTTAGTGATCCTGAAACTGCCAGAACAATTCAATATACATACATAAAAAAAGACGGTAAGAAAATACATATTGAAACTACAGGTAGAAACCTACTTCACGACAGCGCTATAAATGGAATTATTCTAAATTCTCAAGATATTACAGAACGCAAACGTGCCGAAAAAGAAGAAAGGATGAAAAGTAAAATGCAGTCTCTCTCTGAAAACAGTTTGGACTTAATTTTACGGATGAACACAAAAGGTCAGTTTTTCTATGCAAACCCAGTTGTTGAGGATTTTATTGGCACTAAATCAAAAGATGTTATTAACTCTCGACTCGAAGATTTAGCTATTGATGAAGTGCTTATTAATTTTTTTAAAGATTCTATTCGTCATATACGTAAGACTAATCAAAAACTAAATCAGGAAATAACAATTCCTACAATTTCTAAGGGACAACGAATAATGAGTTTTAATGCAATCCCCGAATTTAATGAGAACGAACTTGAAACAGTTCTTTTTGTAGGACATGATATTACCGAAGCAAAAGAAATTGAACTGGAAATCAAAGAGAAAAACAATAAAATAAACGAAAGTATTAATTATGCTCAAAGAATCCAATCATCAATACTTCCGAGCACGACATTAATACAGGAACATTTGCCAAAATCATTTATTTACTATTTACCTCGAGATGTTGTTAGTGGTGATTTTCCATGGTTCTTTAAAAAGGACGAAATATTATATGTTGCAGCAGTAGATTGCACTGGCCATGGTGTTCCGGGAGCTTTGCTTTCATTTATCGGATATTTCCAATTAAACAATATTGTTGACCATGATATTAACTTTACAGCAGGTCAAATACTCGACAACCTTCATTTTGGTGTACGTACAACTTTAAAACAAGACAGAATCGATGCCGAAGCGCGTGATGGCATGGATATTGCCCTTTTGCGTATCAATTTACAAAAGAAAGAACTTCAATTTGCAGGAGCTCATCGTCCATTATTTTTATTACGTAACAACTTACTAGAAGAATTTAAAGGGAATAGAAAAGCTATTGGAGGTATTCCTCACAGAAAAATTGCTGAAAAAGATTTTGAAAATCACGTAATTGAAATTAAAAAAGGAGATAAAATATTTTTCTTCTCCGATGGATTACCTGATCAAATTGGAGGAACAGAAGGAAAGAAATATTCTCCACAACGAATTCGTGATAATATACTTGAAAACAAAGAACTAACTATGCAACAATATGCTAGCTTGTTTTCAGCAGATTTTAAAAAATGGAGAGGCAAAAACAAACAGATTGATGATGTGTTATTAATTGGAATAGAATTTTAATTTTTTATTAATTTTAATAAATATTAATTTTACAACTTATGGATAAAAGTAATGTAAAAGGGTTTCTAGAATTCGTTTATGATTTTTACCGGTCTATGAAAGCCCACGAAATTACTTTGGTATATGAAGGTGAGATTACTCATCAAATTACCAAAGCATTTACTTCTCTTACAGAATCAAACATGGCCAAAGAGTCAGAAGCGAATTCTGTTCAGAAAAAAGTATTCCATGTTATGGTTGAGTGTTTGCAAAATATAAGTAAACATGCCGACTCATTCGGTTCTGATGACTTTTTATTTGCAGGACGTGGTATATTTATGGTAAGTAAAGGAAAAAACGATTATCATGTTACTACCGGTAATGTAATTGAAAATGATAAAATCGAAGAACTTACCGAAATGTTAAATCATATCAATAGTCTTGATAAAGAAGGTTTGAAAAATTTGTATAAGAATCAGATGAAAGAAGGTAGGCTTTCAGAAAAAGGCGGCGCTGGACTCGGCTTTATAGATATAGCAAGAAAAACAAGTAATAAACTTGATTACCATTTTCTACCTATCGATGAAGGAAGTTCATTTTTCCTTTTAACATCATCAATTTCTAGATTAGCATAATATAATAATAATTATACCATGGAAGTAATTAAGATTAAAGGTACAGACGATACTCCAACAATAATTCTTGATAAAGAAAGTGGCGTATTTGAAATCTCAGGAAGATCGCTCCCTGAAGATGTTACCACCTTTTATGAGCCAATATTAAACTGGCTCGATGAATACCAGGAAGAGGCAAACACTAAAACAGTGTTTTCTTTTAAATTGGTTTATTTTAATACTGCTTCATCAAAGCTTATTCTCGATATTTTAATGAAACTCGAAGATATGCATGAAAATGGGAAAGAAGTACTAATAAAATGGTATTTCCCAGAAGACGATGAAGATATGGAAGAAGCAGGTGAAGAATATGCTGATATTGTTGATGTTCCCTTTGAACAAGTAAGTTATAATTTATAAGTTTTTCTTTATTAATATTCTTATTATTAAAGTATGAGTGAGGAAATTTTAAAAGCCCTAATGCAATTGTTTGCATTAATCGTAAAACAGGATGAAGGTGTAGAATCTAACGAAAGGGAATATGTTGAAAATTTCTTAACTCAGCAATTAAATGATGAGGCTATTCCTGAATACCTGGCTTTATTTGACGAAATGGCCGGATTAACTGGTGATGATAAAGAAGAAAAATCTGATAAAGTTAAGCTTACATCTGTTAAAGATTCTGTTCGAATATTAGGAATATGTAAAAAGATTAACAAAACACTTACTCAAAAACAAAAAGTAATTGTTCTAGTTCGTCTTTTTGAGTTAATAAATTCTGATAGAAAATTTTCAGAACAAAGAATGGCAATTATTAATACTGTTGCCGAAGTTTTTAAACTTACAAAAGAAGAATTTATTAGTATTGAAAGTTTTGTAATAAATAATGAGGTTGATAAACTTGATTTTTCATGCAATCTGATTATAAGCGAAACTAAACTTGATACAAAAGAAAGTAAGCAAGTAAAAGTTGACTCACTTGAAGGAAATATTTTAATTCTTCAGGTTAAAAGTGTCGACCTTTATTTTATGCGTTATACTGGACAGGAAGATGTTTTCTTAAATGGACTGCCTGTTAATTACAAACGTATATATTTATTTGCAAATGGCGGTACAATTAAACTCCCCAAAGGAAAACCAATATATTATAGCGATATAGTTGCACATTATTTAGCCGATTCTACTTCAGTAAAAATATCATACTCGACCCAAAACCTTAATTTTATTTTCCCAAACGGAGGAGTTGGTTTACGAAATATAAATTTTTCAGAAGATCAAGGCAAGCTTATAGGATTAATGGGAGCTAGTGGAGCAGGAAAAACAACCTTGCTAAATGTTTTAGCCGGATTAAATGAGCCTACAAGTGGTCAAATTCTAATTAATGGAATAAATCTTCATACTGAAAGAGAAAAAATTGAAGGTGTAATTGGTTATATTCCTCAAGATGATTTGCTTATAGAAGAATTAACAGTTTATCAGAATTTATATTATAATGCTAAGCTTTGTTTTAACGATAAATCTGAAGAAGAAATCAATGCATTAGTCGATAAAACTCTTATAAATCTTGGACTTCACGAACGCAAGCATCTTAAGGTAGGAACTCCTCTTAACAAAATGATTAGTGGAGGCCAACGTAAAAGATTGAATATTGCCCTTGAGTTAATCAGAGAACCATCCATACTTTTTGTCGATGAACCCACATCGGGTTTGTCATCAAGAGATTCTGAAAATGTAATGGATTTGCTTAGAGAATTAGCACTCAAAGGGAAATTAATTTTTGTTGTTATTCATCAGCCATCGTCAGATATTTATAAAATGTTTGATAATATGATGATTCTTGATACCGGTGGATATATGATTTATTATGGCAATCCGGTTGAAGGAGTTATGTATTTTAAACGACTTGATGCTCAAATTAATAGTGAAGTAGGTGAATGTCCAACCTGCGGAAATGTGAACCCTGAACTGATATTTAATATTATTGAAGCAAAAGTAGTTGATGAGTATGGCAAATATACTCTTCAAAGAAAAATCTCTCCACTTAAATGGGAAGAAAATTTCAAAGAAAATATTAAATTATCAAAGGTTGAACCAGTTACAGAACCCCCTCCATCAACTTTAAGGATTCCATCTTGGTTAATCCAATTAAAAATATATACTATTCGTGATTTCTTATCTAAAATAAGCAATAAACAATATATTGCCCTGAATTTACTAGAAGCACCATTGTTAGGTTTAATATTATCCTATATTATAAGATATATTGCCGACCCAAATTCAAGGCAATATATTTTCCGTGAAAATGAAAATATTAATATCTATATTTTTATGATATTAATTGTTTCTTTATTTCTAGGATTAACGGTTAGTGCCGAAGAAATTTTCCGTGATAGAAAAATTTTAAAACGAGAAGCTTTTTTAAATTTGAGTCGATCAAGTTATTTAATTTCAAAAATATTTATATTATTTACTATTTCTGCTATTCAGGCTTTTCTATTTATACTTAGTGCAAACAATATTATAGGCGTACGAGGTATGATGTTCGAATATTGGTTTGCTTTATTTACAACAGCTGCTTTTGCAAATATGTTGGGATTAAATGTATCAGCTTCATTCAATTCTGCTGTTACCATTTATATTTTAATCCCATTGTTAATGATTCCAATGATGATTTTAAGTGGAGCTATGTTTCCGTTTGATAAAATGAATCGAACAATTGGAGGCATTAAAAAAGTACCTTTAGTTGCTGAATTTATGCCAACAAAATGGTCTTTTGAAGCATTAATGGTTAATCAATTTAAAGACAACGAATTTGAAAAAAATTTTTATGAAATTGAAAAACGAGAAAGTAATTCAGATTTTAAAAACGTACATTATATTCCTGAGTTAGAAAATCAATTATCATATATTGAAAATAACTGGCATCGAATAAATGAACCAGATGTTAAAGTTAGAATAATTGATGGTTTGGCATTATTAAAGAATGAACTTAATAAAGAACAATACAGATCGGGGATGATGTTTGAATCTGTTAATCAACTTGAAATATCTACATATAACGAAATTGTTTTAGGTAAAACAACAGATTACTTAAACAAACTCAAATTACATTATAGCTCAATTTTTCAAAAAGCAAATAGCGAAAAAGATAATAAAATACGGTTTATTAAAAAAAATCAACCTGGATTGTATGAGTCTAAAAGAGATTCATACCACAATGCAAGTGTTGAAGATCAAGTTAAAAAAGTGTTTGAAAAAAATAAAATTTTACGATATAAAGACGAATTAGTGCAACAAATAGATCCTGTATTTAAAGATCCTGATATTGAAGGATATTTAAATTTCAGATCACATTTTTTTGCTCCACAAAAATATTTTGCAGGTAAATATCATGATACATACTGGTTTAATATGCTTTTTGTATGGTTTATGACATTGGTTTTATATGTAACCTTGTACTATGAGTTACTTAAAAAGTTTCTTTCTTTACCCGATTACGTGAAGTTTAGAAAATAAATATTTCTTACTATTGAATATTTTTATATCTTTATGGGATATGTTTTATATATATAATTTGATAAATCAATCAAAAAAATATGATTAAACGTTTGATTTATATATTCATACTTGCTTTAATTCTTACATCTTGTAAGAATTGTACGAATAATAAGAATGCAGATCAAGATTTTGAAACAGAATTTAATTTACCTGACTCTGGTGAAATTTATGATGGAGACCTTGAAATTTCAGAATCAGCTATAAATGAAATTGTACAAAACATCTCTTCACCGGTTGAAATGGCTGCTCTTATTAAAAGTTTAGGTGTACCATACTCAAAAGAATATTTAGCTTCAACCGACTATGTTGATAATTATGACACTAATTATAAAAAAGCTTTAGGTTTAGGTATTTTTGGAGCAGATTTAGGCTACTTAAATATGTACAACAAAACAGGATCCGTTATTGATTATATTTCTGCAATAAAAAAACTAGCTGACGGAATACGAGTTGGACAGTTCTTCGATTTTACAACATTGAAACGATTAGCAACGAATAATCAAAATCTGGATTCGTTAATGTATATTTCTGTTCAGAATTTTAATCAAATGGACCGATATTTGCGAGAAACCAAAAGAAGCAATTTAAGTTCTTTGATTGTTGCCGGTGTTTGGATCGAAAGTATGTATCTTGTTGGTGAAGTATCAAAGAAATCACCAAGTTCTGAATTAACCGAAAAAATCGGAGAGCAGAAAATAATACTTAGTAATTTAATGATATTACTTAAAAATTATGAAAAAGTCCCAGAATTTAAAGGATTAATCGATGATTTAAATGATATTCAGGATATGTATAAAAAAGTAATAATTACATATGAAAAAGGCGAACCTGAAGCAATTGAAGAAGATGGCATGTTAGTTATAAAACAAAACGACAAACAATTTATTGAAATTTCAGATGATATTAAAACTAAAATAATTATCAAAATTTCTGATGTACGCAATAAAATAATTCAATTGTAAATATGAAATATAGGTATATACTATTTATTTTGTTTGTAAATATTTTACTTGGGTATAATTTAAAATCTTATTCTCAATCAGGTCAGGAATTAGTAGATATTTGTAATATTATTGCTGATGAAGCAACCTATTTAAAAGATTTTCAGGTTAAACTCGATGCTGCTAAACCAGGTGAAGAAAAACCCACATCACGGTTTTCAGTTTTATTAAGTAAAAATACAATTTATAGATTTTCAATTTGTAATTCTAAGGATTATCCCGGAAAAGCAATAGTTCAACTTTACGATAACAATAGATTGTTGGGTAGTAATTATGTTGTTGCTTCAGGAAAAAATTATCCGACTTTTGATTTCCAATGCCAGACAACAGGAGTTTACCATATTTTTATTGACTTTAAAGAAGGAGAACAAGGATTAGCTGTTGCTCTTTTATCGTTTGTAAAGAAATTCTAAAATTAGTAATCTTTTTTAATAGCTCATTTACCAAAATGAGCTATTTGTATATATATCAGTCCTGCATATAATAATATTAGAATTGCATTTTGGATATGATTTTTTTTAAACGAGTAAAAATAATCGGATAATAAGTATGAAATTGGAATGCTCAAAATGTAAATTATTTCAAATGAACTTCTTTTAAAAAAGAGGAATATTCCCAATCCAATAATAAAATACCAAAAATTAATCACAAAATACTTACGTGTTTTAATCTTACGATTCTGGAAACTACTGATTAAATTCAAACTAGCTATTAGAATGATTAAAAATAATAAAGAATAAAATAGAATATAAGATAAATGAATATTTTTAAAATCAGTAATAGAAGTATATTCTAATTTAATATTATTTAGAATATTAATTAAAGTATTGTTATCAAAAAATACATAGAAAATAAGGAAAGTAAAAAAAATAGGAGTTAGAAATCCTAAAATACTTACAATCCATTCTCTTCCTATAAAAGGCCTAAGAATAATGAGTGCTATCCAGATTAATAAAATAAAAATTGCAAAAGGAGCCCAGAATAGACTTGCAATTGCTGTAAAAAATCCAGCAATATAAATATCATTCAAAGCATAATCTGAACGATAAATTTTATAGATATTAAAAAGCGCAAAAAAGATAAAGAAATTCCCAATTAATATTGGATTTATCATTTGAATTGCAACAAAACTACTTGAAATAATTATATAAAAGAATGCTGGAAGAAAAGTCCTGAAATTTATTAAAATAAATTTTTGATTTACCCAAACAAGTAAGAGTCCTTGAATTATAACCAATATAAATGCAAAAACAGTAAGGAATAAAATATTATTTTTAAATAATCCGATTAATAACTTGTAAAAAAGCATTGATATTGTATCAGCTTGAAATTCTAATACAGGTTGATGAAATAATGTGAAGGACCAAAGTGCAATACCCGAAATAATTGCTAAAATTATAACGAAGGGTCTATTGCTTTTTAAAATACCTGATACCATAAAGAATTTATTTTAAGTCTAAACCAATATCTTTTCTGTAATATTTTCCTTCAAAATCAATTTTTTGAGCATTTTTTAAGCTCTTATTTAATGCTTCTGATATGTTATCGCCAAAAGATGTGATTGCAATTACACGGCCTCCATTTGTAACTATATTCTTACAATCAATTTTTGTTCCTGCATGAAATAATAATGAGTCATCAACATGACTAAGGTTCCTGATAACTTTTCCATTCTGATAACTTTCCGGATATCCACCAGAAACTAACATTATTGTTGCAGTAGTTCTGGAATCAATTTCGATTATTGCTTTTTCAAGGGTTTCATTTGCTACATGTTCAAAAAGATCAAGTAAGTCGGATTTTATTCTTGGAACAACAACTTCAGTTTCAGGATCTCCTAAACGAACATTATATTCAATTACAAATGGATCACCATCTACATTAATAATACCAAAAAAAATAAATCCTTTATAATGAATACCTTCTTTTACTAAACCTTTGTTTGTAGGGATAATTATCCTTTTCTCAATTTTATCCATGAATTGTTTGTCGGCAAAAGGAACAGGTGATATTGCTCCCATACCTCCAGTATTTAATCCTGTATCTCCTTCACCAATCCTTTTATAATCCTTAGCTTCGGGTAATATTTTATACGATTTACCATCTGTAATTACAAATACTGATAACTCAATACCCTTTAGGAATTCCTCAATAACAACTTTATTACTTGCAACACCAAATTTACCTTCTAACATTTCTTTAAGCGTTGATTTAGTCTGAGCAATATCTTCGAGAATAATAACACCTTTTCCGGCTGCTAAACCGTCTGCTTTTAATACGTATGGAGGTTTTAAGGATTCTAAAAACAGATATCCTTCATTCAAATTATCTAATGTAAAGGATTTGTATTTTGCTGTTGGGATGGAGTATTTTTCCATGAATGATTTTGCAAAATCTTTACTTCCTTCGAGTATAGCTCCTGCTTTTACAGGTCCAATCAAAGGAACATGTTTTAATTTATCGTCAGCAAGAAAATAATCATGTATACCATTTACAAGAGCCTGTTCTGGCCCTACTATTACTAACTCAATATGTTTTTCAATTACAAAATTTTTAACTTCAGAAAATTTCGCTGTATTAATATTAACATTTTCACCATATTCATGAGTTCCTGCATTTCCGGGTGCTATATATAATTTACTTAATTTTGGACTTTTAGCTATTTTCCAGGCTAAAGCATTCTCTCTACCTCCAGAACCGATAAGTAAAATGTTCATCTTTATTTGTTGTTTTAGAATTCGCTGTAAACTTATGAAATCTAAACTATTTTTATTTGATCTTTCCCAAAAAAAGAAGACTTCTTTTTTTGGGAAGTCTTCTTTTTTAAAAAATCATTCAATAATTATTGCAGTATTATTTTTTTACTTATTGTATTATTCTTAAAAGTAAAATTGATTGAGTATACCCCTTTTGCATATTCAGACAAATCAAATTCTTTCTTTAATAATCCTTTATAAGTTATTTTCTCAGAATAAATACTTTTTCCTGTAATATCAAAGATTGTTATTGTATAACTATCATATTGAATATTTTCAATTTCAATAAAAAATTTAGATGATGTTGGATTTGGATATATATTGATATAATTCTCTAAGGAAGGGTCGTTAATTCCATCAGGAAATGAAACTGTTAATGTTGAAGATGAGAAGGGACCACATCCTTCAGAATCAATCACATTTATAGTATAGTTTCCTGGAACTAAACCTGGAAATATTCCAGTTTGGTTTGTTGCTATCGCTCCCGGATTTAATGTAAAATCATAAACTTCTGAACCTCCTTTAACATAAATAGTTATTGACCCATCGCTAGCTGTTTCTGCTGTTGCATCAACAATTC
>Ga0154355_1156_pt8 | contig 14873 bp, 11 predicted proteins | sample RifGroA2_FD_115883 | JGI IMG/M metagenome (GOLD analysis project Ga0154355, IMG submission 115883) | Bacteroidetes bacterium GWA2_31_9b
GGAGGAAATGCAGGAGGAGGAGGGAAAGGTGGCGAAGAAGATAGTACAATTTGCCAAACACCTGACTATATTGGAGAAATATTACCAGGACCACCGATTGATACACTTGAATGGCCTGGTATTGGAGGTAGAGGCGGGCATCTACTTACTCAACCTATGCTTTTTACTGATACAACCATATTTCTAGGTGGTGGTGGTGGGTCGGGTACTTATACCAGCGGCCTTACAGCTTCAAAAGGGGGGAATGGTGGAGGTATTGTTATTATTCTGTCTAACTATGTTAAACCGAATGGTTTTAAAATTATAGCTAATGGGGAATCTGTTTCAGATACTGCTATCGCTTCTGGTGGTGGAGGAGGTGGAGGTGGTGTAATTCTTCTCGATATTGAAACAGTAAAATCTAATATAGACTTAGTAGCTAAAGGGGGAAATGGAGGAAAAACAAAAGGGCCAAATCTTTCCGGTCCTGGTGGAGGTGGAGGTGGAGGAATTTTTTTAAATGGTTCTCCAACGTCAAATCCATTGTTTTCTGTTCAAACCAGTGGAGGAACGGCAGGTTATTTGGCCGATAAACCACCTACAGTCTTTTATTATGCTGTTGATGGTGGTGCGGGAACATCTAGAAATAATATAAAAATCCCATTAACAGGATTTTTATTTAATACCATTCTCGAAAATCAGAAGGTATGTAAAGGAAATGTACCAAAACTTATTTCCGGATCTACTCCTAAAGGTGGAGATGGTACATACATATATGAATGGCAAAACAAAACAAATTATAGTCTTTGGAGTACTATAGTCGATTCTGTTCGAAGAGATTATCAGCCTGCTGCAATGTTCGATACTACATACATTCGAAGAATAGTTAGTTCTGCCGGAGTTATTGATACAAGTAAAGCAATTGTAATAGATATACATTCAAATATTATTGGAAACAACATCTGGGGTAACGATACGATCTGTATTGATAATCCTGCAGATACATTATATGGCACAACAGTATTCATTGGTGGTGATGGTTCAGGATTTGATTATACATGGGAATCAAGTACTGACCAGAATTCATGGGGGCAGATCACTCCTGAAAATGATACTGTTTGTTGGGGTGGTATTATAATTGATACAACATATTACAGGCGTAAAGTTGAATCGGGAGCTTGTTTCACATACAGCAATGCTAAAATTGTAGGATTACCAAAAATCATTAATAATTCCTTACCATTAAATCAAGAAATATGTTTCGGTCAGATTCCCGATCCGGTAATTGGAGAATCTCCTGAAAATGGCCTTGGTATCGGTTCATATCAGTATTCATGGGAAGAGAGTTCTAATGGAACCGATTGGGTGCTTGTTACCGACTCTACCCGAAAAGATCTAATACCATCAAATTTAATTGAAACAGTTTATTATCGAAGAATTGTAAATTCAGGCGATTGTATGGATTATAGTGAATCTCATAAAATAAATGTATTGCCCTCTATAGAATCATACGAAATTTCAAATAATCCCATTATTTATACATGTTACAATACTCCTTCCGAAAACCTAATTGGATTATCTCCAACTGGAGGCGATGGAATTTATCGATACGAATGGCAGGAAAGTACAGATGCTTCTATCTGGAACGAAATTACCGAAAATTCTGATTCCAAGGATTATCAACCACTGGCACTTATAGATACTACTTATTACTGGAGAATTGTAAGTTCAGGAATAAATGATTGTTGTAAAGATACAAGTAATTATATACGCGTTAATATCAGGCTTTTACCTATAGGATTGGTTAGTAATTTAGACACAACAATTTGTAGTAATGAAGCCATTGATCTTAATTTTTCAATTTCATCAGGCTCAATTCCTTATTCATTGTATTATAGCGATGGTTTTCAAGATTTCTCAAAAACAGGAATAAGTGTAAACGATACTACAATAATTGTATATCCTGAAACAAACTTGCAAAAAAGAGTTTTTAATTATGTAATCGATTCTATAACAGATAAGTATAATTGCCTCGCTACCGATATACAAGGATTATCAAGTGTATTAACTTATGGCTGGCCAGAATCTAATGCTGGTGGAAATGTTGAAAATTGCGATACCATTATTGTTCTTAATGCTTCACCTTCTTTAGGTAAAGGTTTTTGGAGTTATGAAAATGGAGCAGGAATTTCAAGTTTCGATAATGATACACTGTATAATACTCCAATGGTTATTGATGTTTCCGGAAATTATACTATAAAATGGAAAGAAACAAATTGGGAATGTTCCGATTCATCAATAATTGATGTTTTAATGTACCGAAAACCAATAAATGTAAATGCCGGTAACGATACAACTTTATTTAATTCTGATGAATTTGAGTTGGTAGGTTCTTACATTAATCCTGATGCGATTAAAGAAACTTCATCGTTATGGAATATTGTTTCCGGACCGGGAATTTTAAGCAATGCCAATGAGCTTAATTCAATTATTTCGGGCTTGTACGATAATTATGGAACAAGTATCGAAGTTTTATGGACCATTTCAAAAGAAGGATGCGATGATATTATTGATTCTGTAATTATAACTTTAGAACCCATTTTTACTCCAACAGGATTTTCTCCCAATGGCGATGGTATTAATGATTTTTTCAAAATTAAAGGTATTGAAATAGGAGTTTCAAATGAACTAATTATTTACAACAAATGGGGGACCGAAGTATATAGACAGAAAAATTACAGTAATGATTCTGCATGGGATGGTAAAAATATGAGCGGAAATAGTTTACCTGAAGAAACTTACTTTTACATCTTTACCATGACAGATATTTACAATAAAAATCATACTCGAAAAGGATTTGTTGTTCTTAAAGGACAGGGAAATGATTAGAAAAATAGTATATATATTAATAATCCTAATATTTCCATCAACTTTTGTACATGGGCAACAATTAACCCCGGTTTACAGCCAGTATTGGCTTAACGGATTAGCAATAAATCCTGCGTATGCAGGAAGTAGAGAGTGTTTCAGTAACACCATTTTATACAGAAATCAGTGGATGGGTTTTGAAGGAGCTCCGGTTACACAAACAATTAGCAGCCATTCGTCATTTCCTAATGAGAAACATGCAGTTGGCCTTTTTCTTTTTCATGAACAAATAGGTGTTTCAAATAATTATTCGATTTATGGAAATTACGCTTTCCGATTTAAATTGGGCCGAGGGAAATTTGCATTGGGGTTAAAAGCCGGAACATCTATAATTCAATCGGATTGGACAAAAATTGAAACTGGTGATATTGGCGATCCTGAATTTAGTGGTGATGATAACGAATCTGTTTATCAACCCAATTTTGGATTTGGGGTTTACTATTATACTAATATTTATTATTTAGGAGCATCTGTACCATCATTTCTAAGTTATAAAAAAGATAATTCGAGTAGTAACCAAATGTATAATGATATTAATAATTACGATTTTCTTGTTTCTGCAGGAGTGTTAATTGGTAAGTCTGATTTTAAATTCCGTCCAACATTTTTAGCACGATACCGACTGAATAATACTTTGCAGTTTGATATTGGAGCAAATATTATAATGTACAATTTAATATGGATAGGCGGTTCGTACCGACACAACGATGAATTTTCTGCTATGTTCGAATATCAGATTAATAATCAAATTCGGGTTGGTGCTGCTTATGATTTTGTAACAGGCGATTTAGCTGGAATGAATGATGGATCGCTCGAAATTATTTTGCGATATGAATTTAAATATAGGATTAAGGCTGAAGGTCCACGATTTTTTTAATATATGATAAACAGGTTAAAAATAAGTGCAGTTATTCTTTTATTCTTCTTAGTGGATTTTCCATTAAAAAGTCAGGATTATTCAATAATTCAGATGCCTTTTAATTCAGATTTCTACGACGAATCTTCACCTGCTTATTATGAGGATGGACTTGTTTTCTGCTCAAACAGAAGAAATAATTTTTTTATTGATTACATAGATGATGTTAAGAATAAACCCACATTTAATATATACTATGTTGAACAATCGTCAAAAACAGATTGGGGTAAAGTAGAAGATTTAGCAAAAATATTGAATTCAAATTTTAACGAAGGTCCGGTAACTTTTAACGATAGACAAAATATTATATATTTTACAAGGAATATCAATTACAAGAAAAAATTTGGTAGTTCATCAGAACGTAAAAATAAGCTTGGTATTTTCTATTCGAAACTTTCAAAAGCAAAAGAATGGCAAGAAGTTCAGGAGTTTAAGTACAATAATCAGGAATATAATGTTGCACATCCTTCGTTAAGTGAAGATGGAAATTTTTTATTTTTCTCATCTGATAAGCCCGATGGAAATGGAGGTTCCGATTTATATGTATGTGAGCTGGAAAATGGCGAATGGGGTGAACCTCAGAATATGGGCAAAGTAATTAATACCGAGGGCAATGAAGCCTACCCATTTATTCACAGCAGTGGGCGATTGTATTTTTCATCAGATAGGCATGGAAGTATTGGCCGACTCGATATTTTTTATACCGAAAAAGTGAATGGAGAATGGCATAAGCCTATTCCTTTAGAAGCTCCAATAAATACCCGGTACAACGATTATGGATTAATTATCGATCCTTTTAAAAAGAATGGATACTTCTCATCTGACAGACAACGAACAGATGATATATATAGCTTTGCAGGCCTTTATCCTATTTTCGAGAATACTACACGAATGGAAAAAAACAACTATTGTTATGTATTTTACGAAGCGAGTGCTCAAAATCCTGACGCAACTACCTTTGATTATGAGTGGGATTTTGGCGATGGATTCAAAACCAGAGGCCTTGAGGTTGAACATTGCTTTGCCGGAACAGGTGATTTTACAGTGCTTTTAAATGTAATCGATAAATTAACCGGAGAGGTTTATTTCAACGAAGCAACATATCCATTTAAGATTGAAGATATTGAACAACTTTATATTAATTGTCCCGATACCGTATTTGTTGGACAAGAAATAGTTTTTGACGGCAAAAAATCAAACGTTAAAAATTTCCAAATCAGTAAATATTCATGGGACATGGGAGATGGCCGACGTCCGAAGGGAGTTGAGATAACCCACATTTATACTTCACCGGGAAACTACATTGTTCAGCTAGGAGTTATGAGTAAACCTGACAAACAAGGCAATACAGAAAAATTAGGTGTATATACAAATGTTGTTGTTTTACCTGCAAATTGGGATAAACGTAGAAGGGAATGATTTTTGAATACCAATAGTTAACAATATGATTGCATTATTGTTACTAGGGAACTATACTAATTGATAAATTTAAAATATGAGAAAAATTGGCTTTTTAATATGGATTGTGTTTGTATGCACAAATTTATTTGCACAACCAGTTCCTGCTGAAGATGAAAATATACCTTATTTAATGACATTTGGTCCCAAAACAGGAACTTCTTGGGGCGATGACGATTTCTCCCAAACCTTCTTTTTTGTAATTCCTGAAGAATTATCAAGTCCATTTTTTATTCGTGTTTTCGATCCGGAAGTAGGTGGAGAAGTTGACGAAATTAATGGATTTTGGGATACAAAAATTACCTACTCGGTTTTCGGAGGTTTAAAATGTTATACTGATCCTGATGCGCAAGGAGTAGATCCTAAAGGAAATTATAAAAGTGGAAATATGCTGGCTACAAAAGTTTTTGGCGAAAATCCACGATACGACAATAACTGGTTTACTTTTGGGCCATTTAACCCCACAGAAGGTGAATTAGTGAAAAAATATGGTGGATATATATTTAAAATTATTTGCGAAGGAACCGAAGGTGACGATGGAAATATGTACCGATATTTTGTAAGTACTTCCGGAACCGAAAATAAACGAATTGAAGGTGCAAATGCATTTGCATACGAATACAGTTTTAGAATGCATAACGACCCCAATGAGGTTTCGCATATTTATCCTTATGTCGACGACCGTACAATTTCTGTTGAACAAAAGAATTTCGATTGGGATAGCGATGGTTTAATTCGTGTTGTTTCTGTTGCACGTCAAGGTCTATTATGTACTATTTCAGGTGATGATACCTGGGGTCAAAATCAATTTAAAATTCTTGACGAAGAAATAAGCTCGTCTCTCGATTTCCAGTTTATAAAAAAGAAATCACCCGCAGTAAAAAACAACAATGTTGTAATTTCTGTTAAAAACCAATATGGAGAATTATTACCATTTTATACGATTCCTATTGGAGGAGTTCCTAAATACAAATATTCGATAGGTGTTAAAAAGAAAGAATAATACTATTTAAAAAATTAAAAATATGCACGGCTTTAAAAGCAAATTTATCCTGATTTCCTTTTTCATTTTTTCACATGTATTTGTTTTCGGACAAATATATCAGTTCAAGCAATACAATATCGAAGAAGGACTAAGTCATCCCTTTGTATATACTATTAATACCGATGTAAATGGTTACGTATGGGTAGGTACAGGCGAAGGTTTATGTAAGTTTGATGGGTTTAACTTTGGTGTAAGTAAACAAAATGACACATTAACGAGTGGTTTTGTAACATCAAGTTTTTTCGATTCGAAAGGATTGTTATGGTTTGGGCATAATTCGGGTGATGTAACTTATTATGATGGTAAGAAATTCAACATCTTAAATTCTCAAAAATTACTAAGTAGTTCAATTACTGATATTACAGGTGATGATAAAGGTAATGTGTATATTGTTTCTCAGAATAATGGTTTGCTAAGAGTGAATAAGCAATTTGCCATTGATACGTTTACAAATGCTTTTAGTGGTAAAATTATTTACTCAATATTATACACAGAAAATTCCAATTTCTTAATAGGTACTAGCGAAGGATTAAGTATTTATAATATCAAGAATAAAGAAATTGAAAAAATTTCTACAATTAGCGAATTATCATATATTTCTATTCAATCGATAAATAGTGGGAAAAAAGATAAGTCGTTCTGGATTGGAACCGAAGATTCAGGTTTTTATTTACTTAAGTTTAAAGATGATACTTATGAAACATATGAGATTGTTAATGTTGGAGAAAAATACGAATTTGGATTTGAAAATATTCAATCGGTTTTTGAAGATAAAGACAATAATATTTGGGTTAGCAGCTTTGGAAAAGGAATTTTAAAACTGATACCTGAAAATACTGAAGAATATAAATTTAACAAGGTAATTCATTATTCAACCTTAAATGGATTGCCAAATAATTTTATAAAAGAAGTGTTTCAGGATTGGGAAGGAAATTTTTGGGTAGCTACTTATGGTAACGGTGTTGCTTTTTCTATTGATGAAACATTTACATTTTTGTATCAGGATATTCAGGAATTAAAAGGAAATATTATTTCATTCGAGGAGTCAGAATCAAGTATTTGGCTTGGTGGCGAAAATGTTATTGCACGAGTTGAGAAAATTACGAACGAAGTTAAAATTTTTGATAAAAGGAATGGTTTGCCAGAAGAAAAGATAACCTCATTATATCTTGATAATAAAAATGTTCTTTGGATTGGTGCTGAAAAATCAGGAGTATATAGGTTAAATACTAATACTAATTCCATTAGTCGATTTAATTTATCTTCAAATTCTCTCGAAAACAGTATCAATTCTATTAAAGGAGCCGACGATCTGGTTTATATTGCAACAAAAAATGGAGTAATACGATACAATAGCAAAACATCAAACAAGGAAATTTTTAATACAACAACCGGGCTACCTCACAACGATATTCGTTATGTTTATATCGATTCATATAAAAATCCCTGGATAGCAACAAAAAGTAATGGCATTTTTGTATTAAACGATTCATTAAAATATGTTATCGAAGGAAATGTAAATTTAAATTTTTCATCTATTGTTGAAGATAACGAAGGTCATCTTTGGGCAGCCACTTATGGCGATGGGGTATTTAAGTTTTCTAAAGACACTATTCAGTATTTTTCTACTGACAATGGGTTGAAATCAAATTATTGCTACAGTTTAATTGCCGATAATGCCGGTAAAATTTGGGTTGGGCACCGACTAGCATTAAGCAGCATAAATGTAAAAACACTTGAGATAAAAAGCTATGGAAAAGAAATTGGAATTTCTGGTGATTGCAACTACAATGCAGCTTTAAAGAAAGAATCAGGTATTGTATATATTGGTACAACAAATGGAGTTGTTCGGTACGATAGTTCAAAAGAAAAAGAAAACAAAATAGTACCTAAATTGAATTTAACCAGTATACTTTTTTCAGATAATCCTTATGATATTAATAAACCTGTTGAATTAAAATATGGTATTTATAAATTAAAAATCGGTTTTGTAGGTTTAAGTTATTCCGATCCAATGGGTGTTACCTATCAGTATAAGCTCGATGGCTATGATCTGGAATGGTCGGAAATTACAAAAGACAGAGAGGTTTTTTATCCACGTATCGAAGATGGAGATTACACATTTCTTTTAAAAGCATGCAATTCCGATGGATATTGTGTTGAAAATCCATTTGAAATTCCAATTTCTATACAACCTCCGTTATGGAAACGATGGTGGTTTATTTTGTTATTAATTTTAGCTGGAATTGCTGGTATTTTCTGGGTTATTAAATATCGTGAACGTAAACAAAAAGCACTTCAGGAATATCTTGAAACAGAACTTAATGCACGAACAAAAGAAGTTGTTGATCAAAAAGAACTTCTTGAAATTAAGAATCGTGATATTACCGACAGTATAAATTATGCGCAGCGTATTCAGCAGAGCATATTGCCATCGGTAAATACAATTAATAAATACTTTTCGGGTGCATTTGTATATTATCAGCCACGCGACATCGTGAGTGGCGACTTTTACTGGTTTGATAAAGTAAAAAACGACAAATTTATTATTGTTTGTGCCGATTCCACAGGTCATGGTGTTCCGGGTGCGTTTATGTCGATGATTGGTACTACTCTTATAAAAGATATTTGCTTACGGCCAGATATTACTTCTCCTTCTGAAGTACTTCATATGCTCGACAAAGAGTTGCAGAGTACATTAAATCAGAATATAGATGCTGAACGTGCAAATGACGGTATGGATATAATCGTTTGTGAGATTGATGTAAAGACCCATTATATGCGATTTGCTTCAGCCATGCGACCAATTATTTTGTATAAAAACAAAAAATTACAATATGTTAAAGGAAACAAAGCTTGTATTGGTGGTGATCCTTCGGCCGAAAAACAGTTCGAAAATTCAGGTTTTCAATTAGAAACCGGCGATATTATTTATATGTTTTCTGACGGTTTTACTGACCAGTTTGGTGGCCCAAGAGGAAAAAAATTTAAAATCGACCGTACAAAAAATATGCTTGCCGATTTATGTGAAATGAACATGGAACAACAACACGATTATATAAGCAAATCATTTAACGATTGGAGAGGAAGGCTTAATCAGGTTGACGATGTACTCTTTATGGGTGTAGAAGTATAACATTACTCAACTTCGTCCATTCTGATTAAATTATTAAGTATTGCATAAATTGTTAAACCCGAAACTGACTTAATCCCCAGTTTTCGGGTTATATTTTTTCGGTGAGTGATTACTGTATGCTGACTAATAAAAAGTTTATCGGCAATTTCTTTATTCGATAATCCCATTGCAATTTCACGAACAATATTTTCTTCGCGTGTACTTATTATTTCTTTCTTTTTTGATTTATCTTCTTTTTCAAGGCTACCAATTTGCATCGAAATAATTTCCAAAATTTCATTTTCGTTGCTGTTTAATTCAATTGTATCTGCTGTGGGAATAGAATCTGAATTGTATGTTTTATCTGTTTGAAGCGAAATGTATTTTATTTTTTCTTTTTCGATTATCTCCTGTATTAATTTAATGTGTTTTTTCTCAATTAATTCGGTATTTGAGATAATTAAATCGGGGACACTTGTGTTTAAAAACGACAGTAATTCGTCTGATGAATTGATAAAATGGATAGTATGTGCTACCGGTATTTTTTCAATAACAGATGATAATCCATGCTGAATAAGTACTGATTTATCGAACAATATGATTTGTACTTTAAGCATAAAAATTAAACTTTTAAACCTGCTTTCTTACGTATTCCTTTTTCCATTTCAAGAATTTTGGGTACAAGCACTTTATCTTCAATTCGTGAATGATCGTTAATGTCTTTTTCAAGACCAAAAAGCTCGTGTAAAAGTTTGTTGCAAAGTGTTTTGTTGTTTGGTTGAGGTAGGTATTTTATAATGATATTCTTTAAATCATATAGTTTTTCTTCAATATTGTCGTGTTCTTTTTCAAAAATATCGATAGAGTATTCATCCATTTGACGGAGTGTTTGCTTGTCAATTTTATCTGAATAAAAAGCATTTTCAATCAGTTGTGTATAAGGAAAAACCACTTTTTCTTCACGCTGAATATGGTTTTTAAGTTCCTCTTTATATTCCGAAAAAAAACGTTTTAATAAATTGATATTTTCTTTTTGAGTTGAACAGCTCAAAACCATTTCTTCAATTAAACTTTCAATCTCAGGCACCTTTATTTGCATATAATAATTATGCGTTTTCTGAAGATAGTCGGTAATTAATTTTACCGGAAAGTTTTGCAATTGCTTTTTTGGAAAGTACTCAGTATGTATAAATGCATTTATGATTTCTAAAAAGAAATCAGTATCAACATTATAAATTTTACATGTTTCATCAACACTTTTATCGCCAAATCCAAGTTCAATGCCAAAACGTTCGAGTATTGAGAGGCTAAAGTGATTCATATGAATTACATCGGCCATTTTTATATCTTTTGTTATTACCATAACTTGAGTAAACAGGTTTAGTTAAAAACACGAAATACTTATAATTGTTCCAAAAGTTCAGATATAATTAGTGTTGGAGTTGTTTCAATATTACTCTGATTCCCTGCTCTGTCGACTAAATAAAAAGAGTATTGCAAAGTATCGGGAGTTAGTATCGTAATATATATTTCAATTTCAATTTCTCCCTTAATACTTTTTCTATAAATTCCTTTCTCGAAATAAGGAAGATTCATACTTAAAGAAGTGTATGGTGTAAAGTCGCCACCATTTTTGTACGATCCGGAAATAAACATATTCAACGGTTCGGCAGTAGTATCTACTACATGTTCATCAAAATTACCAATATCTCCATCACCATCAACAAACGTAAAAACAAGATTGCCAGTAGCAATAGTCATATCTGTTTCGCCGGGAGTAAGATAAAAGTTATTGTATTTAATTGCTGGAATAATTGAATATTCTTCTTCCTTTTCGCATGATAAAATCAAACTGCAGAATATTAAAATGTAGAATGATATTTTAGCAAATCGAATCACGCAGTTTATTTTTTACGCATATAAATCTGAATAGGTGTTCCTGTAAATTCAAATCGATCTCTCAACTGATTTTCAAGGTATCGTTTATATGGATCTTTAACATATTGAGGCAGGTTACAGAAAAATACAAACGAAGGATAATGAGTAGGTAATTGAGTTACATATTTAACTTTTACATATTTACCTTTTAGTGATGGAGGTGGATATTTCTCGATTACTTCGAGCATAATATCGTTTAATTTTGCTGTTGATATTCTTCTGTTACGATTCTCATGAACCTTTACAGCTTCTTCCAAAACCTTATTTATTCGTTGTTTTGTAATTGTGGAAGTAAATATAATAGGTACATCAACAAACGGAGCAATTTTTTGCTTTATTTGTTCGGTATAATGCTTCGAAGTATTGGTTTCTTTCTCGTACAAATCCCATTTGTTTACCAGAATAACCAGGCCTTTATTATTTCTTAAAATAACTTTTATAATGTTCATGTCTTGTGCTTCGAGGCCTTGAGTAGCATCGAGCATTAAAAGACATACATCGGCATTTTCAATTGCACGGATTGAACGCATAACCGAGAAAAACTCAAGATCAGCAGATACTTTTCCTTTTTTACGAACTCCTGCAGTATCAACAAGGTAAAAGTCGTGTCCGAATTTGTTGTATCGGGTATAAATTGAATCGCGTGTAGTGCCCGAAAGTGGTGTAACAATATTTCTATCCTCGCCCAGTAAAGCGTTTACGAGTGACGATTTACCAACATTTGGCCTTCCAACAACTGCAAATTTAGGTATGTCTAATTCTGGTGGAATATCCAATTCAACGTGCTTCACAATCTCGTCAAGCAATTCACCTGTACCACTACCATTTATTGATGATATACAAATAGGTTCGCCAAGGCCAAATCTGTAAAATACATTGGAATCAATAATTCTGCTATGATTATCAACTTTGTTTACCGCAAGAATTACTTTCTTTTTCGATTTACGTAGTAATTCAGCTACCGATTGATCGAGGTCGGTAATTCCACTGGTAACATCAACCAGAAACAAAACTACATGTGCTTCGTCAATGGCAATATCAACCTGTTTGCGAATTTCTTCTTCAAAAATATCTTCTGAATTGCGAACATATCCGCCGGTGTCTATTACAGAAAATTCTTTTCCTCCCCATTCCGACCTTCCGTAAATCCTGTCGCGTGTTACACCTGCTGTTTCATCAACAATAGCGTGCTTTGTGCCTGTTAAACGGTTAAAAAGGGTCGATTTACCTACATTAGGCCTTCCTACAATTGCTAAAATCATTTGACTGTATTGTGTTTAAAAAATTAATTTACTGATAATAAAATTGAGTCTCTCAATTATTTCGTGAGACTCTGATAATAATAATGCTTTGTGCTTTTCTAATTCTTTGTTTTCGCTGCAATTTATTGTTTTAAGTATTTCGAACGAGCGTTTAGTGTTTTCGCAACTTTTTTTGATATTTTCAGAAAAGTCTACGTTACTGATCGAATCCATTGCATCCATAAATCTCAACGAAACCTCTTCTGCCGATTTTTTTAGTTCTTTATTTGCCAGATGAGGAAATTCTTTCTCAAGCGATATTACAAAGCTGTTTGCCTGTACCGAATAATTATATGTTTTCGATTCTAGCTCCTGCATTGCAATAAGATTTAGCTGTTGTACCCAAAGCTGTTTAACGATCGGTCTTTATCTCTCCAATCTTTGCTTACCTTAACATACATCTCCATAAATACTTTTTTTCCAAAAAAGCTTTCTAAATCTTTACGTGCTTCGGTGGCCGTTTTCTTAAGTGCTTCGCCTTTATGACCAATAATAATTCCTTTTTGCGATGTACGAATAACATAAATGATAATTCGCATACGTAAAAGTTTCTCTGTATCCTTGAACTCTTCAATTTCAACCTCTACCGAGTATGGAATTTCTTTTTGATAATTCAATAGTATTTTTTCACGAATTATTTCCGATGCAAAAAATCGCTCTGTTTTATCTGTTAGTGAATCTTTTGGAAAAAATGGAGGATTCAGTGGCAGTTTCTCAATAATACGTTTAAGCAGGTATTCAAGATTAAAATTCTTTAATGCTGATATAGGAATAATTTCTGCTTTTGGTAAAATCTTGCTCCAGTTTTCAACAATTTTTTCAAGCTCTTCTGGATTCGAAAGGTCAATTTTATTAATAAGAAGCAATATTGGAGCCTCAGCTTTTGCAAGCCTGTCGATATATATTTGGTTTTTATCCGATCGGTCGATAACATCTGTTATATAAAGAATAATATCGGCATCTTCGAATGCAGAACCAACATAACCCATCATTTTTTCCTGTAGCTTGTAGTTGGGTTTAAGAATACCCGGAGTATCGGAATATACAATTTGAAAGTCGTCGCCATTTACAATACCCATAATACGATGACGGGTAGTTTGTGCTTTCGATGTAATAATTGAAAGCTTTTCGCCCACAAGGGCATTCATTAATGTTGATTTACCAACGTTGGGATTACCCAAAATATTTACAAAACCTGATTTGTGTGACATTTAAAAAATTTATAAAGATTGCTGCAAAGATAAGCCAAATTTTTGGCATTCTTTTATTCCCTTATTTAGTTATAAGTCTCAGTTTGTCAGAGGCAATACAAAATGAATAAGACTTAAGCACTCTCTATAATTATCGTGGGCAAGCTTAACAAAGCCTTTAAGTTGATACGAGTATATTCTAAATCAAAGCGGACTTTCACAATTTGTTTATTAAAATTCTAAATCATTGTTGGTTTAATGAATTTGTTTAATTTTAAAAATTAAACCGGTTGAATGTATGCATTTATGTTAAGTCAAAAATCAACTTGATATGAAAAAATTATATAAAAAGGAAGTCAATGCAGCCATGGTTCGCATTAGAGATAGTAAACCAGAAATTATTACTGAAAAAGACTTAGAGCATTTACCTCCAATTGTACAGAAATACCTTAATTATGTTGGTGTTGTTGGTAAAGAAAAAGTTCTGAATGTAAAGATAAAATTTGAAGGTAAAATAAGATCTAACCCCAATGATGGGTGGATGATTTTAACATCGGAACAATACAATTTTTTCGACAAGCCAACCCGTATCTTTTATATTAAAGCACGAAAAATGGGTATTCCAGCTGTTGGTATTCATTTGTATAAAGATGAAAAAGCAATTATGCGGATTAAATTAGCCGGACTATTTACAATTGTTGACGCTAAAGGTCCGGAAATGGATCAGGGAGAAACAGTAACTGTTTTTAACGACATGTGTTTTATGGCTCCTGCAACTTTAATTGATAAAAATATTCAGTGGGAAATTAAAGATCCATTAACAGTATTCGCAAAATATACAAACGGAAAAATTTCAATAGGTGCCACATTGTATTTTAATGAAAAAGGCGAATTGGTAAATTTTATAAGTAACGACAGGTTTGAAACAACCGATGGAAAAACTTATAAAAATTATCCCTGGTCGACACCTGTAAAGGATTACAAAGACTTTAACGGGGTTAAA
>Ga0154355_1133_pt2 | contig 14661 bp, 6 predicted proteins | sample RifGroA2_FD_115883 | JGI IMG/M metagenome (GOLD analysis project Ga0154355, IMG submission 115883) | Bacteroidetes bacterium GWA2_31_9b
CATTTAAACGAAACAGATATCGATTTGCAAAAACCTGAAAACTATGAAAAGTATAAAGGTTTGATCGATGAGTATTTTAAAAGTCATTTTATTGCAACATCAAACGAAAAAAATAAACTGGAATTGGTGAGTACTAATTGGAAATTAAATGCTGAATCAATTTGGTTTTATTACGAAATACCTTTAGATTCGGAAATTAGATTATTAAAAATTACAAACTCCATTTTGTTTGATCTATTTTATGATCAAAAGAATTTATTGATATTCAAAGCGAATAATCACGAAAAAGGATATCAGTTTGAGTACCAAAAAAATGAGATTAATATTGATATAGATTGATGCAAAAATTCTTTAAAAATATAGGTTTATTTTTTGTTTTATTTATTCAGATTATTTCTGTAAATGCAACTCACAATAGGGCAGGAGAGATTACATACAAGCAAATATCAGATTTAACATACGAAATTACAGTAACAACCTATACATATAAATTGAGTGGTGTTTTCAGGCTTGAGCTTGATGTAGAGTGGGGCGATGGAACAATCTCAACTGTTAATAGAACCGATTCAATTTCATTACCCGATAATTATATTTTAAGTAAATACATTGCTACACATACTTATCCCGGGCCTGGAATTTTTGAAGTTTTGGTTCAGGATCCAAACAGAAATTATGGTGTTCTTAATATCCCAAATTCTGTGAACACAGTTTTTTCAGTTAAGACAGTCATTTTTGTTAACCCCGATTTGGGATTGAACAGTACTCCAGTTTTATTAAACCTCCCAATCGATAAAGCTGCCCAATTCAGAGTTTTTACTCATAATCCGGGTGCATATGATCCCGACGGAGATAGCCTTTCATATAAATTTACTGTTTGTACCGGTGAAAATGGAGAACCTATTACCGGATACTCTCTTCCACCTGCAACAACTTCTATTACCATTGACCCTATTACAGGACTTATGATTTGGGATGCACCACCTTATGTTGGGAAATACAATATTGCAATAAACATTGAAGAGTGGCGGCAGAAAATTAAAATTGGATCAATAACCCGCGATATGCAGATAGATGTTTATACTACTGATAATAATAATCCAGTAAATGACGAAATACCTGATATTTGTGTTCCTGTTGGCGATACTGCAAGTTTAAATATTCGCAGCACTGATCCAGACTTGAATATTATGACTCATGCTGCTGTTGGAGGACCATTCATTTTTGCATCAAATCCTGCTGAAATTAAAACTGTTAAATCTGTTCCGGGAGAAATTATTTCTGAATTTACTTGGGCAACAGATTGTTCTCATATTCGTAAAACTCCTTTTGAAATATTAGTTACAGCAAAAGACGATCATCCTGATATTAATCTTGTTGACAACGATCAGTTTACAGTTAAAGTTATTGGTCCGGCACCAACAGGTTTAAATGTTGAACCAGGCAATGCTTTTGCCCGAATTAGCTGGGATACATGCGCTTGTAATGCAACAAAATATTTAGTTTATCGCCGCGATATTCCATCATATTATTCTTTTGATAGTTGCAGAACAGGACTTACAGAAGATGATGGTTATATTTTAGTTGGTGAATCAACCGATTCAATTTTTATTGATAATGACTTTGGCGAAGGATTGGTTCAGGGAATTGAATATTGCTATCGGGTAGTATCCGAATATGCCGATGGAGCTCAGAGTTATCCTTCCAATGAGGAAGTATGTATATCATTGGCTCCAGGCTTTCCTATAATGACAAATGTAAGTATTTTAACAACTGATGAAACAAACGGTGAGATAATGCTAAAATGGGATAAGCCAGATAGGCTTGATACTGTTCCCGGAGCAACGGGTCCGTATAAATTTTTAATCTACCGGTCCGATGAAATATATGGAATGAGGTTGCAATTAATTGATTCCGTTGATTTGAATGAAACACCTTTAGATATTGATGATACTACTTTTTTCGATTCTGGTTTAAACACCTTAGATTCAATTTATTCATACGAAGTAGCTCTTTATAATGATGCTCCTGGAAATCGGTTTAAAATCGGGATACCTCAACTTGCATCATCATTGTTTTTGAAACTAACTCCTGCCGATAACATGGTAATGATGGAGATTGCTAAGAATACTCCCTGGCTCGACAATGAATATATCATTTATCGGTTAAATGAAACCACAATGATTTACGATTCAATAAGCTTATCTTCAAGTAGATACTTCAACGATGTTGGATTAGCAAATGGAAGTTCATATTGTTACAAAGTTAAAAGTAATGGTACATACAAAGATGGAATAAATGAATATAAAACACTGAACTGGTCGAATGATCGATGTGAGATTCCTGAAGATTACCAACGTCCTTGTCCTCCTGAGTTAACAGTAACTTCATCTTGCGATAGTTTGTATAATAATCTCAATTGGACAAATCCTAATTTGTCATGTGCCGATGATGTTATTGCATATAAAGTTTATTACTCGAAATTGTACGATTCATCACTCGATTCAATAGTACGAATCGAAGGAGCAGAAAATAATTTTTTTGTTCATACCCCGAAGGAATCAATGGGTGGATGTTATTCTGTTTCAGCTGTTGATTCCTTTGGAAATGAAAGCAACCTTTCATATATCCGCTGTGTTGATATTTGTAGTTATTATAAGCTACCTAATGTCTTTAGTCCCAATGGTGATAATCTAAACGATACATATATTGCTGAAAATCCTTTGGATTATGTTAAGAAAGTGGATATGAAAATTTTTAACCGCTGGGGTGATTTGATTTTTAAAACCGACAATCCACTTATTGAGTGGGATGGAAAAGTTCAGGGAACAGACAGAACTGTTTCAAATGGAGTATATTATTATATCTGCGATGTTTGGGAACCGCGGGTTACCGGACTTGAAATAAGGAATATGGTGGGATTTATTCATGTATATACTGGAGAAACAGGATTAATATTCGAATAAAATGTTTAAAAGAAAAATTATACTCATATTTATTCTGTTCATGTATCATGTTTGTTATTCTCAAATAAATGATATTCAGAAATTTAAACCATTTGTTGAGCTTCAAAAAGGGAATTATAATAATGCAATTGAAGGGTTTTCATTGCTGATTTCTGATAATCCTGAAAAAGATATTCTCCTTGCTCGGCTTGAAGCATATTATATGAAGGGCGATTATGAAAACGCATTAAATGAATGCATTCAGGTTGAGAAAGTTGAAAAAGGAATTGCTTCTGAATATCTTGTAAAAATTTATCTTCAAAAAAATGATATTCATAAAGCAGAACAAAAGTTGCTTGAAAACCTGAAATCGAGCTATAAAATACCAATGTTTAAGCTATTAAACCATTCTGATTTCAGTCAACTGCACGATTCATTTTTTTTAGATAGTATTCTTAAAACAAACAGTTATTCCTCAACCGATAAGCAATTATTTAAAGTTGAAAAATTAATTCATTCAGAAAATTATTCCGACGCTTTATTTTTAGCAAATGAAATTGCAAACAGGAATCCCAATGTGGCTCAGGCATATTATTTTTTATCAAAAATAAACAGTCATAACAATCAGTTAAATGATGCCAAATATTATATTGATAAAGCATTGGAGTTAAAGACCTCTAAAATTGAATATCTAAACACAAGGATTGAAATCAATATAAAACTTGAAAATTTTACAGAAGCCTCGGTTGATATTGAAAAAGCAATTAAGTTGAATCCTTATATTTTAGATTTGTATTTAACAAAAGCTAATATTCTGTTAAACCTTCAGGAATATGATAAAGCAATTGAACAAGGGAATTTTTATTTAGCATTATACCCCAATAATTCTGATGCCTTATTTGTTCATGCAAAATCGTATTTCAAAAAAGGAGAGAATTTTGAAGCATTAAAGTTTATAAATGAATCGCTAAATACAAAGAAATCTATTAAACAATATGAATTGCGAGGTGATATTTATACCGAAACAGGTACATATCAATTTGCCGAAATGGATTATTCCATGGCACTCGATCTAAATGCTAATGAAGGCGATATTTGGGCTAAAAAAGGATTTGCCCGATTCAAGTCAGGTAATAAAAAAGGAGCTTGTTCCGACTGGGAAAAAGGGAAACGGTATGGGAGCTTATTAGCTATTGAATATTTGGAGAAGTATTGTAAATAGGATTCAGGAACATAGACCAGACCATAGAAAAAGATTACAACTATGGAATACAACTAAATATATTCAAGAGATTTAGCTAGTAGCTGGCAGCTCAAAGCTTTTTATAAAGGATTCAGGATATTTTTAAATTTATATTTAGAACCCATTAATCGTAAATCCTCCATCAACTGCTAAACACAGTCCTGTAATATATGCAGCCGAAGGCATACATAAAAAGGCTACAGCTGCTGCAACATCTTCAGGGTTTCCAACTTTTTTCATTGGAGTACGCGAAATTACTTCGTTGTAATATTCAGTGTTTTTTAGAACAGTTTCTGCCAAAGGAGTTCGTATATACCAGGGTGCGACGGCGTTTACTCTTATTGAATCTGCAGCCCATTCTCCTGCGAGATTCTTAGTGAGCTGTATAAGTGCTGCTTTAGTCATTCCATAAATGGAGCCGGTGCGCAAATGGGTGATTCCTGCTACAGAACTTATGTTTACAATATTACCCTGTTCCGAATTTTTAAGTAGTGGATAAAGCGATTTACTTAACTCAAAAGCTGAGCGTAAATTGGTATGAATAATCTTATCAAATTCGTCGAATGAATACTCAATTGTTTTTTTACGAATATTGGTTCCAACATTGTTTACTAATATATCGAGTTTGTTCCATTTGATATTTATAAAGTCAGCTAATTTTTCAATATCACTTAATTTTGAAACATCAGCAGAAAAATAAATAAGTTTCTCTGGATTTTTAAGCAATGATTTTAGTTTTTCGAAATCATCATTATTTCTCGAAACAACAAGAACCTCAGCACCAAGATCAATAAATTCTTTTGCAATAGCTTCGCCTATACCTTTTGTTCCTCCGGTAATGAGAGCTTTCTTATCGTTTAAATTCCATCGATTTATCATTTCTTAAGGTTTTTTGTAGGCCTGTAAAAATACATTCTACCATGTACTACAGTATTTATATCGAGTTTACTTATTCCTACTTTTCTACCCGAAAATTCTGTATTTTGATGTGCCAGTTCGTAAACTCCTTTTTCCAGAACTTTGTACACAATGGCTGTGTGATGTTCCATCATTTCAGTATAGGTAGCATTTCCTTTAGTATATTTTACTGTTACTTTTTCGAACTGAACCAAATCACCCGGAAAAATTTCATCTTTTTTGGGATCAATTTTTTTACCGTATTTATATTCCCTGTCCCAATCGGCATCAACTTTAATTAATGCCTGATTTGCTAAATCCCAGCATTCGCCACGTTCAACTTTTGTTCCAATTACCGAATCTACATATTTTATGATTTCCTGATTTAGTTCAGGAATAGTATTCTGTGCATTGATATTTAACGAAAAACCAATAAATACTATTACAAAAAGAATATATTTAAATTTCATTTTTTTATATTTTAATGTCTAAAAAGATCCCTAATAATCTATATAAAACGATTTTAAATCAATTATGTTTTTCCATTTTGCAAAAATCAATTATTAAATTTATTTACTGATTCAATTATAATTTCAGATGCTTTGTTAATTTCTTCTTTGGTGGTGTATTTACCAACTGAAAAACGAATAGTTCCCATAGCATATAAAGTACTTAACTTAATTGCATTTAGTACAGGTGAAACTTTTATTGAATCGGTGTGGCAAGCAGACCCGGCTGATGCGGCAATACCCTTTAATTCCATTTCCTTTAGCAGAATGTTTGCATGAATTCCCGGAAAACTAATGTTTAAAGTATTTGATAGTCTTAGCTCAGGATGCCCGTTTAGTTTGATGTCAGTAAGCTTTTTTAGTAGATTCTGATGAAGCAAATCTCTCATTTCTTGCAAATGGTTCATATTTTTATTCATATCACGTTTTGCAATTTCGCATGCTTTTCCAAGTCCAACAATTTCTAGTACATTTTCTGTTCCAGCTCGCTTATTCTGTTCGTGATCGGCTCCATGAATGAGTTTCTCGAGAACAACGCCATCGTGTATATATAAAACACCTATTCCTTTAGGTGCATAGAGTTTATGACCAGCAACCGAAAGTAAATCAATACCCATTTGCTCAACATCTGTTGTGTATTTACCAACAGATTGAGCTGCATCAGTATGAAAAAGAACATTGTGTTTATGTGCAATCTTTGATATTTCTGATATGGGTTGAATTGTACCAATTTCATTATTGGCATGCATTATTGAAATAAGAATTGTTTTTGGTGTTATTGCTTCCTCAAGCTTTACTAAATCTACTAAACCAAATTCATCAACGGGAATATACGATATAGTAAAACCTTTTTTCTCAAGATATTTACAAACTTCGATTACTGCGGGGTGCTCAATAGTTGATGTAATAATATGATTTCCTTTTTTTTCATTGGCTAATGCTACTCCTTTAATTGCATAATTATTTGATTCAGTGCCACCACTGGTAAAAATAATCTCGCTTGGTTTACAATTTAGCAATTCAGCAACTTGTTTGCGGGCTTTTTCAATAGCTTTTTTTGTTACTATTCCAAAGCTGTGTGAGCTTGAAGGGTTTCCAAAATATTCATTTAAATATGGCAACATTTCATTGGCAACTTCTTTATCAATTGGAGTTGTTGCATTATAATCTAGATAAATTTTCATTTTATTAAATATTAAGAAAATATAAAAATACTAAAGTTGATGATAGTATCCACAAATTATAAAAAAAGAGCCTTGAAAAATTCAAGGCTCAATGTAATCAATAAAACAAATTATTTCTGAATGACTAACTTCGTTGTTATCTTTTCATTTTCAGATACCATAACCATATAGTAAATACCGTTTGCTAATCCCGGGTTTTTCCATATTATATAATGATTACCTGCGGGCTTGTAAGTATTAATTATGGTCTCTATTAGATTTCCGGATACATCATATAAAGCAATTTTTATTTGCTTTGTATCCGACAAGTAATACTCTATTCGAGTATGTGATTGAAGAGGATTAGGGTAAACTTTTAGACTAAATGATTCAACATCTTCTATCCCCGAAATAACTACATTAACTTCATCCGAAGATTCAGAAGAACAACCATTTATATCAGTAACAATTACTGTATAGTTACCACTTTGTGTTGCTTGGTACGTTTGATTTGTTGCTCCACTAATTAAAGTGCCATTAAAATACCATTGATTACCAGTTGTTGCACTAGATGTTAAAGTGGTACCGGTTAAGTTGGCTGTTGGTTTATCAGGTGAAGAATTAACAGATAATGTTAAATAAACGATACTATCAACGCCATTTACACTTGTAGTTGTATCAACATATTCACCTGCAACTGATAACATATTTCCAAGGAAATCGTATTCTGTTCCTTCACATATAGATTCAGAAACTAATGTTTCATAAGGAATCATAATGTTATTACAGTACGTATCACTTTGATTAATAATTAAATCTTCAATTGTTAAACAACAATTATAAATTCCCGGATTTTCGTAAATATGGGTTGGTCGTAACGTTGATTCAGTAACTTTACCTGACTCAACTTTCTTGTCACCATAAGACCAACTTAAATTAGATCCTCCACCATGTCCTACACCAATAATATCAACTGGTTTTCCACCTGGTTTACCTTTGCTGGTTGTATCTACAAAGTATGTAAACATAGCCTGAATTCCATTACTACCTGCACCAACGTTTAGTACGTTATATTCAGTACTTACGCAACCAGTTCCTGTGTTTTTAGCTGATAATACTACCATATAATATCCAGGTTCAGAATAAACTTTTAATGGATTTTGGGTTGTTGATGATGTTCCATCTCCAAAACTCCAGGTGAATTGATTAGGTGTTCCATAAGATTTATCTGCAAATTGAACAGTTAAATTAGTAGAATCAACATCATAATTAAATTTAGCTAAACAGTTTGTAGCATTATCGTCAGAAACCTGTACCAGCTTGCATGTTATTTTTTGTGCATCTGTTAAAGAGTTAGTAACAGTTAAACATACAAATTTATATCCACCTTCAAGGTAAGTTATTACTGGATTTTCAAGAGTTGATGTTGTTCCATCACCAAAGTCCCATAAAAAGTTTAAATTTTCACCTTGTGATTTATTAATGAAAGTAACTTCTTTGGTTGAAAAATCTGCTTGGTATATAAAATCAGCTTCAACATCATCGCCCGGGCTTCCAATTAAAACAACTTTTTCGTCATAGTCCATACACCCGTTACCAGAGTTAAAAGTATTGAGACTTACATTGTAATAACCTGGAGCTACATAATTATGAGTAGGATTAGACCCTACAAAATAACTTCCATCTCCAAATAACCAATATATTGAAGTGCTTGTTCCTAAAACTTCATTTGTGAAATAAGCTGTGTTTGTTGTAGAATCAATGTAATAAGTAAAGTCAGCATTACAATCTATTGTTCCAACCTGAACATCCTTAACCCTGTAATCGAAACATAGTCCGGAGTTATCTGCTACAGTTAATGAAACAGAATATAATCCGCCAGAACCAAATGAATGTAATGGATCCTTTTCTGTTGAGTAGTACCCATCGTTAAAATACCAGAAATAATTTTCAATATTTCCAATTGATTTATCAGTAAATTTAACTGAATTGTTAGTAATATCGGTAATTGTAAAGTTAAAATCTGCTTTACAGTCAGCTGTTCCGACTTGAATAAAATCGGCATAGTAATCGTTACAACCGTTAATGGTATCACGAACAGCTAAACTTACAAGATAGAAACCTGCACTTGTGTATGTATGTACTGGATTTTTTGATGTAGATGTTTTTCCATTACCAAAATCCCAGAACCATTTATGTGCAGTACCGGTTGTTTTATTTGAGAATGAAACTTGTTTTAAAGTTGGATTAATGTAATAAGAGAAATCAGCATTTATATTACAATCAATAATACCAACTTGAATTATTTTACAAATTTCGGATCGCTCACCTGTATTCGAATTGTATACAATTAAACAAACATTATATAAGCCAGCAGTGAGATAAGTATGTGAAACATTTTCACCTGATTCGTAAGTCCCATCTCCAAAAGTCCAATACCAATTTGTTATTTCACCTGTTGATTGATCTGTAAAATCAATTTTTCTGGTTGTTGGATTAACAAAATATGTAAAGTTTGCTTTTGTAGCAGTTGATGATGTATCAGCAACAACTATTATGGTTTTGCATACACTTGTAAAATATCCGGTTAAATTATTAAATACTGAAAGGCAAACATTATATTCACCTGATTCTGCATATGTATGTTGTGGTTCAGGAATTGTATCCCAAGTACCATCACCAAAGTCCCAATACCAATTCGTAATGTTACCAGTAGAAATATCACGTAAATTAACTTTACTATTGGTAGGATCGATATAATAACTAAAATCTGCAAAAATTTCAGGTGTACCAACAGTTATTAATTTACATATTTCGGACATACATTGTGTACCTTCGTCATAAGTAACAAGGCATACTGTATAATTTCCATCAACTGAATATGTATGTAAAGGACTCGCACTTGTTGAAAAATCACCGTCACCGAAATTCCAATAATATTCAGTTATATTACCTGACGAAAGGTTGTTAAAGCTAACTGTTCGCGAAACATTATTAACTGTATAATTGAAGTTAGCTGCACATCCTACTGTTCCTACTAATATCTGTTTTTGAATCTGATTGGTACAATTGTTTACCGAATCATAAATAGTTAACGAAACCATGTAAATACCATCGGCAGGATAAGTGTTTGTTGGATTTGGTAGTTTACTAACTTTTCCATCACCAAGTTCCCAATAATAAGAAGATATATTTCCTAATGATTTGTTCTGGAATGTAACAGTTTGTCCTAATGTGGTATAAATAAATTTCGCTTCACATACAGAAGTTTCTTTGGTTATATAAATTGTCTTCTGTTCTGAACTTGATCCACAACCGTTTGTAACTGTAAGGGTAATTAAATATTCTCCTTCTACAGTATAAAAATGTGATGGATTCTCTTCAGTTGAATAGATTCCATCCCCAAAATTCCATAAATAGTTGTTATTTTTAAATTTACTATTTGAATATGTGGTAAATTGAAGTGGTTCAAAACGTTTTGCAGACCATCTGCTTATTTCCCAATTAGCATTCGGGAGATTATCCATACCAATAATTACCTTGGTATATATAGTATCATTTCTACCGCAAGAATTTGTTGTTACAACAAATTCTTCATAAACACCTGAATCTGCATAAACATAATATGCAAATGGATCAGTTGTAACATTCCCTTGAATATGCCATTCGTATGCAATACCTCCAATAACTTCAAATCCAATAGTATCTCCAGGACAACCTGATTCAATATCACTATTATAATTCTCATATTCAGTTTTATCAAATATGCTTTGGGTAAGGAAAGTAGTTCTATTTGAACAATTATCGTTAACTAATGTAAATGTGAGATGATTATCAGTTGAAACAGAATAATGATAAATACCTGGTTCAGTACATATTTCACTTGAAGCTTGAAGTTCAAGCGTTGTATCATTTATCATAACAACACTACCATATTGGAATTGAGTTTTGTTTCCATCCCAAGGATCGGTACCTGATGAAGCATTAAATTCAAGGGAACCTCCTTCAATTTCGTAAATATCAATAAAATTATAATAACCTTCATTTGTTTTATAATTCCAATTACCTTTTAATTTATTAGATGGTGGAGTGCAGATACAACTTTGTTCACTCATCCATTGCATACCATTTAAAACTAAAGTTTGTGGTAAAACAAAATTTTCACCAGGTATAGTTGGAAATGATTGAATATTCGCCATTTGAATAGAATCAAATGGAATTGAAAATACTTGAGGATCTTTTTCAAAATAATTTTTATTGCAATACCATGCTGCTGCAAGTCCAACACTTGGTTTAACAACATTAAATGGGATATAAGCTACAGCAGTTCCTGGTGCAGTTAACTCAACATAACCATTTGGTGGGCCTAAATCAGGATTGTTTATGTCGAAATTTCCATACCAGAATAAGATATATGCAATACTATCCATTGGTCCACAATAATTCCAATCAAATAAATCAACATTGATGTTAAATGTTGTAAATTGTTTGTTGGGGATTACACTCCAGTCTTCAAATTCACTTTCTAACTCATCACTTGTTGAAGTATTATGTGTATAATAAAATGGAATTCTATTAGGATCATTGCTTACATCTACTTGTCCTAATAATGTATCCGTATTACCACAATTATTTGTTGCAGTAAACACAACATTATAAACAGCTGGTGTCGTATATGTATGAACTGAAAGAAATTCCATTTCATCACCTGAAGGATTGGTAATATTGTTAATTATATTTCCATCACCAAAATCAATTGAGTATGTTATCGAAGTTGGACCACCTGTAGTTGATTTATGTTTATCATCAAAAAAATAAACTTTTTCTCCAGGACAAATTGCTAGAGGTGCAAAATTTAAATTTACATCTGGTAAGAGTATGGTATCTACATATACCCATTTAGAGTTTATATTAGTTGCCATACAATTGTTTTGTGCAATAAGTTTAATTTCGTGCATCCCCGGTTCAGAGAAAATATGAGTTACTTCTTTTTGGTAATACTCTACACTGTCAATAATCCATGTAAAATTAACTCCTTCTTCTTGAGATGTTTGGTTTATTATTGTTACTACTTCATATGGACAAATTGTAATTGTTGGTTCCCATCCATTTTCACGATTAGCAAAGTAGAATTCAGGGAAAGGAACAAATGAAAACTCACCATAATTAATATAAACTTCTTGAGTAACCGTATCTTGAGTTCCGCAACCGTTAGTAGCATAAAGAGTTACATTATATAAACCGGTATCAACAAAGGTGTTATATACTCTTTTTCCAAATCCTGTTGACCCATCACCAAAATCCCAATCGAATGTACCTGAAGAAAATGCTTCGAATTTAATCTGATTGTTTGGGCAAGGTGCGCTTTCGTAAAAAGGCTCAAATTCGGCAAAAACAGGAATATCGTTTCTAACGTTAATATACGCAGTATCATAAGATGAATTTCCGTACTCATTTGTATTTTTTAGAATAACTTCATGATTACCTAAATCACCAAACGCAAAGAATATTTCTCTTCCAGTTAGAGTGGTGCCACCTATTGTCCATTCGTTTAAAAACGCAGGATTGGAAGTTAATATTAATTCATCATTTGGACACACTTCGTAATTTGATACCATAATTTCAGCTCCCGGAACTGCTGAATTTGATACAGTAATCCATTGTGTAACTGTATCTAAACCACATTCACCAGAAATGGACATTTTAACAGGGTAGGTTCCTACAGTATTATAAATATATTGCGACCAATTGTGTTTAAGTACATCGCCTGTATGTAATTTAAAAATAACCCATTGGTGATTATCATTTGTATAGAATTGGACAGGTTGTCCTGGAGCAGTTTCAAATTGTGGAAAAGTGTTAAACATCCCTGTAAAACCTTTTACATAAATACTTTGATAAAATTCTCCCAAATTATTGCTTAAGGTATCTAAAGCTTCAAGACGAATATCATAATGTCCTGCTTGCAGCTCAAAAGTTGTAGGATATTGCTCTGTTGAATGTAGTTCGTTATTTAAATACCAGTTATATGTTACTGGACCTGTATAAATGGAAAACGAACTGTAATTGTTTAGCGTAACCTGCACAGGTTCGCATTGTATAGTATCATAGAAAACATCAAATGATACAAAATCCTGTGAAAATAATTGAATATTTCCAAACATAAACACTATTAAAAATAGTTTAAAGTAGAATTTTTTCATAGTATAAGGTTTTAAGGTTAATATTTTTTGATAAAAATTTTTTTAATTAAAAACAAATAACACCCAAGTTAGGTTAATTAATTTCTAAAATCAAGAGCGTTTATGGTCAAAAATAATTAACTCATCAAAAAAAATATTTGGTTAATATTTGTAAATAAACTTAACTAATAAATGCAGAATTGTAAATTCCAGTAATCTAATAGAATTACCTCACAACGAAAAATATATTGAGTAAACAAAACCAAACCTTAAATTGTTTAATATAGATAAGTTTTAACTAATCCTTATACCACAAACCAATATATCATCAACTTGTTCGAACCCTTCCATCCAATCCATAAGTGTTTTGTCGAGTATTTCTTTTTGCTTGTTCATTTCTTTTTTATGGATTTGTAAAAGCAGGTCTTTGAAGTTTTTTCGTCTGTATTTATTATTATCGGGTCCTCCAAACTGATCAGCATATCCATCTGAACAAGTATATACAATATCACCTTTTTCAATCTGGAAAATCTGGTTTGTAAAAGGGCCAAGCTCTTTTACATGAATCCCTATAGGCATTTTATCGGGTTTAGCTTCTATAAGTTCTCCGTTTCGAACTAAATACATTGGATTGTATGCACCGGCAAAATCGAGTGTTTTATTTTCAATATCAATAATACAAATGGTCATATCCATACCATCACGACTTTCACCCTGTTTACCGGTTTGGCGCAAAGAGGTTATAATAAGTTCACGCAAATGGTCTAAAACCTGGTTTGATCGAAGTTCTTCAGTTTTTGTAATATTGATAATCTCATTTATAAAAGAAATCCCCAACATACTCATAAAAGCACCCGGAACGCCATGCCCTGTACAATCGGCTGTTACAGAAATAATTTTATTTTCTTTTTGATTCAGCCAGTAAAAGTCACCACTTACGATATCGCGTGGTTTGAATAATATAAATGAGTCGGGTATTATAGCATCGATTAATTCCTGGGGTGGGAGCAGTGCATTCTGAATACGTTTTGCATATTCTATACTTGATGTAATTTCTTTGTTTTGTTGGAATATAAAATCGCGCTGAAGACTAATTTCTTCATTCTTTTGTTCAAGAATTATATTTGCTTTTTGTTTTTGTTTATATAAACGGAAAATAATTACTAGTGATATGGCAACAAGGAAAAATCCCCCGATAAAAATAAAAATAGTTAATCTTTGTTTTTTTAATGTAGCATCCTTTAATGCTTTATCGGAATTTAGCAGTGCAATTTCCTTGTCTTTTTTCTCGGTTTCGTATTTAGTTTGTATTTCAGTAATTTGTTCGTTTAGTTTTTCAGTAAATAAACTATCATTTAAATGAGTATACAATACGTGGAATTCGAATGCTTTTTTGAAGTTATTCAGGTTAGCATTTGTTTCAGCCAGTTTCTGGTAAAGACCGGCAATATCGCTTTTCATATTCAACTCGGTAAAAATCTCAAAACTTTCGTTATATGAGTTTAATGCATCATTGTATCTTTTCCACGATGTATATACATCACCCAAATCTTTTAAGGTTTCTGCAATTCTGGGTTTAGCGCCTATTCTTATATAATATTCATAACTATTATTCAAATATTCGTAAGCCATTTGAAAGTTACCCAATTCTGCATATAGTACACCAAGGTAGTTTTGAGTTTCAGCAATTTTATCATCACTATCTTTTGTACTTTTAAATATTGA
>Ga0154355_1195_pt1 | contig 14659 bp, 20 predicted proteins | sample RifGroA2_FD_115883 | JGI IMG/M metagenome (GOLD analysis project Ga0154355, IMG submission 115883) | Bacteroidetes bacterium GWA2_31_9b
ATCTTATAAAAAATATACAAATGCTAACACGGCATCAGAAAAAATGCGGGGTTCAGTGGTTTTTTGACATTTTTAATTATCTTTAAACTTTACAACGGCGGATTGGAACGCTGGGCGAAAAACCCGCACGTTTCAAATGCCGAGACCGTTATGCATAAGCGGTTTTTTTGAAAAATATAAAATTGATTCGAATGGCAAATAAATCAAACAACTTAGTAGGGATAACTGGCGAATATTTTGTTTGTGCAGAATTAGGAAAAAGGGGAATTCTTGCTTTATTGACACCTAAGAATAACCCACTTTTTGATATTGTCGCAGTTACACCTGACGCTTCACGAACTATTTCCATTCAGGTTAAAACAATGTCAGAAAGAAATAATCTTGGGTGGAAACTTGGTTCAAATGTATGTGAAAGAAAGAATAATCCATTCTTATATACAATATTGGTAAACCTGACTGGTCAGGAAATAGAATATTATATTTATGAATATGATACTCTTTCCGAAAGAGTAGAGAATGTATATAATGAATATTTGAGAACACCCAAGAGAGATGGTGGAAAACGAAAGGATATTGACTTTAGATGGTTTGACTTTAAAAATTTTACAAAAGAAGACTTAGCAAGAAAGAATAATTGGGATATTTTAGGCTTTTGATTAATCCAAAATAAGATTATGTTTAGTGAATTAGAAAAATACAAAAATAAAGGTCATTTTTTCTTTGAAAAAGGGGATAATTTAAAAGAAGCAAGTAAGAACGTTCCAAATTTGCCAGGTGTATATTATATTTTAAAGCTTGCTCAGGGAAAAGTAGAAATTGTATATATTGGCAAATCAGGAACAATTTTGCAAAATGGTAGTTTTAAGGAACAAGGATTACAAAGCAGGTTGAATAATAAGCAAGATGGAATGAAACGTCAATTATTCTTTGAAGGAAAATTTAACGAAGAGAAAATCGATGCTTTAGATTTATATTGGTTTGTGACTTTTGATAAGTCTGAAAGAGATTTGCCAAGTTATGTTGAAAGTATTATAATGCAAAGATATTTTGAAGTACATGGAAGACTACCTGAATGGAATAAAGAATTTTAATATTAAAACCGCCAATGCATAACCTTGCATCAGAAAAAATGCGGGTTTCAGTGGTTTTTTGACATTTTTAATTATCTTTAATTTTTATAACGGCTGATTGGAACGCTGGGCAAAATCCCGCACGTTTCAAATGCCGAGACCGTTGGGCATAATTACTTAAAAACTGAATACGACATGAATAGAATCTTATTTTTTGTTGCATTGACAACTTTTTTAAGTTGTGGAACACCAAAGACACAGGAAAGCCAAACTGATAGTCAATCTGATATTGCGATGCAAACTGACCAGAATAAAGAAAATTCTGAATCATTAAAAAATACAATGGTGGTTAATGAAAATAAAGTAATTTTCTTTTTCCCTGACTCAATAGAATCAGCTGAAATGCAATCAAAATATGATGAAGATACATATAATGAAATCGTTGCAGACATGACTTGGTATCCAGGAATAGCTGGTGAAACTCTTGATACATTAGGAATTAAATACATTCATTGTGACAAAGAATTTTTAATTTTAGTGAAATCGGACAAGACTGAAACAAAATTGAAAAGAAAAGAAGTTGATGGAAACATGATACTTTTCAATGTAGAAAAAGATCCAATTATTTCGACAGCTATTGAATTTGACAGAGAAGTAATTATTGATTACTTTGACATAAAGTAACTATGCCCAACAGCGGCTCAGGTTACATGCGGGTTGTAGTAATTCTCGAACATTTTTACTATTTTTAAACTTTATTAACGGATTGGAACGTTGGGCGGAAAACCCGCACGTTTCAAATGCCGAGACCGTTAACAACAAGCAGTAAAAAAATCACTAATTATTTTGTTTTGTTTTGACGTATAATTTTTGTATATTTGTACGTAAGGAATAATTATGAATTATGGACACAAAATTAACATTAAGACTAAGAAAAAGTGTGATTGAAAGGGCTAAGCAATATGCTCAAAACCATAGAATCAGTCTTTCAAAAATGATTGAATCGTATCTTGAATCTATTACAGCGCAAAAAGCTAAAAACATTGAAATCTCTCCTTTGGTTGAAAGCCTTAGCGGTGTGATACATCTTGACAATGACTTTGATTACAAGAACGACTATTCTAATTACTTGACAGAGAAATACAAATGAAAAAAGTATTACTTGACACAAATATCGTTATTGACCTTTTGGCAAAACGTGAACCTTTTTATCAAGAAGCAGCAAAAATATTTACTTTGGCAGACAGGAAAGTAATTAATCTATTTGTATCAGCACTTTCGTTTGCTAATGTGAACTATGTACTTTTAAGACAGAGAAAGCCTGAAGAAGCTAAATTAATTCTTAGAAAATTAAAGTTATTGGTTGGGGTTTTGAGCCTTGATGAAAAAATAATTAGTTTATCATTAAATGACAATGACTTTAAGGACTATGAAGACGCTTTGCAATATTATTCAGCACTTGAAAATGACATTGAAGTAATAATTTCTCGTAATTTGAAAGACTTTCAATACTCAAAATTACCAGTTATGACAGCTGATCAATTTATTAACTCGATAGAATAACTGCCAGTTGTTAACATCGGTTCACATTTTATGCGGGTTTCAACGGTTTTTTGATATTTTTTATTTAACTTTAATTTTTTAACGGCTGACAAAAACGCTGGGCGAAATTCCCGCACAAAACGTAACCGAAGACCGTTGTAGCCAATGCCAAAAGAGGGGTCAACCACTACATTTTTTTTAGGGAAACTTAAAGCTTTTTTATTATATTTGTGCTATGACTAAAAGGAAAGACATAGGATTGGACTTCATTGTGGACAAACTTACTAATTCAATTGAAAATATTGTAACAGGTGATAGTTTTCCTACTGCAGTTTCAATTGTTACACAATATGACATTAAACTAGTCACTAAGAAAAATGGTTGGGTTTTTAATTGGATGACTGAATTTAAACAACCTGAAAGAGAAGTTTATAAACTTACCATTGTAAATAATCCTAATATTATTCAAGGTTTATTAAGTGTGCAGGTCAAGTCAGACCATGTTTATATGCATTTAATTGAAAGTGCACCATTTAACAAAGGAAAAACAAAAATGTATGCAGGTGTGCCAGGAAATTTAGTTGCGTTTGCATGTAAACTATCATTTCAAAGAGGACACGACGGTAATATTGCATTTATTGCAAAAACCCAACTTATTAAACACTATGAAGAAACTTTGGGGGCAGTACATTTTGGTGGAAGATTAATGATAATTGAAACACAAGCTGCACTGAAACTGATTGACAAATACTTTAAAAACCAATAATAATGAAAACAAGGAAAAAAGAATTAGATGTAGATTTTATTGGAAGTCAAGAGCCTTTGTCAAGTTCTGAAGAAAAAAAATTAAGTGAATTCTTTAGAAAGAAAAAAGAATTGAAGAAACAGAAATCGCTTAAACTAAAAAGAACTTCCAAAAAGGTAACGACAGATTAAAAGAAATTATTCTTTTAGGTTTGGCACAGGCTACAACCTTGCATCAGAAAAAATGCGGGGTTCAGTGGTTTTTTGACATTTTTAATTTAACTTTAATTTTTTAACGGCTGATTGGAACGCTGGGCAAAAATCCCGCACTTTTCCTATGCAAGGACCGTTATGCCCAACTTTAAGAAAATAGGACAGTTAACTACTAAAAAGACTATTTATTAAACATATAAAGAAACAGAACAAAATAAATTATGAAGAAAATTATCTATGTTGTTGCTTTTTTAGTTGCATTCAGACTACACAAAAAAATAAAAACATAATATCATCTAAAATAATACATATGAATCAGGGAGATTTAGCAACAACCATTATTACAATGGAAAAAAAAGCATTAGAAAAATTGAATAAGGGAAATCCATCTGGCTATTTGGAGATTTATGCTAATGACATTACCTATTTTGACCCTTTTCAGGAAAAACGGTTCGATGGTTTTGAAAATGTAAAGACTTTTTATGAAAGTATGCAAGGAACAATCTACATAGAGCACTATGAAATGATTGATCCTGTTGTTCAAACAGTTGGGGAAGCTGCTATTTTGAGTTATAATCTGGTATCACACATTGGAAATGATATTTTTCGTGAAAAATGTACAGAAGTATATAGTCAACAACCTGACAAACAATGGAGAATCATCCATAGTCATTGGTCATTAATTACATCTCCAAGTGAAAAATAATAAAATAGAAATGGAATAACAATAAATGCCAGTATTCCAACGTACGACAAAAAAACGTAGCAAATCAATTTAAAAAAGACATAAAACACTAAACACCAGGCGCTAACATTGTATCAGAAAAAATGCGGGTTTACAACTTTCAGTCGTGAGAAAAGTTCAGTGGTTTTTTGACACTTTTAATTATCTTTAAACTTGGTTAGCGGCGGACAAAAACGCTGGGCAAAATCCCACACTTTTCCTATGCAAGAACCGTTGTGCGTCATAATGAGAAAGTTCATACTTACTTGTAACAATATAGAATATAGAATAGAAAATTGTCATACATAAACTTTTAATAAAAAGGCATGAATATAAAAAAAGCAGAAGGAATTGAAATGACGACCAGTTCCATCGATGAGTCACAGCGCAAAGCTGCCAAAGTTGTGGGATTTACCTACCTATTTACAATGGTAACCGCAGTCCTCGCGTTTTATATACGCGGTCAGCTAATTGTCTACGACAATGCTACAGAAACTGCTCAGAAAATCGTTACACATGAACTACTTTATCGTCTGAGTATAGCCTGCGACCTTATTACAATTGCAGGCGTTGTGGCTCTGATCACAGCACTCTATGTAATTCTAAGACCGATAAATCGCAACCTTGCCGTATTTTCAGCATTCCTGAGGGCGTTAGGAGTATCGATTGGTGTCACTGCCTTGCTCAATGACTTCAACGTTTTGAGTATCCTGAGTGGTGCTGATTACTTGAGAGTGTTTGAAGTAGATCGACTACATGCCTTGGCGAGACTGTCAATAGGGGCTCATGGCGCTGGAACAAAAGTTGACTTCATATTTCTTGGATTGGGTTCGACGGTTTTTTGTTATTTATGGCTGAAGTCCAAATACATCCCGAGAACATTGGCCACCTTAGGAATATTCGGATCCTTTCTTTTGGCGTTTTGTTCTTTTGCTTCAATCATTTTTCCAAGTCTTGCGAATATTTCTATGATCTGTATGACACCTTTGGGAATTTTCGAAGTAACAATGGGCTTTTGGCTTCTAATAAAAGGATTACATCCATCTGGTGCAGCAGAGTAAAACTAAGTAAGCGTGTGAGCAAGGTCATGCAAGATAAATGATACATTTACACCTTAAAGAAAGAGTTCGATTATGACAGACAAATGATAATAATTACGAACACACAACAAGCAGTCATTGTATAAAGACAACTCAAGAATCTAACAAAATTTTGAATCAATACAAGCTGAAAATGATAACAGAAATCAGAATCTACAAACTTAAAGAAAACACTGCAAGTGAATTTAATACGGTATTTTCGGAACAATCTTTACCAATGATGAAACGTTGGAATGTGAATGTTGTTGATTTTGGTTTCTCATTAATTGACAAAGACAGTTTTTACCTAATTCGTAGTTACGATAATTTGGAATAACGAAAAGAAAGCCAGGAAGCATTTTATAGTAGTGACGAATGGATAAATGGACCAGAAAAAGCAATTATGGGTTGTATTGACACATATAATACATCAGTAGTTGACAGCGAGAAGCTATTAATAAACAAATTTGATTCAAAATACTAACAATAACGAACAGCTAACACACAATATAAAACGTTAGTATGCATTTTAAGTGACCATACAACTAAACTAAACAATTTACGATATGAATAATTTTTTAATAGCAATAATAATTGGACTTGTAGCAGGATTGATTGATATTACTCCGATGATAATAATGAAACTTGAGAAATCAGCAACTATCTCTGCTTTTGTTCATTATTTTGCACTTGGTTTAATTATTCCATTTGTGGACTGGGGAATTGCACCTTGGATAAAAGGGATTGTTATTGCTTTATTGACTGCTATCCCGATAATGGTAATTGTATTTCCCAAAGACAAAAAAGCAATAATTCCAATGATTGTTTTTTCATTGATACTTGGTGCAGGAATTGGAATTGCCGGAGCAAAATTTATTGGATAAATGAGTGAGTTGATTAAAGAAATAAAAAACAGCCGGATTCTTAAAAACAATGGCAGTTGGATGTATTGCAATAAATGCAATAAGACGGTTGGATATTTATGCTATTCGACCTACCAAGATTTTCAATTTGATTTCGTTTGCAAATGTGGAAATATAGGTTCTTTCAGATTGCTATATAAAACTGACAAAGAACCAATAAAATCAACAGAGGATTTAAAGCTGATTAAAAATAGACTTTGTTGTATAAACGATAATTCGCCTTTATTTACAATTGTTGATAAGAACATTGAAACGGTAAAATATTCAATTACATGTAATAATTGTTTAACACAATATGACAACATCTCTTAAATATCTAGGACTTATTGCTCCATGTGGAATGAATTGTGGACTTTGTATTGGTCATTTACGAGAAAAAGGACCATGTGGAGGATGCTTTAAAATTGATGATGAGAATAAGCCGAATGTTTGTCGAAGTTGCAAAATTGTAAACTGTAGTTTTTTAGCAGAAACTGAATCTGGATTTTGTTATGATTGCAAAAAGTATCCATGTACCAGATTAAAAAACCTTGATAAAAGATACAGGACTAATTACGGTATGAGCATGATCAAAAACCTTGCAAATATTAAGATCAATGGACTTTATAGTTTTATAAAAAATGAAGAGAAAAAATGGAAATGCAAGGTTTGTGGTTCTGGATTATGTGTGCACAGAGATTTTTGTCTAAAATGTAAAACTAAAATTAATAAAAACGCATGTTAACCACGATTCACATTTTATGTGGGTTTAGGTAGAGCTCCTTTTGATAGGTTCAGTGTTTTTATAACATTTTTATTATTTTAACTTCTTAAACAGGAAGCCTTAAAAAATAAAAACCCGCACTAATTCTAGCCTAAATCGTCGGATATTTAGATACATGAATAAAAATTGTTGTGACACATATACTCTCTAATTCATTCTATTTCCACATTCAACAAAGTGTTACCGATTTTGTTTATTTGTAAAAAACTGGTCGTAAATATTAACAAAAAGTGTACTTGAAATGAAACTAATAATAATATTTTTTACTTTGACAATTTTTATATTGGCCTCGTGTAACGAGAACAAAACATCTAATTTGGCAATTACAAAATCCAACTATTTGACTTTTAAAAGCGGTTACTCTAACGTGAATGGACTGAAAATGTATTACGAAATTTATGGTGAAGGAAATCCTCTTGTTCTAATCCATGGTGGTGGTTCAACAATTCAGACAAGTTTCGGTAGAATTATTCCTCTGCTAGCTAAAAACAGGCAGGTTATCGGTGTTGAATTACAAGCACACGGGCGAACAAGCGACAGAGAAAACGAACTTTCATTTGAGCAAGATGCTGATGATATTGCAATACTTTTAAAAAATATCAATATTTCCAAAGCTGATTTTTTTGGTTTTAGCAATGGTGGCACAACTGCTCTACAAATCGCCATCCGTCATCCTGAATTGGTTGATAAAATTATTGCAGCCTCCCCACTTTGCAAACGAAATGGAGTTCCTTCCAAGTTTTGGGGTTTTATGGAACATGCAGAGTTGGATAATATGCCAGAACTATTAAAAATAGCCTATAAACAGGTTGCTAAAGATTCCAACGGATTAAAAATTATGCACGATAAGGACGCAAAAAGAATGGTAAATTTTAAAGATATTCCAGACGAAAAAATTAAATCCATTAATGCTCCAACTTTAATCGTAATTGGCGACAAAGATATAATAACTCCTGAACATGCTTTAGAAATAAATAGGCTGATTACCAACTCACAATTAGCAATAATCCCCGGTGGACATGGCGAATACATTGGGGAAATAACAACACTAAAACCTAACTCTAAAGAAAGTGACTTTATTATTCCAATTATTGAAAAGTTCCTTGACAAAAAATAAAAACAACGAACTTCCACCTATAAATAGATTTATTAAAGCTGAGATTCAGAAACAAAAAATAATATTTTAAATTCGTATTTAACGCGAGAAATAATTGCTTAGTCAACTCCACAACAAATTCTTCCGTGTGGTTTTGCACTACTATCATCTTAGTGAAATTTTTGAAAGAATAGAATTGTAGGAATTTAATGAAAATAACTATTAAATTTGTTATTAAAGGTTTTAACTACCTGTTTTTTGAAAATTTTTGGTGAAAATAGTTGAATATATTTTGTTTTTTAAGGTTGTTATACACAAAGAACCAATTATGGAACAAAAACTAATAAACACTCTAATCTATTTCGACCTGTTTAAACATCCTCTTTCTAGTAAAGAAATCATGCTATATTCCGGGATATTTCCTGAGCATGAAAAAAAGGCAATAGCGTTTTTACAATTACTTCTTCAGCAAGGTACTTTGAGTTTTTATAATGGTTATTACTTTTTTGGTTCAGATATCTCAAAGTATGATAACCGAATGAGAGGTAATGAAGGTGCTAAAGAAGGATTTAAAACTGCCGTTAAATTCACTAAAATAATTGCACGCTTCCCGTTTGTTAGAGGAGTTCTTCTTTCTGGTTCAATATCCAAGAGTATTATGTTAGATGATGATGATATCGATTATTTTATTATAACAGCCCCAAATCGATTATGGATTGCCAGAACAATGTTGGTTCTTTTCCGTAAGCTTTTTCTACTCAATTCGCATAAGAAATTCTGTATTAACTACTTTGTAGACACCGACAACCTTACAATTAAAGAGCGAAATCTATATAATGCTACTGAAATTGCATTTCTGATTCCAATATATAATGTTAAACTTCATCAGGAAATTTTAAGATCAAACCAGTGGATTCAAGAGTTTTATCCAACATTTAAGCAGAACGGCAACCTGGTTTTTGAAAAGAATTTTTTGTCAAAAAAAATTCTTGAGTATTTACTTAACATAACTATTGCCGACAAATTAGAAACCTTCCTGTATGAAAAATCAAAAGTATATATAAATAAAAAATTCAAGTATTATGATAATGAGATGTTCTCCAGGTGTTTTCGTATTAAAAAAAATGAATTACGCTATTTCCCAAATGAAAATTGTGCCAATATTATGGCACGATTTAATAAAAGAGTAGAGGAAATAGTACTCACTAAGATTATTTATTTTTCAGATGATAAAAAAAACCTTTATGAAAAAGGTTAATGAAAATATATGGATTCTAGGAAGCAACGGTTTTATAGGCAAGTCGCTTATTAAAGTATTATCAAATGAACGCAATTATTATTTACATCTGCTAATTCACAAAAATTATAATTTAAAGGAAATTGAAAGTTATAATTGTTTTATTGCAAACCTCTCAAACATACGTAAGGAGTTTTTCTTAAACTATCCTCCAAAAGTAATCTTTCATGCAACCCGTGGTGGTGGAAGAAATATTTTTTGGAGGTATATAAAAGCTTACCATGGGAATAAGGCAAATCAAAGACTTGCAAATATGATGTTAGGATTGCAGCATCCACCCATTGTAATATATGTTTCAGGTTCACTTATGTATGGTCAAATATCACAAGAGAAGCAAGCCATTGAAGGGGATTCTCTGAATCCTTATTCATATGCGAGAGTATATCAATATGCAGAAAAACCATGGTTAGATGCTCAAAAAAATCAAATTTTAGATGTCCGATTTGCTCGCCCGGGCTGGATTGTTGGCCCTTCATCTTGGTTTTATGAGTTTTTTTGGCTGCCGTACAAGAAAAAGGGGAAAGTTCCTTACTATGGTAATGGGAATCAGTTAATGTCAGTAGTTCATTATATTGATTGTGCAAATCTCATTATGTCTCTTTATGAATTTGGTAGAGAATTTCAGGATTTGAATATTTCACCTTGCGAACCAATTACACAATATGATTTTTCATCAAGTCTTGCTGAATTACTCGCCGTTGAATTAGAGCAAGTATCTTTTTCAAAATTAAAATGGGATGTTGGTAAAATTGCTGCTGAAGCTCTTACTTCGTCAATACCAATGCAAACAAAATACCCGGAAATTCATACTAAAACAAACATTAAATTCAAAAGTGTGAAAGATATTTTAACTGATGTTGTTGCCATTTTGGAACACAAAAAGTGAATACTCACCATATTTCCAGAGAAATGATTTGTTGAATATTGTATCTATCTTCCACAACATCCTTCTTCCCTTATTTCCCAAATATTTGTTTATTCGGATATAATACCATGCCGGATGTAAAATGCTATATCCCCTATTTCTAACAAGATTCATACTACTAAATGCACTTTTTATTTGAGCCGGAGTATAACATTTACTAGGTAAATATTTTGTTGGAGAATAACCTCCCCATTCAGGTTTTAACCTCGCAAAAGCTGATCTAAAATGCAGTTTAAGTAGTTCAATGAAAATACCCATTAAATAGTACTTATTTACAAATGATAATACAAGTACCCCGTCAGGAGCTAAAGAGTTTTGCAGATTTTGGGCTGCAAGTTGCAAATCTTCAACAGTATTAAGTGCACCAAAAAAAACATATACCAAATCAAATTTAATGTCTGGAATTAAAACATCAATATCCTCAACACTACCTTTAAAAGCTGTAACATTTTTTAATCCTTCATCATCAATTCTTTTTTGTGCAATTCCTTGCATCTCTACTGATATATCAATACCAAATATTTGGGTATTAGGATGTGTTTTGGCAAAGTGGATAAGATCTATGCCTGTTCCAAATCCAACTTCAAGGACGTTGGAGAATTTCCAACGCTTTACTTCTTCCCTAAAATCTTGCCTAATTCGTTGCAATACCGGATTCTGCCAATATCTTAGATCAAAATCCTTTGCATCAGTATTGTAGTATAGTTCTACTTGTTTGTAAAAATCATTGCTCATTTGATAATTTGTAATTTGCTGCAAGCCAGGCGGCGGTAGCCCAAAACAGAAATGCAACTTTGTCAGTATTAAGAAAATTATTGAAAATTCCATGAAACAAGTACGTTGATAAAGCTACAAATGCAATAAGTATATTCCTCCTTAAAGCAGAGCCATAGCTAACTGTAAAAACAATAAAAATCCAACGGACTACAAGTGCAACCCAACCAATCAAACCAAGTATTCCCATTTCGCTTATTGCTAAAAGGTATTCAGAATGAGCTGTGCCACCTGAGTTCTCTGGTATATCCCAAGGATTTTTTACGGTAAGTCTATTCTCCAACCTTTTATCCTGATATGGAATATAAACAAATTGAAAAGTACCGGAACCAAAACCAGTTAATGGTTTCTCTTTAAACATCCGGAGTGCTGCAGACCACCTATTTAATCGTTCAATATTAGATACATCGGTATATATATTGGCAGATGAAATGGTTCTATCTATTATTCCGGCTTGTGAATAGGATGATATTTGAGTAATATTTTTCATTCGGGTAACAATATCCCTTTTAAAGATAAATCCAACACTGGAAATTATAGCAAGCGTAATTACCAAATACAAGAAACGGATTCTTAACCACAGAATTATAAAAATTGATATTGAAAACAAAATACTTAGGAATCCTGCTCTACTTTTGCTTAATACAACACATATAAAAAAGAATATACACAATCCTATTGATAAAAGTTTTGTTCGCCCTTGAGACATTATAGAATATACAAACCAGAAACCACCAAGGAGAGCTGCAACTGCACTATAGATTGTATGATCTTTATAAAAAGGCCGAAAAATTCCTCTTACTACAACCGGATTCCAGTCAAATTCCCAGTATTGATAAATTGCCCATAATGTAACTAAGAAAAATCCTAATCCATATACAACAATTAACGTAAAAAATAACTTGGGATCAGTAGTAAATAGTTTTATGAAATAGAGATAAAAAACAAGAATATATATAAGGTTAACTAATGAAAATTTTAGAGATATCCCCAAATTTCCAGAGAAAGGAATGGAAACAACAAAAGCTAGTACAAGAGGAATAGCCCATAAAAGTTCTTTATATATTCTGGAAATAAACTGTATAGGATGTATAATAAATTCGAAAAAAATAACAAATGCCAATATTGCTATTAATGGTTCTGTTGGAATAAAAATCATTGAATTGTCAATAAAGGGCAGTTCTATGGAGAAGGGTAATAAAAAAGCTAAAGTTTTTACAAATGCAACTTGTAAATTAAACAATACCACTAAATAGGCAGTAATTGCAATTAACAGTATAGAAAATGGTAATAATAGAATTGGAATATAAAGCAAACATAAAATGCAGCCAACAACAATTATTGGTAGAAAGTAAAAAATTATCCTTTGCTTAATTAAATACATACTTTATTTAGGGTCAACCAATAATGCCTGAATAAAAATAGCTATAACCAGATAGGTAATTATTGTAGCAAATACTATAAGTAAACGAGGAGGCCAATAAGGTGAGTGAGAAGGTTTAGCATCTGTTATAATATATGCTTTGGGTAGAGGTGTTTCTAAGCTATTCTTAATTGTAAAATACTTATTCCTTAATTCAGCAAGAACCTGAATTTCTGCTCCGTATAATAATTTATCTCTACTAAGTTCCGATGGCACATTATTCGTACCATTCGATTGCGTTTTTATCAAAAGCAGAATTTTCTTTTCCAATTGATTAATCTCCTCTTGTTTTGCGTCTAATAGATCCATTGCATATTTATAGCTTAATTGCCTGTTCTCTTGAAAAATACTCTCTTTTATTACATCACTAAGTTCAACAATTGTATTAGCCATGATGGCTGCTGTTTCTGAATTTTGATCTTTCACTGATATTGAAATTGATCCATACCTTGTTTTCTCAATTTTAATTTTTTTGGTCATCATGCTGTAATAGATACTTTTACTTCGATTTGAATTTGAATTGAGTTTACTATTTTTTGTTAAGTTAAATCGGTTGTCAAGACTATCAAGCAACCTGCTTGATTTGAGGATTTGTATATAAGCATCTATTTCAACATTATTTCCAAAACCAATTCCTAATTGGTTGTTGAACTGAGTTGTAAGGGTAACCGGGGCATAAATAATTGCCTCAGATTTATATTGTGGTGCAATAAATAGTGGAGATGTACATAAGTAAACTACAATTGCAGAGATAATTACACCAAATAGTAAAGTCTTTATAAACTTTCGCTTGAAAAGATTAGATAGTAGAGTTTGATTACTTTCCATAAGTAGTTCTTTATTTTAAGTAAACATTCTGTTTTAGGTAAATTTAAAAAAAAATCAGATCATAATCACTTTTAAACCTAAATATGAAAACAATTTAAGAATCTAAAATATTAAATCAACGCTTAACTCAGCATCAAAAAAAATGTTGGGTTCAATGGATTTTTTGACATTTATTATTTACATTTAATTTTTTAAATGCTTACAGAAACCTATGCAGAAGCAAGTTTATTACACGGAACAATTTATAAATTAAAAACAGTACACAAACAAAAATCAATATATGAAACAGGCACTTTTTGTATTCTTTTTATTCTTAACCATTTCGGGTTTTGCTCAGAGTAAACTCACACCAAAGCAAATTGAAAAAAGAAATTACCAGGAGGTTATTGGACACAGATCAAATCCTAAATCTGCAAATGATACAATAATACCCGATACGTACGCAATGTACCCTAATGGAGTTAAAGGCCTTCACGAACATGTTGCCAATTATTTGAAATATCCACCTAAAGCATTAGAAAATGGAATTCAGGGAAGAGTTATCTTAAAGTTTATAATCGAAAAAGACGGATCGTTAACAAATATTGAAGTTTTTCAAAGTGTCGACCCAATTTTAGACGCAGAAGCAATACGGGTATTAAAAACACTTAAACAATGGGTTCCGGGTTATGTAAAAGGTTCACCCATACGAATTGAATACGATTTTCCGTTTAATTTTAAACTCTAAATTTTAACTGCAAATAGTTTAAAAACTTCCCAACTGGCGCTCGTTTCTAAAAACGTGTTAGCTTTTTCCTGAGTTGTGATAATTAGTGCGATTATAAAGTAAATTCAGCGTTGTTGAATTCATTGAGTATTGCCCTATAACCTAATTACTTTTTGGCTTGACCCAAAAAGTAATCAAAAAGGTCAAGGCAAAGCAATGTTTCTGCCCACCCTGATGCACCTACATCATTTTAGCCCGAAGCAGGACAAGCCTCTTCTGGCAAATGCTAATAGGTGCATCATTCCCACCACAGCTGGCTCGCCGTTTTGCCTGGCCAATCCGCATACAGGAAATTTTCGTCGATTTCATGATGAGCAGGGTGTGCGGAGGGTTATCTAGGAGCACTGCAAAGCCATTGTGCTCCGCAGGCGATCCCTGCAAATCGTAGAAATCAGAAAATTGAATGGTGCAGTGACTTTTCTTTGGTTACCTTTCTTTGGGTGGGAGCCAAAGAAAGGTAAAACTACAAAACATTCAATCTCTCATCGTTCT
>Ga0154355_1024_pt1 | contig 14603 bp, 3 predicted proteins | sample RifGroA2_FD_115883 | JGI IMG/M metagenome (GOLD analysis project Ga0154355, IMG submission 115883) | Bacteroidetes bacterium GWA2_31_9b
ATATAATCCTGAAGAATTATAAGTATGATTTGGTGTTGAACCTGTTCCTGTTGTACCATCGCCAAACTCCCACTCGTATGTATATATTTCGGTATAAGCAGATGCAGATGCTGTAAACTGAACATCCAAAGGTTCACATCCCCGGTCGGTATCAACTGTAAATGCAGCATTTACAACAGGAGGCAAAATAGTAATTGTTTTTTCTAATGTATCAGCACATGTACTTGTAGCGCTGTTGATTTGCAAACGAATGTCCTTTTCGCCCCAATGCTCATAATCGTGATAACTTGGTTCTGCTACAGAAGATGTTCCTCCATCACCAAATGCCCAGGCATAATTCCATGGTCCAAGATTTGATTTGTTATCAATAAATACTCGTGCTTCTGGAAACATTTGAAGTGTTGGTGTAACATCAAATTCTACTAAAGGTTGAGCATACGCTACAACTGATTTAGTTTCTGTATCCCAACAATTGTATTCAGATGAAGCTGTTAATGTTACTAAATATGTAGCATCCGCATTTCCTATATTTACAAACCTGTTAAATGGGTTTTCCTGACTTGATGTATTTCCATCACCAAAGTTCCAGTTAAATATTACAGCAGGAGTTGTTGATGCATTTGTAAAATAAGATATAAAAGGGCTACATCCTGAAGCATCGTAAGTAAAATCTGCAACAACAGATGGAAAAACATTTAATATTAATGAATCGGAATGTGTACAATCTTCAGTAGTTCCAACCCAAAGTTTAAGTTTGTAATTCTGAACAAAGTCAATTAGTGTATTTGGATAAGAATGTGATAATACTGTATTTGTTGTATTATTTGGAGTTCCATCGCCAAAAGTCCATTGATATGAATCATAACCTTTCGAATCAAGATTATTCATATTGACTACTAATGGTGGGCATGAAGATGTTGGATCTGCTACAAATTTAGCCAAAGGCTGATGATAAACTGTAATTGGCAAACTATACACATCTGAGCAATAGTTTTCAGAGGTAACTGTTAACTTTATATTGAAAGGTTTATCATTTTCCCGATCTGCATTATAGAATAAATGAGGCAACTCAAATCCTCCAGAACTTGTATTATCACCATATTCCCATAAATAATTTGTAGTTGCTGCCGGGGCTGTTGATAAATTATCGAAGTTAACAGACAATGGAGTACATCCAGCAGGGTTTAAAATAGTAAATAGTGCATCAACATATTCAAATACAGTTATGGTATCTGATTTTTCAGAATAGCATCCGTGTGAATTTGTTGCTCTTAATCGCACACCATATTTTCGAATACTCGGAACTCCATTTTGATAATCATGAACAAATGGATCTTTGTTTGTTGGTGCTCCACCAACAAATAAATTATCGATATACCATTGATAAATATTTGCAGCATTGCCGATAGATGTATTCTCGATTGTTGCATTAAACATTTGAGTAACTGAGTTTGGACAACCCTGACTTATTGGAATAGAGAAATTAGCTTCTACTCGTGAATAAACGTTAACTATAGCTGATTCTGAATCGGTACATCCATTTTCTGATATCGCTGTCATTACTACAGTAAAAGGCAAGTCATTGGTTGTATTATTAACAAATGTTTTATTAACCGGGCTCGATGTAGTTGAAAGATAGGTACCATCGCCAAAGTTCCAGTTCATAGTGTAAGAACCTCCACCAATAGATGTGTTTGTAAATACTACATCTGACTCGTTACAAAGATCCGGCTGACTATATGTAAATCCTGCTGTTATTGAAGAATGAACTAATATTTCTCGTGTAAGTGTATCAGTGCATCCTTCAGGATTTTGTGCTACCAATGTAAGGTAGAATGTTATATCACTTCCGGTAGTATTGGTATAAGTATGAGGAAAATTTTCTGTAGCATTTACAGATGTGTAATTTGCAACGCCTGCTGCTGTTTGTGAGTTCCAATACCAGCGATATGTTCCACCTTTTGAATTATTAATTATATTTACCGTAAGTGGTGAACATGCTTCAGAAACATCAATACCAAAATTAGCTTCAACTTTGCGGAATACATTAATAATAGCTGATGTATCATGGGTACAACCATTGATTGATGTTGCATTTAGTTGTATTGTATAAGGCAAGGTTGCATTTGTATTATTGAAAAACTCCTTCGGCGCCGGGTCTGCACCGTTAAATGTGGTTCCATCGCCAAAATCCCATAAAAATGAACTACCATTTAATGAAGTATTCGCGAAATCAACTGTAAAAGGATTACATCCACTTACTCCTTTTGGAGTAAAATTAGCTAATGCAGCTGCATACACTGTAATTGTTTTATTCATTATATCGGTACACGAACCACTTGGGTCAGAAACTGTTAAACGCAAATTATATGAATCGTTTGGACCGGGAGCAGGATTTGCAGGATAAGTATGTGCAGGTGGATTTGATAAACCAGTTGGGTTATAGCCATCTCCAAATGACCACACATAATTTGCTGCCGGTATTCCAATATAAGTTGTTGCTATTGCATCAACGGTTAATGGTGTGCAACCAGCTACTTTATCAACAGCAAATAATGCATTTACAAAAGGATGAACAATAATTGGTGCTGAAAAAGTACTTGTACACCCGCTTATTGTAGTTGCTGTAACTCGGGCAGTATAAGTAACATCTGCATTAGTTAAGTTTCTGTAAATATGAGTCGGATTTGCTACGTTTGAAGATGTTAAATCGCCAAAATCCCAAGAATATGTAGTACCGGCAACTGGAATTGTTAATGATGAAGTGAAACTTACTAATACTGAATCACAAATAGTAACTGGCCCAGCAGGAACAGTAGTAAAACTTACTGATACAGCAGGGTTAACAGTAATTGTAGTACTTTTTGTATCAAAACAACTTGCATTACGGGTAACAGTTAAGCTCAAATTGAACAATTGGTCTACTCCCGGATTTGTAGTATTTGTATAATTGTGTATATGAGTTCCTGGTTGCTTAGTTGTGTTTAAAGGACTTAAATCACCATAATTCCATGACCAACCACCAACAGCGGGCACATCATTTCCAATAGAAGTATTGGTAATAGTTACGGGTAAAACAGAACAACCTTCATCTGGATTAACAACAAAGTCTGCATCGGCTCTATAAATTGTAATGGTGTTTGAAGTATCATCAAAACAACCATAAATCGATTGGGATCGCAAATTGAAAATATATGCTTGATCTGCCGCTGTAGTATTATTATATAATTTTGTAGGACTTGCAATATTTGATGTTGAACCATCGCCAAATGTCCAAAGATAAATACTGGCTGCATCCGGACTTGCATTGGATGTGTTAGTAAATACAAAATTCTGCGAATTGCAACCTGTATATTGGTTTGGGAGTAAGGTATAATTTGCCCTTATTTCGGGATAAACAGTTATTGTTTCTGTCCATATTTTTGTACAAAGCTCATCGTTTCTTGTGGTTAATGTTATTATATAATTTTGAACAACATTTGTTGTATTTCTATATGTGTGAACAACTGAACCAAAAGTTGGAGCATTCAATATGGGCGTACCATCACCATAATCAAGTGTAATATTATCTTCACCTGCAGAAATATTTGTAATAGTTACCGGTAATGGTGAACAACCAAATGTACTATCAACAGTAAATTCTGATTCTAAATACGAATATACTGAAATTGTTGCACGTGCGGTATCACGACAAAAAAATGGTGAAGTGGCAACAAGTTCAACATCAAAATCAACAGTATCGGTTTCATCAGAATGACTGAACTCATGAGTCACATTTGCAGGAGTAACAGAAGTTAAGTATGATTCTCCATCTCCAAAAGTCCATTTATAACTATCAGATGTTGGTGATGACGAAAGATCTGTAAAATTAACAGTTAATGGATTGCAACCAATTGCATTAATCGGTGTAAAATCAGCATTGATTTCAGGAAAAACACGAATGTATTTTGTATATATATCAGGGCAATCAATTTCTTTATCGTAAGCATATAATCTCAGAGCATAAATTGAATCGCTGCTTGTTATATTATAATAAGTATGAGTAAAAGTTGTAGCCGCATTTGTGTCAGCAAAATAATCGTAATTCCTATCATCTTCAAAATCAAAAAGAAAAGTATCTGCATTTATTGTTAAATTGTTTAATTCAACAGTAAAAGGCGCACATCCAATATTATCATCAAGAGTAAAAAAAGCTTCTGTATTTTCATATATTTCAACTGAAGTATTTATTGTTGTATCAGCAAAACAAACTCTATCAATTAAAACTGAAAAAGTGTGTTGTCCGGGAGGTAAAAATGCATTAGGTTCTGAACTGGTTGGATCATCAAGATAAGTTGTAGGAGTCCATGAATAACCTAATCCACCATTAGCTTTTAATTCAGTTTCAGAACCATAACATGCAGTAAGAATATCTGTACCACTTTCTACAATTATTGCAGAGCCTCTGGCTTCGGCAAAATCTGAAAAATAACCATATTCGCAAGTCCCTGGCCCTTCGTTAATTACTCCAAGATGGAAGTAATTTCTTGTGTTTCGTATTCGGGTAGGTTGACCTGCTACAGCATCTAAACTTCTATTGTAACTACTTTTTTTAATAACATATAAATCACCATATCCTGAATATTCAAAATCAGCAGCGGTTAGAAATGGTGCAAATGGACCTCCATTTTTCGAGATTTCAAAAAAGTTTAATGCATCAAAGTGAGTCATTATTGTTAAAAAGAATCTACCCGTTTTAGCTCTAACAACAGTAACATCCAAAGACCCGGTGCAGCCATCAATAGTTGGAACCAATGCTCCTCCCATTTCACCTATAAAACCGGAAACGTGGAAAACATAAATTGGTTTATCAGCAACAATATATACAAAATCATGAGGAGGTACTGCAGTTTCCAACAAATCAATTACTCGCTGAGTACCTGCGGCAGTTACTGGAAAAGGTATTAATGCTCCATCACCTTTTCTTCGATATGAAATGTTAGTACCATTTTCAGTAGCTAAAACAAAAACTTTTTCGTTTCCTTGTGCATTATTTGTAATCTCACCTTTAATAACTAAATATTCAAGACCAACAGTTCTTTTCCCATACATATTTATTAATGGCACTAACTGATCCCCAACAAAATCCCAACCATTTTTTTCAGCAGAATCATCGTTAATGGTTACAACTATTGGTTCATTAGAAGTTATATGAGTTCCTCCTAATTTAAAAGCTGCAAGTCGATTGGGTTCATTTAAATCGGCTGCATTTCTTTGAGGTACAAACATCATTGTCATACCGGGTTGTGCAAGATTAAATGTATATGTTCCCGGTGGTATATTGTATGAGGTTTTAGTGAACGTAACATTAATTACAGTATTGGGCTTGGTAGCAGCTACAATAATTTGAGCAAATGCAGGATCCACATTGTATGAATGGTTGTCCCACCTACTCTGGAATGGCACCCAAAAATCCTGCCCCATTGCATTAGTACCTTTTAAAGAAAAAATATCGTTGTTCAGATAAAGTCGCTGATACTCATAATAAGCTGTTATTTCTCTGTCGGCTTCTATTTTTATAGCACAATTACTTATTCGAGGATTTGGGTTTGTAGCATCTTGAATATATGTATTATTCATTATTTCGACCAACTGGGCATTATTAAAATGTATATCAGCAGTAGCCGGAGGTATTAATGGATCAATTGTAACAAAAATTGTATCCATAATAGGATTATATGGTTGGGTAATAATAATATTTGTAATGTCATCCATATCGGTTGCTGTTAACACAATATTTGCTTCCCTGGTACTATGAAGCGATGTTCCATAAGGAACAGCAAACCAAAATAAAGTATCTGTTTGAGCCAGTGAACTATTTATAAATAACACTGTTATTATTAAAAACAAATAATATTTCTTAAATTGCCTTTTCATGATTCGAAAATTTTTAATTAAAAATATCAAAAAATATTAAATTTAGTAAACAAATAAATTCCGTTTACGTAAGAAAAGTATTCGTTTGTCAAAATTTTACGTAATAAAAAAATAAAGGTTCTACATTTTAAAATATATAATTTTTCAATACTAAAAACTACTCCAAATGAAAAAGATAAATATACCAAAATTTATTGCGTTTATTGCACTTTCAATTCTTTTTATAGGTAATGTAAATGGACAAACCTATATATATGAAGATTTTGAATCGGGTATAAAACCTGCCAATTGGACCTATATTAAGTATAGTACTACTGCAGAATGGGAATATTTGGATGGAGGTTATTCAACTACCGGAGTTCCGGGTACCGGGCATCCTCAATATTCAAAAGAAGGATTAGTAAATGCTATGTTTCATCTGGAAAGTTTTAGCGGCCAACGTGTTAAATTAGTTACACCACCAATTGATTTGAGCTTTGGAATTAAACCTGAATTAAAGTTTTGGCATGCACAAGACGAGCGATTTACTTTTTCACAATGGAGAAATGATGAGTTAAGGGTTTTTTATAAAGAACATACAGATAGTGCTTGGAAACAACTTGCTGAATATACAGAAAAAGTAAATGTGTGGACTGAACGCACAATACAGTTACCCGATAGTACATTATCAGGAACTTACTATCTCGCATTTGAAGGAAAAACTAATAATGGTTATGGTGTTTGCATTGATAGTGTAATTTTAGTTGAAAAAGGAGTAGTACCAAAATACATTGAAAGTATAAATGTTAATCAAGCATCTGTATCATTTGTTGCAACAGAATCAAAAACAAATCCAATACTTAGAATCGATTTTACTATTAGAGGAAATGACGGAATACTAAAACTTGATTCTCTTGCAGTTAAATCTCTTAATACCGATGATTCTGATATAATTCCAAATGGGGTAAAACTATTTGCTTCAGATAATACTGTTTTTTCAAATAGTACCCAAATTGGAAGCGGGAAAAGCTTTGTTGGAGGAACTTTAAGTTTTACAAATATTAATCGAATTTTACCTACTGGTGTTTCTTCTGTTTGGATAACATATGATATAGCAGTTGATGTTGATCATGAGAAACATGAACATATTTTAGATGCTCAGATTATTAAAGAGAATATAAAAATAAATTCATCATATTATCCTTCTGTTGATAAATCTCCAACCGGATCAAGAACATTATACGAGTCAATTTTATATGATGATTTTGAAACAAGTAATGGGTGGATTTATACAGGAGAATTTGAAAGAGCAATTCCAATTGGTTTAGGAGGGCTTACGAAAGGAGCCCCAGATCCTACTTTTGCTGTATCCGGTGATTATATAATTGGAACAGACATAACTGGATTGGGAATAACTGCTGGTGATTATGAAAATAATCTTACTGATAAAGAATACACTGCAGTATCACCATATAGAAACTGCAAATATTACAATGATATTTATTTGTATTACGATCGTTGGTTCAACATTGATACATACGATACAGCAACTGTTGATTTTAATAAACAAACTGCCAACAATTGGAGTACATTTTGGCAAAGTTCAGGAACATCAATAAATAATGAATGGGCTACTGTACAATTCAATGTTAATAGCGCTATTAGCAGAAGTGATAGTGTACAAGTTAGATTTACTTTAGGTCCATCAAATAGTTTTTGGAATTATTCTGGATGGAATATTGACAATGTTGTTCTTGTTGGAAATTATATAACTAAGGATGTTGGAGTAACCAATTGGATTGGCCCGCTGAGTGGATGTGGACATACAAGTGAAGAATATGTTGAAATTACAATTACAAATTTCGCTGGAGAATCATTAACAGATCCTTTGCCTGTTAGTTATTCTTTTGATGGAGGAGTAACTCTAAAATATGACACCATATATACAACCATACCAATGGGTGGTTCAATAAATTACACAATAGATAAACCTGTTAACTTAACAACTCCGGGTTGGTACAACAATGTATATGCTACTACAAACTTAACAGGTGATGAATACACGATAAATAACAAAATTAATAAAACAATTTTTATAACACCCACATATACATTACCATACTCACAGAATTTTGAAACAAATTATGGGTATTATTTAACAGGAGGAACAAATTCGAGCTGGGCTTATGGAACACCAGCTGGTATAATTATAAATACTGCAGCATCAGGCACTAAAGCTTGGGTAACCAAACTGGCCGGTAATTACAACAATTCCGAAAATTCATATCTGGAAAGCCCTTGTTTTAATTTCTCAGCTAAAGATTCAATCGTTTTTGAATTCAAATGTAAAGGATTATCGGAGGAGAATACTGATGGATTATCACTCATGTATTCATTTAATGATGGTGCAACATGGAATCCTGTACCAAACAAACATGATTATTACTGGAACTGGTATAATGAAACAAATATTAGTGAATTAGGTTTGCCAGGTATTGATACTACAAATGGTCAATGGCTAACTTTCCGTCAATTATTACCTTCAGAATTTAGTAACCAAAGTTCTGTTAAATTTAGGTTTGTATTTGAAAGTAACGAAAGTATTAATTATGAAGGATTTGGTATTGATGATATTAAAATATACGAAACACCTTATGATGTTGGCGTTACAAGTTTAATTTATCCTTATAATCGTTGCGAATGGAGTGATACTACTCACGTTAAGGTTTTAGTTAAAAACTTTGGACCTATTGCTGTAAAATCAGGAACTAAGATTCCATTGGTAATGCAATTTAATACATCTACCATTAAAGACACATTAACATTAACCTCAGATTTAAGCTCAGAAGCAACAAAATTGTTTACTTTCAACTCAACAGTTAATATGTCAACTGCCGGGGATTACAATTTTACTATTAACACAAAACTTGAAAGCAATACTTATTTCTATAATGATACTTTAAGCAATGATACCTTATATTCAACTGTATCTGTAACCGGAATGCCAGGGTACAATCCATTTCAAGATATTATAGGAGACAACCCGGTTGATACTTTATTAGATGCCGGAGCAGGATATACAGGTTATTTGTGGCAAGATAATTCAACAAATCAAACTTATCAGGTTTTATTACAAGGAATATATAAAGTTACTGTATCCAATGCTAATGGTTGTAGTGCTTCCGATTCAGTAGAAGTTATAAATTCTGAATTAGACTTAGCTATGGATACTATATATACAGAACTGGCTGACTCGTGCGAAAGAACTGTTTTAACCGAAATTTCTGTTCGTTTTAAAAACAATAGTTTTGATAATTTAGAAATTAACGATACAGTTGCTTTAGCATATCGAATAAATAGTTTGCCAATAGTAAGAGATACTTTATTTGTAACATCTCAAATTCTTGTTGGTGGTACTGAAGATTTTACATTTCCGGTTAAAGCAGATTTTACAACCCCCGGAGAATACTCACTGAAAGTTTTTACTGACTTCCTTAAAGATTTAAATCATGCTGATGATTCAATTACTATAAACTTTAATACCTGGGGATATGTAGAAATTGAATTAGCTTATGATACAATATTCTCTTCACAAGCAGACACACTTGAGTTGATAGCAACACCCGGATATACAGATTATTTATGGAATACTCTTGAAACTACAAGTACTATTTCTCCATCAACAAATGAAAGCAATTGGTATATAGTTAATGTTAGTGATGCAAATGTTTGTGGAACTGATAAAGACTCAACTTATATTGAAACTTATGATTTTGGAATAAATAGCATAGTTTCTCCTGTAAGTGCTTGTACACATTCTTCATCAACAAATGTTGAAATAAGTATTCGTAATTATAGCGGAAATACATATACTATAGGAACTAAAATACCATTTGCATTTAATTTTGAAAATTCAGGATGGATTAAGGATTCTGTTATACTTACTAGTAATTTTGACCCTTTAACTAATAAAACACTTACTCTTCCAACAACAATAAATTCTTCAGCTGTTGGAGAATATAATTTAGACGTAAAAATAAATTCATCAATTGATGCAGATCTTTCTAACGACACATTGAATTATACATTTGAAACATGGGGATATCCTGATGTTGAATTGGCATACGATACCATATATACAACTCAGGCTGATACTGTTGTTTTATTACCAACTTTAGGATACGACACGTATTTATGGAGTGATGCAAGTACTAATGACACTCTTGTAGTTACAAATAATTATTCCGAGAATTATGTTGTTACAGTTACCGATGTTCATGGTTGTGGAACTGATTCTGACTCTACCCGAATATTTACTTACAACTTTGGTTTAAAATCGTTGGATCTTCCAAAAAATGCTTGTTCTCATTCCACAAGTTCATCAGTAAAAATTACTGTTGAAAATTTAAGTAATGATATAATTCCTTTAGGTAGTTTTATTGATGTGGTATTTATTTTTAATGGAGGTGCACCGGTTTACGAAACAGCAACACTCACAAGTGATTTATATCCATCACAATCATTTACTTATACTTTTATTCAAAAAGTTGATATGTCGGCAATAGGATCTTATACTTTAAAATCTTTTGTTGACTTTGAGTATGATGTTGATCGTGAAAATGATACTATAAATGAACAAATTAGAACTTATGGCTTCCCAACAGTTGAAATTGGGCCTGATATTTATACCTATCAACCTGATACTGTTAAGATTGTTGCTAATCCGGGATATAATTTCTATTCATGGAACGAAGGAACGAAAAACGATACTTTATTTGTTACAAAACCAGAAAGTTTTAATTATGTAGTAACAGTTACAGATATTAATGGTTGTAGCACTTCTGATAATTTAACAGTTTACACAACCGACATAGGAGCTTTGGCACTTATTTCACCAATTAATAGTTGTGAATTAAGTAATGCTGAAATTGTAACTGTTCAGGTTCGAAACAACTGCTTAGATACTATCTTTAATGGCGAATCTATAACTGTAAGCTATAAAATTGGAAATGGAAGCCTAATTACTGAGAATTTTGATTTAAGTAGTGATTTATTGCCAGATCAAACAGTTGATCACACCTTTATTACACCGGTTGATTTATCTGTATATCAAAATTACAACTTTAAAATATTTGCAAAATATAGTGTCGATGTAAATTTAAACGATACTGTATCAACAACAGTTTATTTCAGACGTCCTAATTTAGATTTAGGAGATGATGTGAATACAGGTTCAGGTGATTACATTATTGATGCCGGCGCAGGGTTTGATACATATCTATGGTGGTTTGATAATTCTGAAGAACAAACATATACAGTAAATGTAAATAATCAATCTGCAAATCATTATTATCCGGTAACTGTTACAAACAGCTATGGTTGCTCTGCTACAGATTCAATTTTGGTATCTTTTAATACTACTCCCGATTTAGAATTAAGTACATTAGTTTCTCCTGTATCCGATTGTTTAACTGATGATACTTATGCAGTAGAAGTTGTAATTACTAACACAGGAGCATTAAATATTGCTTCCGGAACAAATATAGGTGTAAGATACAAGATTGATAATGGAACAGTTGTTTCAGAAAACAAGGTTCTTTCATCTGCATTAAACGCTGGTGCTACAGTAAATCATATTTTTGCCGGAACAATATCATTTCCAACAGCAAAAACATATTCGTTTAAAACATATATTTCTTATGCAAGTGATGTTACACACAGCAACGATACTCTTATAAGTTCAGTTGTAATTAATTCGCCAAACTTTAATTTTAGTAACGATACTATTAAAGTAACAGCATACCCTTATGTTCTCGATGCCGGATCGTGGAGTGGTTATTTGTGGCAAAATGGAAGTACAGGCAGACAATTTACTGTTACAGCTGACGGATTATACAAATGTACTATTACCGATGCTCTTGGATGTAATGCAAATGACAGTGTTTATGTAATGATCACTACCGGTATTGATGGAATAATTAGTGGAGAAAACTTCATTATTAGTTATTATCCTAATCCTGTAAATGATGAGCTAAAAATTCAAATCGATGCATTTAAACCTATCGAACTTAAAGTTGAAATACTCAATCAACATGGTCAAATTATATTCAATAATCAATTTAAAAATAACGGGCAGGCAATTGAGAAAATAAATGTAAGTAACCATGCTCAAGGTTTATACTACATTAGATTTATTATTGATAATCAAGTTTTTGTACGAAAAATTGTAATTCAATAAATCCAAAATAAAACATTAAGAGCGATACCAATTAAAGTATCGCTCTTTTTGTCTGTTCTTTTTTAAAAGTGTACAAAAGAAAAAAAATCTAAAACTATTTTGGCTTGAATTATATTCAATTATATTTGCTTTTTAAATAAAATTAAAACTAAAAAAAGTAATTATGAAAAAAATTTCTCTCTGGTTGAATATTGCTTTAATCATTGCAGTTGCAGTACTTTATTTCTTATTTTTTACAGGAAAAGGGAAAATATCAAAATCTGATATTTCAATAAACGAAGAAACCGGTCAACAGATTGACAGATCATATCCAATTGCTTATGTAAATATGGATACATTGTATTCAAAATATAATATGTTTATTGATAAACGTGATGCATACTTACAAAAGAGAGATGAATCGCAGGCTGAATTACAACTAAAAATGAGCAATCTTGAAAAGCAAGCTATGGATTTTCAGAATGAATACAGCAAAGGATTAATGACACGCACAAAAGCACAAATGGTTCAACAAGAACTTGGTCAGAAAGAACAAGAACTTTATGCTACACGTGACAATCTTGCTATGCAACTTTCAGAAGAAGAGCAGGTTATGAATCGACAAATTTTAAACAGTATTGTTGAATACTTAAAAGTATATAACAACGAGCATAATTATAAATATATTTTAAGTAGTACTTTTGGTGGACAGGTTTTATATACCGACTCATCATTAAATATTACGTATGATGTTCTTAAAGGACTTAATGAAAAATACGCGAAAGAAAAAGGTAAGAATTAGGTATTAAGAACCTTTTTTCTTAACAATTTTTATTTTGCTCTCTTTTATACATTTTAATAGTGGAATAATGGAATAATGGTTTTTTTAATCAACCTTCCAATATTCCACTTTTCTTTTACGTTATTTAAAAAACTGAGATTCTATGAGTTTTGCCAATCAATATCTTGAAAAACAAAAAGAGTATACCCGAATAATTGACGAATCTCCATCAACTAATTTAAAATTTATTGCTGTTATTCCATGTTATAATGAATACAGAATAACAGACACCCTTGATTCTTTATGGAATTGTGAAAGAATAAAATCAGACATAGAAGTTATTGTTGTAATTAATTCAACAACAAATACATCAGCAGATATAATTGAACAAAATAACAGAACATTTTTAGACATTAATAAGTGGATTTTAAATCATTCTGATTTAAAGATTCGCTTTTATGTAACAAATAAAAGTGACTTATCAATTAAGAATAGTGGTGCCGGATTTGCCCGAAAAATTGGAATGGACGAGGCAATTGCTCGATTTAATGATATAAACAACGATTCGGGTGTAATTATTTCACTTGATGCAGATACTGTATTTAAATCAAATTATTTCACTGAAATAGAAAAAGCATTTGAAAATAAACCACAAACAAATGCTTTAGTAATTTATTTTGAGCATCCTTTAGAAGGAAACGAATTTGATCCAATTGTTTATGAGGCTATTACTCAATATGAACTGTACTTACGATATTACAAACAATTATTAGCATATATCGGTTTTCCAAGTCCATATTATACTATAGGATCGTGTTTTGCTGTTTCTGCAAAAGCATATATAAAACAAGGTGGAATGAGCAGGAAACAGGCAGGCGAAGATTTTTATTTTCTACAGAAGATTTTTTCTTTAGGTAAAATTGAAGAGTTAAACACCACATGTGTTTATCCTTCGCCCAGGCCATCGGATAGAGTTCCTTTTGGAACTGGCCCTGTAATAAAATTAATGATAGATAATAACGATCCAACATTTAAAGCTCATCATATCGATAGTTTTGTTAATCTTAAAGACTTATTCAGAATTGTAAATCAATTATACAAAGCATCTCCAGAGCAAGTACATGAACTATTTTATCAACTTCCATTGCCAGTAGCTGATTTCCTGGCACAAAATGATTTTTTTACAGCCATAAACGAGATTAATGCAAACAGTTCAAATGTAAATGCTTTTTCAAAACGATTCTTCGAATGGTTTAATGCATTCAGAGTTATTAAGTATTTAAATTATGTTCACGAAAAGTACTTTTCAAAACAAGATCTTATAACTGAATGTGAGAAATTATTTACTTTAATGAAAATAAACAATTCACCTAAAAATAAAGACTCCCTTGAATTTCTAAAATTCTTTAGAAATCTAGAAAAAGAATTTTAATCGGATCAAGTTGGAAAGTTGGGGAGATTAAATAAATTAGATTTATATGGTAAAGAATTGTAATAAAAAACCTCTTGTTGGAAATCAAGTAGTTTTAAAATATTAAGTTCTTTTTTGTCATCCACACAAAAAAGAACCAAAAAAAGTCACCACCACTGATAAATTTGTTAAAATCAGGTAAAACATGTTTGCAACGCAACACAAGTCGTCTCGATGATAATTTTATCATTCTAAATAATGATTGTATTTCGAGCCTGAGTGTTGCTTACCGAGCCTAC
>Ga0154355_1120_pt4 | contig 14596 bp, 11 predicted proteins | sample RifGroA2_FD_115883 | JGI IMG/M metagenome (GOLD analysis project Ga0154355, IMG submission 115883) | Bacteroidetes bacterium GWA2_31_9b
TCAGCATTGGCATTTTGAACTGTTATTTGAAAAACATTTTGCTGAATATCATCTATTGAAGCTCTTATATCTTTTCCAATTCCGGCTTCTTGTATTGCTAATCGTATTGGAGCAGATTCATGATTTACTAAAGCTTCTTTCAAAATATCCAAAGCCATTACCAGTTCCTGATCGGTATTTAATCCGGTAACAAAACTTAAACTTAAAAAAGTATTGTCTTTGGTTTCGCTACCTTCTGGAACAGCATATGATTTTTCAGCAATCAATTTAGCTTCGAAAGGTTTCTGGATAGGAATTTCAATTACTTTATCCGATTTTTCGTATTTCGATAAATATTCCGTATCAATAAATAGCAACTCTTTATTTAAATCAGCATTTCCATACAATAACACAAAACTGTTTGTTGGGTGATAAAAGGTTTTATGGAAATTTCTAAAATATTCATCAGTTAGCCCGGGAATAGCACTTGGATAACCACCTGAAGAAACTCCATATGTATTATCGGGGAATAATAATTTATTAATCTGATAATTGAGTTCTCTTGTTGGACTTGAAAAAGAACCTTTCATTTCATTATATACAACTCCTTTATAAACAATTTCTCCGTTAATATCGTCTAATTCATAATGCCATCCTTCTTGTTTTAAAATTCGAGGATCGGTGTGTAATAATGGATTAAAAACAGCATCCAAATATACATGCATCAAATTAAAATAATCCTTTTCGTTCATACTGGCAACAGGATATGTTGTAAAATCTGAACCCGTCATAGCATTAAGAAATGTATTTAATGATCCTTTACTAAGAACGTCAAAAGGACTTTTTACTGGAAAATTTACTGAACCGTTCAAAACTGAATGTTCCATAATATGAGGTGTTCCATAATCAGTTTCAGGAGTAGTCTTAAACGAGATGTCGAAAAGCTTGTTTGCATCATCGGCAGCAATTTTTAATAGTCGTGCACCACTCTTTTCGTGAATAAAGTATAAGCAGTTGGCATTAACTTCTTTAACAAATTTGTTTTCGATGAGTTTAAAACCAGAGTAGGTTTTACCCACTTCAAACTCAGGTTGCGATGTGCAAGCCCACAAAAGACTTACAAAAACAACGAATACAAGAGAAAAAATTTTGTTTTTCATTTTAGGTTTTTTTTAATAATTAAGATTAAGTTTTTTTTAAGTAACAGATTTATTCTGTTAAAATTTAATATTAATTTGATTATTTAATATGGTAGAATTTTAAGTATGAATCAACATCGAGCTCTTTCCCTGTGCCATTAACCATTCGTTGTTGCCAGGTATAATATTCTCCTCCTATATAAAATTGCTGCAAATAGCTTCCCACTTCTTTATTAAAAGCATAATTGGACCCGAATTTTTCTTCGAGTGTTTGGTGAATTTGGCAAGCTACAATGTCAGCAATTAAATAGTTTTGTAAATACAAAGGATAGGAAACATAAATAATATTTTTAAGGTCTTGAGTTCGAATTTTATCTGTTTCAATGAGCATGTATTTTTTAGCTACTTCCGTTTGAATTTCCTCATATGACTTCTCAGGATACAGATAAAGTTCCATTTCTTTCACAAAGTTTGATAAATGGTATCGAATAAAAGCAGGAGCATAAGTGTTCATAATTTCCTGTCGTTTTTTAATGTCTTCGTCGGTTAAAGAAGTATATTTTTTTAACCATTCGTCATTTCTTGTAAATCCCGCAGATGTTTCGGCCATTCCTTCCGAAAACGCCGGAGCTCCATTTCCCGGAATCCATTCGTATCCTTCTAAAATTGGTGAGTTAATAGAATTATATAAACCATGTAAACCATGACCCATTTCGTGCATCCAAACCGAAATATCCATCCCTAATGTCATTACAGCCCTGAAATCATAAGGAATATTTAACATAATTCCCTGACCACCAACTCCCGCAGGTAGTTGTTTTTCAACTAACTTTGCAGGTAAATTGGTGTAATCAATACCAATATTTGCAAGCGATTCTTTAACGAGATCTATATTGTTTTTTTCAGGTTCGGGAGGCGTGTTATTTGCATAAAACATACCAATATATTGAAATGCATTTCGCTGATCAAACTCACTAATTTGTTTTTCGGCTTTAGTTTTTTCAACCAGGGTTTTGTAAGACTCAAGTGTTTCTTTATCAAGCTTTTCAACAAAATTAGTAAACCATGTATAACCTAAACCATTATTATCGAATGAAAGGTGAACATAATTATCGAAACCCAGCTCCTGTGCTTTTTTATTTCTAAGTTTAATTAAAGTAAGCATTTTTGTTGAAAAATCATCGGTATTATTATTGTTATCATCGGTTACTTTGAGCATTTCTTCAAGCTCATTTCTGAGTTTCATTATTTCGGCATCGTATTCAACTTTGGCTGAAAGTAATGTGTTATGCCAAACTTCAATACGTCTGCGAAGTAGAGTGTCTTTTACTTCTGATCTTTTTGGATACCAGGTATCGATATATGAATTTAATGTATCATTCGTTAATAGATCGTAGTATTTATTTTTTGGAGCTACAAGATCTGCTTCGGCTTCACCCGAATAAAAATTCCAATATGCAGTTCCTAGTTCTATCGATATTTGTTCGTACTGTATTTCAATGCGGTTTAAGAATTTTTCCAGTTCTGTTTTTTCCGCATTGCACGATGAAGCAAAAAAAATGGAAATTAATGCGACAAGCGTGAATATCGACATTGGTTTTTTTAATGAATGGTTACTTTTTCTCATAAAACTATTTTTAAAATTCAAGGTTAATAAATGGGTTAATTCTCTAATTTTCATTTGACAATAAAAAACAATCGGAGTTTAATGTAGATTTAATCTTACTTATAAATTTTTTATAAGTTGATTTAAGATACTTTTACGATTTTCAGGTAGGTCTTTATATTGATTGTCAGTCAGTACAGGAATTGCCGGCCAGCCATTATCAACCCAATCCAGTTGATCAAAAATCCTTTTTCCGTTGTATCGCGGAATAACATGGTAATGCACATGATGGTCGACCATCATCAACATTAGATAATTCATGATATTGTAATTAAAAGTTCCTTTCATTGTTTTTTCAACTACTTGAATTAATGCACCCAAATCTTCCATTTCTTTTGAAGTAACTTCTGATAATTGCAGTGCATACCTATTTAGTGAGATTATTCCTGATCCCAAAGTTGGTTGTACAGGTCGTAGCGACCATGTCCACGATTTATTTTTATAAATGGTGTATTCATCAACGTTAAATTTTATTTTAAATTCGTTGAATATTATACTAGAATCCATAAAAATAATGGAATTAAAAAGTGATTACTTTATCGCTGTCAACAGTTAATTGTGTAAGCTCTTTCATTGTGCTTAATGCTGAACCTGCAACCAATTCTAACTTATCAATTCCCCTTGCTTCGGCACACGATGTACAAATTTTTAATACACCCTTTTTTTGCACAAAAAATTTTAACATTCGTTCAATGTTATAGTACCCATCGGGTGTTTTCTGGTTTGGTAAAGCACAGGTTACAGCATCGGCCATTAAAAAAATAGTTACTTCAGAAGTTTCAAAATCTTTAAGAATTTGATTTGCCAGTCGTAAGCCGTTGTAAGCTTTTTCTGTTCCGTATGGAGCATCGTTAATAATGATAAGTGTTTTCATGTAAGTATATATTAAAAGGTTAACGAAATAGAATAAATAATTCTTATACAAAAGTGCAAAAAAAGAAAACGAAAAAAAATTATGGTTATTCTTTATTTCATATAAAACAAAATTAGCTAACTTGTAGTTTTAGAATAAAAAAAGCAATGAAACAGTTTTTTATTTTTGCGGTATTCTTAATATCCATTATTCTATCATCCTGTTTGAGTGATATGCCCGATTCAATTTCTTCGGATTCTGAAATGAACACATCCATTGCTTTCCCGTTGGGCGAAACATCGCTCGGATTGAATTCAATTAGTGGATTCGATGAACAATTACTCGACATAAATCCGCTTACAAATGAACCATATTGGGTTGAGTTTGAGGAAATACCACTTAGTTATTCAATGCCTTTTGAAATAGGAGATATTTATCAGAATTCTGAAGAAATAGTTAAACTGACTTTCAGGTTAAATATGTACAACGGATTTCCTTCCTTTGTAAGTGTACAACTATATCTTATTAATGAATCTGGCATTTATGTTGATCAGCTTTTTGATGATGGCCCAATTGAATTAACTCCTGCAACAGCAAACAATAATGGAGAAATAACATCTAAACCACACGAACAAAAAGATATTCCTTTTAATTCTGATAGAATTAATAATTTGCAATTTGTAAATCGGATTATGGTAAGTGTTGTTTTTAATACTGAGAATATTGATGCTGAATTGGTCGGATTTTACGACGAGTACTTTGTTGATGTTCAGATTGGAGTTAAGGCACAATTGAAATTCGGAATTTAAATCCAAATAAATGAAAAACGCAAGTTTAAAATATGCAATCTTAATAGTGTTAGTTTTTTATTCATTTGCATTATTTCCACAACAAAACAGCACCTTTTTTTTAATGCATCGTGTTCCGCAATCAAATTTATTAAATCCGGCCGTTCAGATTGATTGCAAATGGTATGTTGGTATTCCTGCTTTAGCATCAACTCAATTTAATTACAGCAATACAGCATTTTCCTTTAATGATATTTTAGGTGGAGGAAATTTTGATATTGATGCCTTAAACGATAACGTTCATCGTACCGATTTGCTTGCTTCAGAGTTACATCTCGATTTAATAGCATTAGGTTATCGTTACAATGAATATTACATCACATTTAATATTGCTGAAAAAGTGAATATAGCGTTTACTTCACCAGGTGATTTGGTTGGATTAGCCTGGCAAGGAAATACACAGTTTTTGGGTGAAACAGCAGAGTTTAATAATCTGCGGACAAATACCTCGTATTATCGCGAATATGCTTTAGGAGTTTCTAAGGTTTTTGACCCTTATCGAACATTTGGGATTCGAGCAAAATTACTATTTGGAAAACTCGGAATATATTCCGGCAAGTCGGAAATGAGCTTATATACTAATGAAACAACTTACGAATTAAATCTGGAAGCAGATATTAATGTAAACTCATCAATCCCGATAACGGTAAACCAAAATGCTGATGGAGGAATTTCAGGAATAACTATGGATGAATTCGATATTATGGGAACTTTATTTAATTCCGAAAATAAAGGTTTTGCAATTGACCTGGGAGGAATATACAAATACGACGAAAACATTACTCTTTCGGGAAGTATTCTCGATTTAGGTTTTATACATTGGAAAACCGATCCAAATAATATTCAATTTGAAGGATCATTTGATTACGCCGGTACTGGTTTTGGAAGTGGCTTTGATTCAGAAGGATATATATTGGAACTCAGGGATTCTATAATGGATGCTCTAACCCAGAATGTAACTCAGGATTCCTATTATTCGTGGTTACCATTACAAATTTATTTAGGAGGAATGTACCAATATATGCCAAAGCTAGGAATTGGAGCTGTAAACCGAAATGTAATTTATAGAAACAAATTGCATTCATCGTTAACTTTATCGGTTAATACAACACTTTGGAATAAATTCTCAGCAAGTCTAAGCTGGTCGTATTTAAATAATACCTATAAAAATATTGGACTCGGACTCGCTTGGCATGGTCGAGGTTTTCAATTGCATATGGTAAGTGATAATGTTCTGGGAATATTCAAACCACTTGATGCACGAAACTTAAATATACGATTTGGATTCAATCTTATGCTTGGATGCCCAAGAAACAAGCAGGAAGCAGCAGAATTAAATAAATATTCAGGGAGTTCAGAAAATGCAAACTGTTCGTGGTACGAAAAGTTGGAAGAAAAGTATAAGAAGAAAAAGAAAGCACTAAAGAAATAAATGATTTGTCGGCTCGGAGGGGATCGAATGCTGACGCTTCGGTCAGCATCCCGATACTTTTGTGTCGTCGGGGCCCTCGACCCTAAGATGTTTTTATTGGATTTGTCGGCTCGGAGGGGATCGAACCCTCGACCCCATGATTAAGAGTCATGTGCTCTACCAACTGAGCTACGAGCCGAAAAATAAATTAAAAATAGCAATTTTTTTGATCCCAATGAGTTTTGCCTCTATAATTAATAAATTATAAATCTACCAAACTTAATTTCTATGCATAAAATATATACTGTTTCTTCTTTATGAATGTATTTCCATATTTCTAATATGCAACTTACCTTTTAGTAACTTACCATTTGGTAACATCATCAAAATGTAAGCTATTGCTTATATGGTAGTAAACGACATATGTTGATGGACGTATTTACTTCGCCTTCCATGCCCTTTTATAAATTTGGCGATATTTTGTTTCTTGAAAAGATTTCGATTAGCGATTGGGAATCTTTTATAAAAAAAAGATTTGATGAAACTGACAAAAAAATTGATAATCAAAGCGCAGCATTAATTGCTGAACTCGCTGAATGCCATTCGTATTATGTTCAGCAACTGGCTCAACAATCTTGGTTACGAACTGCCGATAACTGTTCTAAGGAAATAATTCTGGATGCATTTGAAGACTTGATATTACAACTCAGTATGCTGTTTCAAACAATAACAGATGGATTAAATAACAGCCAGATAAACTTTTTAAAAGCAGTAATAAATAATATTGCACAGTTTAGTTCAAAAGAAACTATCATGGAATATAATCTTGGAACATCTGCCAATGTAACAAAAATTAAAAAAGCACTGATAAATAAAGAGATTATTGATATGCAAAATGATGTGGTATCATTTCTTGACCCGTTTTATAGGTATTGGCTAAAAAAATATTTTTTCAAACTTTGAGTAACATTTAAGGTATTATTAAGGAATATTTATTAATTGGCGGAATTTAAAAACAAAAAACCCCGCTAAAAGCGAGGTTTTTGTTGTCCGACAAGGATTCGAACCTTGACAGGCAGAACCAAAATCTGCAGTGCTACCATTACACCATCGGACAATCAATTATTTAATGTGGTGCAAATTTATAAAAAAAATGTTGTCTGCAAATATATTCTACACAAATTTTAAAAAAATAAAAAAACTTTCACAAATAGTGAAAGTTTTTTGTTGTCCGACTAGGGGTCGAACCTAGACTCTTCTGATCCAGAATCAGATGTGTTGCCAATTACACCATCAGACAAAATGAATTGAGATGCAAGTTTATAAAAAAAATGCTGTTTACAAATCATTTTTATCAAAAATTTCTAATTTATTTTCTATTGTATTCAACAAAACCGTCTTTTTCCATAATCCAGTACTTTCCAATTAGTTCTTCTCTGTTAATGTATTCCACGCTTTCGAAATAATCTAGTTGATTAACGATACTTTCATCGATATATAAAATGTAACCATCGGGTACAGAAATGGTAACATCAACTTCAGGGAATGTCCAAATTTTAATGTTTTCTAATGGGAAATAAGAATCAAATAAAATTATTGAATCATGTTGACTACATGAATAATGTATTTTTTTAGTATTTTCAAGAGCATTCTCCCGGTCTGAACCACGACCTTCTTTTTCTATTTCTATCGAGAATTTATCATTATTTGTTCTAACAATATCAATTTCAGGCAAAGCATATAACATCTTGTTGTTATGTTTATCGTAAGTAACCGAAAATTCATCATCAAAAATATAATATTTTGATGTTTCTAATGAGCTGTCTTTATAAGCTTTGAGATATAAAGTTTTATTTGCAGGAATACTTATTTCAGGATTTTGTGTGTCTCGAACAGAAATAGCAAGCGTTTTTACTTTAGAAAACGAAAGAGCTGCAACAACAATGATACAAGCAACCCAAAAAACAAATCCGATTACAGCAAAAGGTTTATCGTTAATTTTAAATCGCAGAAGTAATTTAAGTCCACCATAAATAATAGCAACAAGTGGAATAAATACAATTAATAAAGCAGCAATACTAAAAATCCAAATGGTTTGAGGATCTAAAAACGAATGCAACATATCGTTGTAAACCAATTGGTTATCGATAAATACATTGTTCCAGGGCATAAATGCTTCACCAACAATTAACCAACCTGTAAGACCAATTAGAAAACTAACTCCAACCATGATCATAATGACACCAATAAATCCACCGATTACTTTAAAAAATACTTTGAAAATTTGTCCAACAGCATTGAAGAAACTTTCAAGAGCATTTCTGTTTCTTTCATAATCTTTAGTATTTCTATAATTGCCTAAATTTGTTCTAACTGTTTCAAATTCAGCTCGAACATTTTTTTCAATATCAGCAATAGACATATTTTCCCCTCTCATCTCGAGTCTCTGAACTGTGGTATAAGCAGCAGGAAGTAATGCCCAAAGTACAATATATATAACACCTGCAACACCCCAGGCAAGTAGTAAAACAACAAAAATAACTCTAAAAATTACTGGGTCAATATTAAAATAAGCACCCATACCGGAACATACACCACCAAAAACTCTATTTTCAGGATCGCGATACAAGCGCTTTGTTGTTTGATATGTTTTTGATTCCTGATCGGTTCCAAATTCTTCGGGTTTTCCCATGATATCAATTATTTCATCAATATCTTCTTTTGAAACAACTTGTTTTTGATCATTTAGCTTACTTTGAAGTATTTCGGCTATACGGATTTCAATATCAGCAATAATTTCTTTGCCTTCTTGTTCAGATGCAAACTTTTTATTTATTGATGTTAAATAGTTTTGTAAAATTTGGTATGCATCTTCATCTATATTAAAGAATACTCCGCTAATATTGATTTTTACTGTTTTTTTCATTTTAGTTAAGTATTTATTTGTTGTTTATTGAATTTACTGCTGATACAAGTTCTTCCCACGATTTTTTTAGCTCAACAAGAGCCTCTTTACCATTATCGGTTAGCGTGTAATATTTTCGGGGAGGACCCTGAGTAGATTCTTCCCATCGGTAGTTTAATAATCCTAAATTTTTTTGTCGTGTAAGTAGAGGATATAGAGTTCCTTCAACAACAATCATTTTTGCATCTTTTAATGCATTTATGATATCGGAGGCATAATAATCCTTGTTTTCGAGTATTGAAAGTATACAGAATTCAAGAACGCCCTTTTTCATCTGTGCTTTTGTATTTTCGATATTCATTTTTTTAAGTATTTAATTTGAAAAACAGACTCATTAGAATTTCATGTTCTTTTTTACATTTTCGAATTCTTCACGAACTGCACGTTTAATATTTTCAATAGTTATAGCTTCTCCTCGCATTTCAAGTTTTTGTGCAGTTGTTCGTGCTTCGGGTATAGCAATCCAAAGTATTAGATAAATAATTAAGCCTGATCCTAAACCAAAGAAAATAATTATAAATAAAATTCTGAATAGTAAAGGGTCGTTATTAAAATATGCACCCAACCCTCCGCATACTCCACCAAGAACCCGATTTTCGGGATCGCGGTATAATCGTTTTGTTGTTTCGTATGATGACATAGTACTTTTTGTAGATTGATTTGTTTCTGTTTCGTTTGTTGTAGAAAAATCCTGTGGTTCGCCCATTATAGAAATAACTTTGGTTAAATCATCTTTTGAAATAACATCTTTCTTATTTCCCAATGTTTCTGTTAATAATTCGGCTAACCGGGATTCAATATCAGAGAGTATTTCTTTTCGATCGCTATCGGTTGCAAATTGCTTTTCGATTGCAATCAAATAGGAGTGCAGTATTTCGTAGGCATCATCGTCGATGTGGAAAACATAGCCTCCAAGATTAATTGTTTCTGTTTTTTTCATGTTAGTTTTTATTTTATAGTACTATACAATGCAAATAAAAATATATAACAAAGATATGAAAACAAATTAGTACTATGCAAGACAAAGTAGTAAAATATTTTAAGTACAATCATTAAGTATTTGAAAATCAATTAAAATATTTTTATTATTTTTAGAAAAAAATACAAAAAAATGAAATTTCAAGGTTCATTATTAAAGATGTCTGCTGAATTATCTTCACCTGTTAACTATACTCTTGTATTAGGAACAGAAAAGATTATCATGAATTCAATACTTGGCAAGTATATTAAAATTAGTTATTTGAACGAGATCAATTGCATTCGTTGTGGTAGAAAAACATCAAAATCATTTCATCAGGGATATTGTTACCCTTGTTTTATGACAGCTCCCGAAACCGATGATTGTATTTTAAATCCAGAACTTTGTCGAGCTCACGAAGGAATATCGCGCGATATGGAATGGTCAAAAAATAATTGTTTACAGGATCATTACGTATATCTTGCTATTTCAAGCGGTTTAAAAGTAGGGATTACACGAAAATCGCAGATTCCGACCCGCTGGATTGATCAGGGCGCAAGCTATGCGATAAAAATTGCCCAAACTCCAAATCGATACTTGGCAGGTATAATTGAAGTTGATTTAAAAAAATATTTTGCCGATAAAACTAATTGGCGAAATATGTTAGTGAATAAAATTGATACTGAAACACAATTAATTGAACAAAAAAGCAAAGCTCACAAATTGATAAAAAAAGATTTATTAAAATATTTTATTGATGATGACATAATTACTGAATTAAATTATCCTGTAATTGAATATCCCCAAAAGGTTAATTCTGTTGGCTTCGATAACAATCCGGTAATTGAAGCAATACTAATAGGAATAAAAGGACAATATTTAATATTTAACGATGGAAAAGTATTTAATGTTCGTAAACACAATGGATATAAAATTGAATTAGAGTACTAATTATTCATCCTCTTTTTCAATTAATTTGCGCATTTCAGCCCGAATATTATCTAACTGATTTTTCTTATTTACTTCTCTTAGTTTTCGGGCAGTTTGTGTAAAATATTGATGATTTTGAATGAATTTAATTTGATGGAAATTCCATTCTTGAAGCGAATCGATTTTTTTTCGTTCGTTTAATTCTTTAAATAGGTTTATTGATACAGGAACAAAATCTGTTCGCCCCAAATAATCCAGATCGGCATCGCACATAATCTCTTCAAGCAAATTGGTCGGTTGAGGAGGCATTTGAGTACACATAATTAATTTTGAAATACGATCAATTTGTTTTTCGTTGTAATGGTAGCTTGGTAAAATCTTTCGAGCTAATTTAACACTTTCTTCCTCGTGGGTATCGTAATTTACTAAATGCCCTAAGTCGTGAAATAATGCAGCAGTTTTAAGAACCAACATATCTTCATCAGAGACTTTTTCTGATCTACCAATAAGTTCAACTTGTGTAACAACATCAATAGTATGTTTAACATTATGGTAATACAGATTATCAGGTAATCCTTCTTCAAGTTTTGTAAGTACAAATTCTTCAATATCGTTCAAACGAAGAAGCTGGAGCTGAGTAAAGAAGTTTTGGTTAGGGCAAAGTCCTTTAATATCAGCTGAAAGATGAGGCATAAATCCTTCTACAAAATACATATCAATTTCTCCTTTGTACTTAACAGGCATTTTGCCTCTGTATTGACAAATGAAAAATTCTTTTATCATCATAAATGTGTTTTCTGTAATATTTACTCTTCCTGGTTCTCCAGCAGCCTCCATTCTGCTGGCAGTATTTACTGTTCCTCCCCAAATATCATAAGTAATTTTACTTCTTCCCAAAACACCTGCAATTACCGGTCCTGTATCTATTCCAATTCGTAAATCCCAAATTCGTTTTGTACCATCGCCTCTTTCATGTTTTAATGTTTTCATATAGTTTTGCATTTCCATTGCTGCAACAACTACCTCAACCGGATTGGTACGATTTTTTTCCGGAATCCCTCCTGCACACATATATGCATCGCCAATAGTTTTAATTTTCTCAATATTGTATTTTTCAACAACGGAGTCGAATTTTAGAAAAAACTTATCCAGTTCGTCAATCAGCATTTCTGAATCAAGTTGTTCGGAGATCTTTGTAAATCCCTGAATGTCGGAAAACAAAACAGTTACCATGTTGTAATGGTATGGTCCTGCTTTCTTCCCCGATTTTAGTTCTTTGGCAGTTGTTTTTGGTAATACTCTATCGAGTAGATTATCTGCTTTTTCTTTTTGCAATACTACTTCTTCTGTACGTTCGTAAATTATATTTTCAAGTTTAAATCGTTCTTTTGCAAAATAATATGCTCGCCACTTTACAGCTAAAATTGTTAAAAAAAAGATTGTAAAAATATAGATAATATAGGCAAACAATGTTCTGTAAAACGGGGGTTTTATAATAAATGGATATACAGTTTCTTGTGAAATTGTATCAAAAATATTTTTTGCTTTTACCTTAAATGTATATTTCCCTTCGTAGAGATTGGTATATTCTTTAAAGTTATTTAATGTCCATGCAGACCAAGAAGTATCGAGTCCTTCAAGTTTTACTTTATATTGAATTAAATCTTCACTTTTAAAATCAGGCATTACAAACTCGAATTTAATTGTGTTTTGATTGTAGGGCAACGTTTGTATTAATTCAGGATTTGCTTTAAAATTGATTTTTTGAAGAATATCAAAATTAGTTATTAATGAATCATTGCGTGTTGTAATAGAATAAATAAGAATCATATTCTTATGTGAAACAATCTCATCAGCTTTTGTATTAAATCGGATTAATCCCTCAAAACCACCAATCCATACTATCCCTGAGTCGTCGGGATGAATAGATGTAACGATAAAATTTTCTAATCGATTTGTTGGTAAGGGGCTAAACAATCTAACAGAATCTTTTTCGTAATATTTTACATATGTTCTATTAATGAGGTCTTTTTTATCAATAATATTAAGCCATAAATTTTTCTTATTATCTTCAGTAATCGGATATATCCAACTAGTTTCTAACGGGAAATCGATACCAAAAAGAGGATATTTTTCAGCTCGCGATTCACTTTTGTTGTATCTGTATAATCCATTTGAAGTAGAAAATACCACATCATTACTTATTTGAAATAAGTAAATCCATTCAATTTTTTGAGAAAAAAACTCATCACTAGAGTAGTTCTCAAATACTAAATTTGTATTGTAATGGTCAAATGAATAAATTTTGTACAAATCATTATATTTACACGACAACCATATTGTACCATCTACGTCTTCGGCCATACTTGTTATAGAATTATTTATTCCTTTAATATTTCCCTGAGAAATAATTAATCCATTATTATATCTTACAGCAGAAACACCATTCTCATTTCCAATGAATAAAATATCTGGATGTTTTTTTGAATGTAAAACGCATGTTATTTCATTTAGTCGGTTATAAAATAGTGTAGATTTTGTTTCGTTAATTTCATATATCCCATTTCTTGTTGAAATGAATAAACGGTTATCAAAAATATGAAATGCAAAACTTCCTGAGTTTAAATTCTGAACAGGAAAAAACCTGTGATTTATTATGTCCGATGAAATTTCTGAAGGTTTCTCTTTTAGATAATAAACTCCGGTTGATGTTGAAACATAAAGAGTTTTATCAAAACGGATAACATCTGTTACATTGCCCGATAAACCATGTGTATTATTAAAATAATTAAAATTTGAAGGCGTTTCTATTCGGCTAATACCCTGGTTATGTGACGCCCAAAGATTATTAACTTTGTCAACATATAAATAGTTTACCGATTTATTCAATAAACCAGAAGATGTTGTTATATGAGAAATTATTTTACCTCTTTTATCAATTATAATTATTCCTGATAACTCTGTACCTATAGCAAAATTCTCAGTGTTTAAAATACAGGAGCAAGAATATATGTTTTTTTGAATATACTCATCGGCTTCGGTAATAAATGGTTGAACAATAAAATTATCAAAAAGAAAAAATCTTTTTTCATTCTTTATTTTAATAAGTAATTGTTGATTATATGGAAGAATATCAACAATTTTTTTATGAATAAAAAAATCACTGTTAGGTGATGAAACAAATTTATTACCAATATATTTTAACAATCCTTTTTCAAACGTGTGTAGATAAATAGATTCATTAATTAAAAAGATAGTTAATGACACATTGCTAGAATCAATAAAAGATATGTTGTTACCATCCCATTTATAAAGCACTTTTTCGGAACAGAAGTAAACATCAGTTTTATGAGCAATTACTTTCTTAATCTGACCAAATGATAGGGTTTTTATTGATTTTTTTTTAATTAAGGAAACAAAGGTTGATTTGTTGAACTTGTCAGTGGAAAGAAATCCAAAATCGTTATAAGCACCGGCAAATATTGTATTGCTGTCGTTAATAGCAATAACAGGGGTAGAGTTTGTTTTTATCAAACTAAAGGATGAGCCATCGTATTTTATTATCCCATTGGTATTTGCAACATATAAAATACCATTTCGATCTTGAATAATTGAAAAATTTGTGTTAGTTATACCATAATTCTTAAGATAAATACGTTGAATATAGGGATCTCCTGTTTCAATACAATAAACATTTGAACTTGTGATAAGGAAAAAAATACTTGTTATGAAAGAAAAAAAAATGGTATTTTTACAAAAATTTCTTATAAAAAGCATAACTTGTATTTTAAAATACTAACAAAATGAATTATTAGCTGAAATATAAGAAAATTATTTAAGCTATAGG
>Ga0154355_1158_pt2 | contig 14346 bp, 12 predicted proteins | sample RifGroA2_FD_115883 | JGI IMG/M metagenome (GOLD analysis project Ga0154355, IMG submission 115883) | Bacteroidetes bacterium GWA2_31_9b
TGATTTTTTTCCACTTTAGAAACAGGTGAAACAATCTCAATTGAATTTAATGCAGATAAAAAATTTGAAATAATCGTTTCATTTACAGAATACAAGCCGTTTATTTTCCATTTTGAATTTTCTCTGTTTAAAATGATTTCTTCATTATCAGATGAAATTTTTATTTCAGAAATTTTCTCAGTTGATTTAATCAAAAATCGTGTGTTTCTATATTTTAAAGTTCCTTTTGAATTTGAAAATAAGTACAAAGCTGCAATAAGAATCAGAAGAATTACAGATATAATTAATAGTTTGTTAGATCTCATACGTTTTAAAATTTGGAAGTAGATTTTCAATAAAAATTAAAAAGTAACAGCAATGCCAACCATCGGTGTTTGCGTTTTTGAATCAATAATTAAATTGAATTTTACAGATGCCTGATCGAAATATTGATTTGCAAGAATTCCCCTGTTATAATCGTTCAAAGATCTGAAAAGATAAGTTCTGGACAATACATGATAGGTGAAATTCCCCGTAATAAAAATTAGAATTGCTGCTGTAAGATAACCACTTTCCTCTTCAAGGTAAATATTTTCATCAATTACGTCATCGCCAGTACTAACTGAAGGAACATAAGCATAGTGGCGGTATGCAAGCAATGGTGCAATTACCCACATTTGGGCTATTCCCGCTAGTCGGGTGTATTTATAAATATTTATATTTTCTGTTGCTATTGAATCGCTTAATAAATAGGGTTTAAGTTTTTGACCAAACATTCCTACATTTTGCCAAGTTTCACCATGATCGGGTGAAAATTTGCGGTTAACAATAAAAAATGGTGTAAGGGTTATCCATTTGGTTTTACTTTTGTACATTAGCGAATCAATCGTTCTTTCGCTAATAGTTATAGGTATTTGAGAATATCCAAAATCGCAAATTGAGCTGATAATTACAATTAAAAAAATTAATATTTTTAACATATTCTAAATAGCCTGTTTAAACGAAAAGCTAAAATAATACAAAGCTTTTAAAACAGAACGATAAAAATCGACTTTTCTTATTCTGAGAGCCTATTATTAAACTTTTTATTCAAAACTGTGTCTTAAAATATTCAACATAACCTATTTTATATGATTCAAATAATTTTATATACAGGTATTATTCTTTTATCATGGTCGTTATTTGGTAATTGCCAACAAAATAAGGCAGATTCAATTTTAATTTCAATTTCAGAAAAAGAAATTATTGAATATGCAACCAAACTTACTTCAGCAGAGTTTGATGGCCGATTATCAGGCTCGCCCGGATATTTAAAATCAGCTCAATGGATTGCTTCAAAATTTGAAGAATGGGGAATAAAACCCATGGGCGATAATGGTTCCTACTTTCAGTATTTCGATAATGCATACACCAAGGTATTCGACAGCGGAAGTGTTTCTTATCAGTTCATAAATGAAAAAGTTAATATAGTTGAAAAAAAATATCACTTTCCTGAAGAATACTTTCCAGGTCAGAATTCAGGTTCAGGCACAATTGATGGTGAATTGGTTTATGTTGGTTTTGGAATTACAGCGCCCGAACTAGGTTATGATGATTATGAAGGAATTGATGTAAAAGGTAAAATTCTGGTTTTTGAATATGGTCTACCTGTAAATGGAGAAAATAAGGATATTGAAAAATGGGTTCCTTACGATTATCATCAATATAAATTTAAAAATGCAATTGCTCATGGTGCAATAGGATGGCTTTATATCAATAAACTTGCAAACCCAAATACTTCATACAATTATGATATTGTTTATGCGCATATTGGAGACGAAGTTGTAAATGATATTTTTAATGCATCAGGTAAAAACTATAAAGAAATAAGAGAAAACATTGTAAACAATTTAAAACCCAATTCATTTGAATTAATAGGGAAGGTTACAATCACAGCCAACACAAAGCATTTCGAAGATTCAAAATCGTGCAATGTAATTGGAATGATTGAAGGAACCGATCCAACTTTAAAAAGTGAAGTAATTATTATTGGAGCACATCATGATGGAGTGGGAAATTTAGGAAAACTTTTACCGAGTGCTTTAGATAATGCTTCAGGTGTTGTTGATATTATGGCTGCAGCACGAATGCTAGCTCAATCTCCTGTAAAACCTAAACGTTCAATTTTGTTTATTATGTTTGGTGGCGAAGAATGCGGTTTGCTGGGTAGTACTTTTTATGTGAATAATCCCAAATTTCCGAAAAAAAAAGTTGTTTGTATGATTAATCTCGATATGGTTGGAAATGGTAAAGGACTGGCATTGTGGGGTGGAGAATCATATCCTGAAATAAGCAAACATTTTACTTATGCAAACACACATTTTATAAGAAGAACCATGCGTACATCAGAAGCCAGACCTGTTAAAACCCGTCCCAGAACCGATGGAGCTGTGTTTACCATGAATGGTTATAAATCGTTTGCAATAGGAACTACTGATGGTGTAAAACCTGTTTATTATCATCATCCTTTAGATAATGTGGATGCACTAACACCTGATATAATGGTTGATGTAGCAAAACTAATATATTTTGGCTTGTTAGGTGTTGCCAATGATGACGAATTATAAAAACATTTTATACTTATTACAAACCACATTTCTATATCCTTCGGACGATAGAAAGTAGTTATTAAAAATGATTTTTATAATCCAAGTAATACCTCATCTGCATTTTTTTCACCTGTAATCATTTTATAAGGTGATTCGAGTAATTCTTTAACCTTAACCAAAAACCCTACAGAATCTTTACCATCAATAGTTCTATGATCGTACGATAAAGCAATGTACATCATTGGGCGGATTTCTATTTTTCCATTTATTGCAACCGGCCTGTCCTGAATGTTATGCATTCCTAAAATACCTGATTGTGGCGGATTTAAAATTGGAGTAGAAAGTAACGAGCCAAAAACTCCACCATTAGTTATAGTAAATGTTCCCCCTGACAAATCATCCAACGAGATTCTGCCTGCCCGGCCTTTATCGGCAAGTTCTTTTATTTTGATTTCAAGTTCGGCAAGACTCATCGATTCCGCATTACAAACAACCGGAACCATTAATCCTTTAGGTGTTTGAACAGCAATGCCAATATCGGCATAATCAGGATATAGAATTTCATCACCTTGAATTTGTGAATTAACTGCAGGGTAAGATTTTAAAGCAATAGTTACGGCTTTGGTGAAGAACGACATAAAACCTAGTTTTATTCCATGTTTTTCGGTAAACTGATTTTGATACTGAGCACGCATTTTCACAATTTCGGTCATATCTACTTCGTTAAAAGTAGTAAGCATGGCGGTTTCGTTTTTTACCGAAACCAGTCGTTCGCTTAGCTTTTTTCGAAGTGGTGATATTTTTTTATGTTCAATCTCTCTTGAAATCTCTGTTTTTTGAATTGAATTTATACCTAAACTTGATTTCTGAGCAAGTATTTGTTCAATTTCATGTTTACCAATTCGTTTTAATCCTTTTATAACATCATCAATATTAAGTTGATTTTCATCCATCAGCTTTTGTGCAACAGGTGAAATTTTCACATTCGTGTATTCCGTTTTATTTGAAATCGGTTCGGGTTTTTGAATAATCGGAATATCTTTTTTTATTTCTTCTTGTTTTGATTCAGTTGCTAACACTTTTGTTGATTCTGATTTTGATGCTTTTGCGTCGGTATCAATTTTGCAAGCCACTGCTCCTACCGTAGTTGTTGAACCAACAGCTATAAGTATTTCTATTTTTCCCGATTCAGATGCAATAAGAGGTAAAGTTGCTTTATCGGATTCGATTTCGGCAATTTCCTGATCTCTTTCGACATATTGTCCATCTTCAACTAGCCAGTTCGACAGAACTACTTCTGTTATTGATTCACCGGGACTAGGGATTTTTATTTCAATCATTTTTTATTAGTATCAGGTATTTAGTATCAAGTATCAAGACTTGTTTCTTGTTTCTCATAGCTCATATCTAGAGATAGGTGTGTTGCTTATTAATTTCTTCCCGTTTACTTCCCACTTCACACTCTAATCCGCAATAGCCATTTTTTAGGTCGCAGGTACATTTTCTGAAAACCTTGTTTATTATTTCTTGTTGTCCTAAAACATGCAGTTTATTTAAACCTACAGCAGGGCTTCCACTTGCTAATCGTGCCAGAAGATTAATATTTATTCCTTCAAATTTATTACACACATAATTCCAAGCACCCATATTTTCAGGTTCTTCCTGAACCCATAACCATCGTGTGGTATTTGAATATTTTGAAATAATCTGCTGAATTTGTTTCTCAGGCCATGGATGTAATTGTTCAACCCGAACAAGAGCAATATCTTTTACATTTAATTCATCTTTTTTCTCTAATAAATCGTAATAAATTTTACCACTGCAAAAAACCACACTACGCACATCATCAACAATCACATTTTCATCATCGATAACTTCTTTAAATGAGCCATTAGCTAAATCATTTAAAGGAGAAATGCATTTAGGATGCCGTAATAAACTTTTTGGAGTAAAAATAATTAATGGAATAGCAAATTCACGATGTACCTGACGTCGCAAAACATGAAAGAAATTGGCTGGAGTAGTTGCATTTACAATTTGCATGTTATTGTTTGCACTCATAGTTAAAAAGCGTTCAATACGGGCACTGGAATGCTCGGGTCCCTGGCCTTCGAAACCATGAGGTAAAAACAAAGTTAAACCATTCATTAAACCCCATTTATCTTCAGCAGAACTTATATACTGGTCAATAATTACCTGAGCCACATTATGAAAATCGCCAAACTGCGCTTCCCATATTGTTAATCCGTGAGGAACAGTAAGAGCAAAGCCATATTCAAAACCCATAACTCCATATTCAGATAAAGGTGAGTTAAATACGTGAAACGGAGCCTGATCTTCGCTGATATGTTTTAAAGGAATATATTTATCTCCAGAATCTTCAATAGTTAAAGTAGCATGGCGATGTGAAAAAGTACCACGCTCCGAATCCTGGCCGCTTAATCGTACAGGATGCCCTTCGGCAACAAGTGTTCCATAAGCAAGCAACTCTGCCATAGCCCAATCGAGCTTCTCATCCTTAATCATCATATTTCGGTCATTCATTAACTTTTCTACCTTACTGAAAAATTTCAATTCTTTTGGCAAATGATTTAGCCTATGTGCAATGCCTTTCAGAACATTTTTATCAATTCCTGTAATTGGTGATTTTTCAAATTCGTCCTTTTTAGGATGATGAAAAGTTTCCCATTCTTTTCCCAGGAATTGCTTAATACTTACTTTTTTATTTTTTTTTGCGATTTCTAATTTTTGTTCAAGTGAATTGTTGAATTCCTTTTCAAGATCTTTGAGTTCGTCTTTAGTATAAATATTATTTTCAATCAGAAAATTACCATAAATATCACGTGGATTTGGGTGTTTGCTTATGATATCATACAACAATGGCTGAGTAAACCGGGGTTCATCACCTTCGTTGTGCCCATATTTGCGGTAGCATAAAATATCAATAAACACATCGGTATGAAAAGTTTGTCGGTATTCCATTGCTAAGTTAATTGTATAAACAAGAGCTTCAACATCATCGCCATTTATATGAAATATGGGTGATTTGGTTACTTTAGCAATATCGGTACAATATGTACTTGATCGTGCTTCGAGATAACTGGTAGTAAATCCAACCTGATTGTTAATTACCAAGTGAACAGTACCTCCGGTTTTATATCCATTGAGCTGCGACATCTGTAATGTTTCATATACAACACCCTGACTGGCAATTGCAGCATCGCCATGAATAAGAATAGGTAATACTTTATTGTAATCATGATTGTATTTTTCCCAGATCATAGCTTTCGCAATGCCCTGGACTATTGGGCCAACAGTTTCGAGATGTGACGGATTTGGAACAAGCTTTATGTTTATTTTTTTTCCACCATCAGTAATAATGGTATTTTCATAACCCATGTGGTATTTAACATCACCAAGAGTAATTTCATCATCGTAATCTTCTCCCAAAAATTCAGAAAAAATATTTTCTGCAGGTTTTTGAATGATATTAGCCAATACATTCAACCTACCACGATGAGCCATGCCAATTACAAAATCTTCGATATTGAGTTTCGATCCTTTTTCAATTACGGTATCCAAAGCAGGAATTAATGACTCAGCTCCTTCGAGTGAAAATCGCTTTTGACCGACAAACTTACGATGAATAAAATTTTCGAACCCAACAGCCTGCTTAAGATGTTGGTAGAAATGTTTTTTTTCAGTATCAGAAAAAGCAGGAGTATTTTTACTGCTTTCCATTTTCTGCTGTAACCAACTTATTATTTCAGGATTACGAATAAACATGTACTCTGCCCCTATTGATTGACAATAGGTAGTCTCAAGATGTGAAACTATATCTTTTAATGTTGCAGATCCAATTCCTATATTTTTTCCTGCCTGAAATGTTTTTTCAAGATCGGATGTTTCTAATCCAAAATTCTCAAAAGCTAAATTTGGAGAATACTTTCTGCGTTCTCTTACAGGGTTTGTTTTAGTAAATAAATGACCGCGTTTTCTATAACCTTCTATCAAATTAATCACTTTAAATTCTTTATCCATCCATTCACTACCCTGAGTTGATGTTGGAAAATATTTTTGAGCAAATTCAAATCCTTCGAAAAACTTTCGCCATTGAATATCAACTGACTCAGGATTAGAAAGATACTGTTCATATATTATCTCTACTGATTCAATATCGGAATTTCCTAAATATGAGAATTTATCCATGATTTTTAGATTGCTTTCAGAATTTTAAAATACCATTTTCTAAGTTTGTTTAACTTTTTAAGATAAATATTTTAAAAGATTTATTGATAATTATCTATAATAATACAGCTATTTTATTCAAAATGCTACAATCTTTTTCAACTTTTTATCTATTCATAGCATTGAACAAAAATTTACAATTAATGTTTACGAATAAGAACTATTAAAATCATAACTTTAAATACTTTTTTGGACTAAAGTCCTTTAAGAATCTAGGTTTTAAAAATAACTTTACAAATTGGACCAAGATCACAATTAAGTGATATTTAGATAATTAGTATAATAAAACTTCAAATATATAGATAATGAAAATAGGAATTATCAGGGAACCGGATTTTGAAAACAGAGTTGCTTTATTGCCCGAAAACATTAAAACACTTATCGATTTAAAAGTTAAGGTTTGTATTGAAAAAAATGCAGGTACTAGAGCTTTTTTTTCAGATCATAATTATTCAGATATAGGTGCAGAAATTGTTTCGAGAGATCAGATTTTTTCAGATTCGAACCTTATAATTTCTATCCATTCATTAACTAATGATGAATATAAAAAATTAAAACCAGGTCAGGCAATTCTTACCGTTTATAGTCCCTTAACCAACTTACAATTGGTAAACACATTTGTTGATTCATCGATTACATCGTTTAGTATGGATATGGTTCCACGAATTACACGGGCACAGTCAATGGATATTTTATCGTCGATGGCAACAGTTGCAGGATATAAAGCAGTACTTGAAGCTGCGAATCACTTATCGGCTTTCTTTCCAATGTTCATGACTGCAGCGGGAACAATAAAACCTGCAAAAATTCTCATACTTGGAGCTGGTGTTGCCGGCTTACAGGCAGTTGCTACATCGCGAAAACTAGGAGCTGTAGTTGAAGTTTTTGATGTTCGTTCTGCAGTTAAAGAAGAAGTAAAAAGTTTAGGTGCTAAATTTATTGAGGTTGAAGGAGCTCGCGACGATTCAAGTGCAGGTGGATATGCCGTTGAGCAAACAGAAGAGTTTAAACAAAAGCAACAACAGCTTATTCAGGATCATGCAAAAAAATCGAATGTGGTTATTACAACGGCTCAAATACCGGGAAAAAAAGCTCCACTTTTAATTACCAAAGATACCGTTGAAAATATGCTTCCCGGATCAGTTATAATTGATTTGGCTGCATCAACCGGTGGTAATTGTGAACTTACAAAAAACAACGAACTACTTATACACAATGGAGTTAAGATTATTGGTAATTCAAATTACCCATCAACAATACCAACAGATGCCAGCAAAATGTATGGGAACAATCTTATAAATTTTCTTAAACTAGTTATTGATACAAATGGGATTTTAAAACTTGATTTTGAAGATGAAATTGTAAGAGGAACGTGCATTACGCATAATAAAACAATTATTAACGAACGGGTCAAATCTATTAAAATCTAATTATTATGGAAGGAATTCTTCAATTTTTATATGTGAATGCTGAGGCAATATTTATAGTAATATTATCAATATTTCTTGGTATAGAAGTTATTTCACATGTTCCGGCAGTTTTACACACACCTTTAATGTCGGGAGCCAACGCAATACATGGAGTGGTTATTATTGGTGCAATTATAGTTTTGGGACATGCCGAAACAACACTCAATATGATTCTGGGATTTTTAGCAGTATTGTTAGGTACGCTAAATGTTGTTGGCGGTTTTGTAGTTACCGACCGAATGTTAGATATGTTTAAAAAGAAAACAAAGAAATAAGCAGAATAATGGATAGATTAATTGAATTTACAAAGCATGTGCATTTCACTTTTGGTGATTCAGTATTAGAAATCATATACCTGATAGCATCAATAATGTTCATTTTAGGACTAAAAAAATTAAGTCACCCCGACACTGCTAAACGAGGTAATTTATGGGCAGCAACCGGTATGATTCTGGCAATTGCAGCTACATTATTGCTTCACAGTCAGGATGGCCATAAAATTGGCAATTTTGGTTTGATTTTTACTGCAATTGGTATTGGAACAATATTGGGTTGGCTAATAGCAAAACGGGTAAAAATGACTAAAATGCCAGAGTTGGTTTCTTTCTTTAATGGTATGGGTGGTGCTGCTGCAGCTTTAATCTCTTTAGTTGAATATCCACATATTAGCAAAGAACTGATTGCTGATCATGGGTTACTTAACTGGAATACACTAGTAATATTATTGGGATTAATCATTGGTAGTATTTCTTTTGCAGGTAGTGTAATTGCTTTTGGAAAGCTTGATGGTAGAATAAAGGATATTCGGTCAAAAATATTACGAGTTATAAATATCATGCTTCTATTGTTTATTGTAGGTTTCGCTCTATTTATTATGACACGCAATCAAGTAAATCCAATTGAACTTACGCCATTTATATATATTCTTCTTGCTGTTTCCTTGGTATATGGAGTTTTGTTTGTTATGCCAATAGGAGGAGCTGATATGCCTGTGGTTATTTCATTACTAAACTCGTTAACCGGTGTTGCTGCTGCAATGGGTGGATTCTTATACGATAATTTGGTTATGCTTACAGGTGGAATTTTGGTTGGTTCTGCAGGAACAATTTTAACAATTCTTATGTGTAATGCAATGAATAGGTCTTTATTTAATGTGCTTATTGGCGCTTTTGGTGGTGGAGGAATGGCTGCTGAAACAGAACAAGGATCAATAAAAGAGGTTTCAATTACAGATGCTGCAATATTATTGGGTTATTCGCGCAAAGTTATGATAGTTCCCGGTTATGGATTAGCTGTTGCTCAAGCTCAGCATCTTGCACACGAGTTGGATATTATTCTTGAAGAAAAAGGAGTTGATATTAAATATGCTATTCATCCAGTAGCAGGCCGAATGCCCGGACATATGAATGTATTATTAGCAGAAGCAGATGTTCCTTACGAAAAATTGCTTGAAAGCGATAAGGCAAATGAAGAAATGGAAAATGTTGATGTGGTTGTGGTTATTGGAGCAAATGATGTCGTAAATCCAGCCGCCGAAGACGATCCATCAAGCCCGATTTTTGGAATGCCTATTGTAAAAACGCTAAAAGCAAAACATGTTATTGTAATGAAACGCGGAATGGGCAAAGGTTATGCTGCTATTGAGAATAGTTTATTTTCGCATGAAAAAACACGAATGCTTTTCGGAAATGCAAAAGAAACATTGCAAAAATTAGTAGCTGAAGTAAAGAATATTTAATAATATTCTTTATTTACAGAGACATTTGGTAATCTATTGCTTCGTTTATAAAATGATTAAAAGGGTATAGCACTTTAAATGTTTCTATTGACTCCTTGATGTATTGTTTTGATAAAACCAGTTCCTCGCTAACACTCCTTAAAACAGTGTAATGTTTGTATTTGAGTAAATCAATATCGCTAAAATCTTTAGGGAATCCTTTTGGTGGTTGTTTTAGTTTATCTTCAACAGATAATTCGCCGAAATATTTTACGAATTTTTTATCATGAATAATCTTTTTAAATACATCAACATTTTCGTAAATCTCAGTACGAACAGCCTTTAATCTATCAGCAGGAGGCATATATATTCCACCTGCAAGAAAACAATTTTCGGGTTCAATGTGAATATAATAACCTGCAAATCCTGCATTTCGTCCACCAGGAACAATAAATCCGCCAAAATTATTTTTATAGGGTAATTTGTTGTTTGAAAAACGGATATCACGGTTGATTCTGAAAATACACTCTTTCGGATTTACATTTTTTATAGATGAATCAAATTGTGAAATTTCCATGATTATCAAAGCAATAAATTGCTCAAATTCTTTTTTTACAATTTGATAGGTTTCATTATTGTTATGAAACCATTCACGATTGTTGTTATCTCTTAAATTATAGAGAAATTGAACTAAATTTTGACTTAACATAAAAGTATAAATTAGATTATAAAGATAATCTAATTTATAAAAAAATAGTATTCGAAAATATATTGCTAATGCACAAAAAAATATAACAGAATTAACCTAATCAGATTCCTCAAGATAAAATATTTCGTTTACTGATTTATTAAAAAATAGAGATAGTTTTAAAGCAAGAACAGTAGATGGAACATATTTATTTAATTCTATTGAATTTATAGCCTGCCTAGTAACACCAATCTGATTAGCCAATTCTTCCTGAGTTATATTTTTAATTGCTCTTTCGACTTTTAAATTATTTTTCATGGTCTAAAGATTTATTAGTCTTGTAAAGAATATAATAGAAACGAATGATAAAGAAAATTAAAATAGTAAACATATTCAGTATCATTACTGTTAAAAATCCAATATTAAAAAAGAATATAATGCAGAATATCAGAATGGCATAATTGATATAAGTAGCCCATACTAACGATTCTAATCTGGTTTTAGCAATAAACTCATCTTCATGTTTTTCTTCTGAAAAAGCAACAAAAATTGCTCCTATTAAAAATAGAATAGCAGCAATTTCATCGGTGATGTTATTCACATCTATACTGAATATTTTAGTATTACTGTCTCCCAATACAAACATCTCTGAATATATTGCAAATACTTTTGAATCAAGAAACTTAAATTCAAAATCAAAAAATAGTACAAAGAATCCAAGAATTGCAGAAGGAATTAATAAAATCCAGCCAATTCGTTTACATCGATTTTGGAAAAGAAATTTTGTTTTCATATATACGTTTTTAGTTAATACTACAAATGTAATGTTTAGATTACATTTATGCAACTATTAATTACATTTTGTAATTTTTTAATTACTATTAATATATAATATACTGTATATCAAATGAATAAAATTCCAATTTGTTTATTTATAAATCATAAAAGCCTTCATCATAAAAAATAAAGAACTTTATAGTAATTTTATTCTTTTAAATTTATCATATGAAAAAGGCAATTCTTGATCGGTTTCTTCGATATGTTCAAATTGATACTCAATCTGATGAAGATTCACAGACTTTTCCCAGTACAAAAAAGCAATTTGATTTAGTATATATTCTCGAAAAAGAATTAAAAGATATTGGTTTAGCCGAAGTTGAAGTTGATACATACGGATATGTAACTGCAACATTGCTTTCGAACACAAATAAGAAAACTCCTGTAATTGGATTTTTAGCACATATGGATACAGCTCCCGATATGAGTGGTGAAAATGTAAAACCACAAGTTTTCGAGAATTATAACGGAAAAAATATTCCCATTAATAAGGATTTAGATCTTTGTTTATCGGTAAAAGATTTTCCGGAATTAAAAAACTATATAGGTCAGACTATTATCACAGCAAGTGGTAAAACTTTGCTTGGAGCTGATGATAAAGCAGGAATTGCAGAAATCATGACAGCGATGGAATACCTGGTTAAACATCCTGAAATAAAACACGGTACTATAAAAGTAGCATTTACTCCAGACGAAGAAGTTGGTAAGGGTGTTGATTATTTTGATGTTAAAAAGTTTGGAGCCGATTATGCCTATACTGTTGATGGAGGTCCAATTGGCGAACTTGAATATGAGAATTTTAATGCAGCATCGGCAACAATAAAAATTCAGGGACGAAATATTCATCCCGGATATGCTAAGGGAAAAATGATTAATGCACTACTTGCAGCTACTGAAATTAATTTTATGTTACCTGTAAACGAGCGCCCTGAATTAACTGAAAATTACGAAGGATTTTTTCATATTACTAAACTTAACGGAACAGTTGAAAATTCTGAATTACACTATATCATTCGCGATCATGACAAGGTAAAGTTTGAAAATAAAAAAATCTTTATTCGTGATATAGTAAATTTAATCAATACCAAATACAACCAACCCATTGCTACACTTGAAATAAAAGATCAGTATTACAATATGCGCGAAAAAATCGAACCGGTTTATCAGATTGTTGAACAGGCAAAACAAGCCATGATTGAAGTTGGCGTAAAACCTGAAATAAAACCCGTTCGTGGAGGCACTGATGGAGCTCGCCTCTCCTATATGGGCCTACCCTGCCCTAATATTTTTACGGGAGGGCATAATTACCATGGGAAATTTGAATATGTAGTCCTAGAATCAATGGAAAAATCTGTTCGGGTGATAATTAAAATTATTGAATTGAGTACAAAATAAAAAAACTGCCTTTTTAAGGCAGTTTTAAAAATTAATTTGATAATCCATTTTAAATAAACATTATTTTGAACCTGTTTGTTGTACTGACTTAGCTTTTAAATTTTTTATACTTTTAAACTCTGTTAAAGAGCTCGAACCTTTTACAGGGCTCCAATATAAATCATATGCTAAATTTGATTCATCAATTAAATAAAAATGTGAATTTTCTATCCACGACACCCAACTGCTCTGGTTTAAATATAAGTAAGCTCTTACCTCCATTCCATAGTATGCATAATAATAACCTGTTGATTTTTTAACCTGATCGTTTTCAATAATTATGTCGTCATAACTTTGTTCAGTAGTACCATAATTTACATAAAAAGGATTAAGATCATCAAATCCATAATTTGTAACATTAAAAAATACAAATTCAGATGTGATTATTAGATTCCAACTACTATATTCAGTCAGGTCTACTGTATTATCCCAGTATATAAGTAATCCAACTTGTGTATTTCCTGCTGTTAGACCAGAGGTTTCGGCATAATAGCTCATTGATGAATTATCGAAATTTAAGAACATTACTGAACCATCAATAGGAATTGTTTTTGTAACACCATTAACAGTAATATCAATTTCTGTCCAGGTTGGATTATTGAATTCTCCAACATTTATATAATTACTTTTTACAGTTTCATCATCACCATCACTATTTCTTGTGTATAAGGTCACATCAAATGTTCCTGATTCATAATAGGTAACTATTGGATTTTCTTCAGTAGAGCTAGAAGGATATCCACCTTCAAAAGTCCATAACCATTTATCGGGACTATTCGAAGAGATGTCGTTAAATTGTATTGTTATGCCACTAATAGATGATAATTGTGAGGCAGAGAAATTTGATTCAGGTGGATCCAATTGTTCACAACTTAAAAAGCTGAAGGAAGAAAGAAAACTCAAACAAAAAATTAAAAAATATTTATTTTTCATAATATTATATTTTGATTATCAGTTATTTATTTCTCAAACAAGTTAAAGAATTTTTTAAATAACATCAACTATTTAATGTATAATTTATGACATTCAAATTAATAATTAATTTAAACATTTCACCAATTATCTGATTTATTGAAAAGTATAGATAAATGTCATAAAATTCTATAAAAAATATGTAAAATTCTATAACAACAATGGTTTTCGAAATATTACATTTGTAGTATGAAAAGAATTTTATCTATATTATTTTCTTTACTTATCATACTTTCAGGGATTCACTTCACAATTGCAACTCATTATTGTGGTGGTGAAGTTGCAGCTGTTAGATTTTCTGTTTCTGGAGAAAAGGCAACATGTGGTATGAAAATTGATAATATTAACTTTCCTTCAAAAACAAGTCAATTTTCTTCAAATTGCTGTGACGATGAAATTTCTATTTATACAGTT
>Ga0154355_1161_pt2 | contig 14316 bp, 13 predicted proteins | sample RifGroA2_FD_115883 | JGI IMG/M metagenome (GOLD analysis project Ga0154355, IMG submission 115883) | Bacteroidetes bacterium GWA2_31_9b
AAATTATGTACGATGATCTTGATGTAGTCAATTTTCTTTTGAATATGTATTTTGATTTTAATTTACTTCCTTTAAATCCAGTTTACACAATCTAATTTATATTACCACTTTCTTTCATCTATCAATGTCAGGCGACCTTCGAACTGTGCCGGATTCATTTCTAACTGCGTCAAATGCTTTTAGAACTCTAATTGGATAACTTTGGAGACTGTCTTTAAAACAGTGTTGGAGACTATAGACTAATTATTTAGTAATTTCATCAGTTTTTCAATATGATTTATTCCTTCTTTATAATCTGGATTTAATTCTACTGCTTTTTCGTAATTTATCAGAGCTAAATCATTTTGCTTGTTTTTTAAATAGGCATCGGCCAAAGTTTTATATGTATCCCAATAATAAGGTGATAATTTCACATTGATTTTAAAAACTTTTATTGCTGCATCGTAATTATCTTTTTCAATCCATGAATTTCCAATTTCATTAATCTTATTTGCAAATCGGCCTACAAGCTTAACATCGTTTTTAAAAAGAGTGCTTGTAACATAGTTATATCTTATTGAATCACTTAAAATATCTTCGTTTTTATATAAATCTAATGAGCTATTTATTGTATTGTAATCTGTTAAAAAATCCAGTCCTTTTTTATTCTCAGGAAATAAGTCAGGAATAATCAGGCTGTAGTTATTTTTTTTTAGCTCTTGATTTAAATTTAATTTCACAACATGGGTATAATCCCGAAAATAGTATAGATAAATGATCCCTTCATTTAAATCATAAATGGTTGTGTACATTGTACCTGCACCCCAATTTCTTTCCTGATGCATAGTATCCATTACAGATGAACAAAACCGAATACTTGTATCTTTTTGACTTTCCAATAATTTTTTCCCTTTATGATAAATAGGAATGTCTATCTCGTTTTCTTCTTTTATCCGTGAAGGATAAAAGTTTGAAAGAACATAGGATTGATTATTTCCAATAATCAGCGAATCGCCCTCAATAATAAGATATTTCCCTGTTTTATCGATAAATAAAAACATAGATGTTTCTAATCCCTGTAAATTATATTGACTTAAATATTTTTTAACATCATCAACAACAGCACACTTTTTCATTATGTATGATAAAAAATTCATATCCAGGCTCTTTTTTCCAAGTGTGTGGTTAATAGCTAAATAATCCATAGAAAATCCATCAAATACTAAACCAGCCTGATTCATTCCACCTTGTGCCCAAAAGTTATCATATCCTACATATACGGCTCCATAATCATTTTCTTGCCCTTGTTCAAACCAAATGCGGGTATTCGGATTCCAATAATCTTCGTTATTGCCAACCATGGTTTTGCCATTCATGGTTAATTTAAACATGCTGCAACTTTTGGCATTTGGGGTTAAAATGAACCCAAATACAGAAATCGCTAAAATCAGTATAATTAACTTACTATTCTTCATGATAGATCATCCTTTTTAATAGGTTTTTTGTGCCACTTTTTTTAAAACTTTTTTCTATTTCGCCTCCACTATATTTTTCAAGCTATCGGCCATGTGATATTGTTTATTTGCATTTATTGAATCACTTAACGAACTGTATGCATCGCCAATAACATTATGAATCCTATATTTATCGGGATAATGTTTTAAAAACTCAGTGTAGTTTTCTATTGCATTGATATATTCTTTATTTTCGAGATATGCATCGCCTAAATCATAATATGCATGATAAAATTCGGGATCAATTTCTAATGATTTTTTATAATAACTGATAGCCATTTGATAATCTTTAGACCATAACGAAGCCATACCTGCAAGCCATGCCGCAATCTTGCTATCGGGGTATCTGGTATATACTTCGGTATATTGTTTAAGTGCTGAAATAGTGTCGTGCTCAATCCAATAGCTGTAATCACCCCCAAAGATAAGTTGATGAACTGATGTGTCTTTTAAAGAATATTCTTTTGCTAATTTTAATTTCTCCAAATCAAATGGCCAAGCCCCGAATGCCTGAAAAGACAAAGCCATATAGAATGTTGAGTCAATAGATAATATTTTTTTTGCTAAGCTATCCATTTTATCAAACTTTAATGTGAAATACGATTCTTCCATTTGTATATAAAGCAAATTGATACTATCGTTTTCCGATGGCAACGGGAAGTTAAATCCCCATTCGTTTTTTAAGGTAAGAACTTCCTCTTTAAGCGAAGGTTTATTGTTGCATGCACTAAAACTAATACAGATTAGTACTACAGAAAAAATATAATTTAATTGTTTCATAAAATATTGGTTTATTTTCGAAATTAATTTTGTTATTTTATTAAGCTACGATTATTTTTCATTTGTATAAAGTTCTTTTAATCTATCTATAAATTTTGTGCTCACCCAATAGATATCCATGTCATTTTCTTCATTTGTCCAACGAGTAAAAAACAAATACTTTCCGTCAGGACTCACGGTCGGAAAAGTTTCTTGCGAACCTGTATTTATTTGTTCACCCAAATTTATAGGTTCTGACCATTTATCAGAATGAATATCGTGAAAGCTGATGTATAAATCACCATAATTATGCCCTCTTTGTGATGAGAAAAGTAAATAGCTATCATCAGGGGCAATAAATGGTGTCCAATCCATAGAAGTAATTGAGTTTATATTCAGGTAAAGTATCGGGGTTAAGATATTCTCCATTTTTAAACCTTGACTTTAATATATCACATGTCCAATTCTCATTAATTGTTCTATGGTCTAAATAATATAAAGTTCCATCGGTGGTTAATGAAGCCTGACATTGACCATCTATAGTATTTATTGATGGCATTAATCTTTGTGGTTTACTCCAATTGACACCTTGTTTTTCTACAAACCAAATATCAGTATTCCCCTTATCTGCTCCAAAATATATTTTTTCACCATTTGCTGTTAAGAAAGGATCAAAGTGGTTAATACTATCACCTAAAGGGTTAAAAATTTCCGGTTTTGTCCATCGATTATTAATTCTTAACATTCGCCATATTTTTAACAAGCTTTCTTGATTCTCTCGTGAGACCCAATAAACTTCGTTTCTATCAGATGAGAAAATTGCAGCGCTATGTTCAAGTGTAGTTCCAGAAATGATGCCAGGCGCAAAAAGCACCGGAATATCACCTGGAGAAGTTTGTCTAAAATAGTCACCATATATATCGGTAAATTGTTGTCCGAATGAAGATTTGATAATTAATATCAAAGTAATAATCAGCAATCCTTTTTTCATATTTTTTTATATTGAAATGTTATGTTATTTCATTAAATGTGCCTAAGAGCGAAAGAAAGTAGGGACTCGCATGTTTTAATCGTTTCACATGTTATTTATCAAGTTGTGTTACCGGCAGTTTATTTCTTTTCATTCGATTTATAAATAAACTTTAACCCGTCGAATAAACTATGAAAAGGTACATGTCCTTCGTTTTCATAGGTCAAATATTTATATACAACCCTGTTTCCCAATTTTTCCATTACTAAATTAGAAAAATCTGTCATTTGCTGAAGTGAATTAACTTGAGCAATTAGAGGGTCTTTTAGCCCATTTGTAATAAATATTTTCTGACCATTGAATTTCTCAAATTGTTGAAAGGATTTAAGGCTTAATGCAATAAAATAGTTTTCACAAAAAGGAAACGCACCACTAGAAGCAATATATGAGTTAAACATTTTTGGCTTGGTTATAAATGTGTAAAGTGTAAATACAGCGGTTGTTGATTGTCCAAACAAAATCCTATCATCAGTAGTTCTATATTTCTTTCCGATGTAAGGAATAAGTTCTTTCTCAAAAAAGGATTGAAAATCATTAACTCCTTTAGCTGTGGTCGTATCTGTTGGCCATACATCCTTTCCCCCAACATTTTCTATTGCCACTATAATCATCTCAGGTATAATCTCTTCTCCAAGAGCAAGGCGATTAACTGTAGAAACAATTTCCAGCATTGAAACTGTATCACCTTTAACCTGATACAACACAGGATATGATTTATCGGATTTGGAATAGCTATCCGGCAGATGTATCATTATCTTTCTGACATCCTGAAGAATTTCAGATTTGATGCTATCTCTAATTCCAATTTTAATATTAATATCTTGTCCATAAATTCTACTTGGCTTGATAAAGCCAATCAGAATAATAGTAATGAAATAAATTTTAATTGCTTTGGTCATATTACATTGTTTTAATTATTGGTAATCATTTGATTTGCTCTATTGAAATAGATGATATATTTTTTTTGAAATAAATTTAATTAATTTTCTTCATGTTTAGCCCATAAAATTTCATTATGTCATTTTGCCCGTCTTTACTAAAACTAAGCGTTTCGCCGCTTGTATCCGTTCCAAATCCGCAAAAGATAAGCTCATTATCATTTTCTATACGCAAATTATAAAGATATTCGCTTGAAGTATAAAATACCTTTAATTGCAACAAATTGTTATCTCCTATTAATAGCTCGACTTCCGAAAATTTATCAGCGCTTTCTATTTCATGCCCTTCCAGTTTATATTTTCCAAGACGGTTTTTCCATATTCCTGTAATTTCTTGTGGGATTACAATATGGCCAAGTGCCAGTCGGTTATTGTAAGCATCCTGATAATACAGCAGCTTATAACCCTTGGTTTCGACGAAAATGAATCGTGGTTTTTCCAACCATTTAACGCTATCTGGCTTGATAATGTAACCTGGCAAAAATTCATTATTTGTCAGGGGCTTTAATTCAAAATTACCATAAACAGAATTTAGTATCAGTTTATCATTTTCGAACTTAAGAACATGACTTGTACGTGTATCAACATATAAGCCAACATGTTTTTTAATTGAATCTACAGAAATAATACTTGAGGCATTATTTTTATTTTGAACTGAATGCGCCTGATTAGCGGAATTCATTCCAGATAGTTCCCAAACTTTTTCGGTTGCTTCCGCTGACAAGTCCAGTCCACCTTCTGTATTTACTAAAAATACTGCGGCAATTTTCTTTTTCAGATTGATTGCAATCTCTGCAACTGCTACATGATGACTACCAACGTGCGTAATCACTAAATTCGAATCATCCTTAGCTACACCCCATCCAAAAACAACATTACTTATTTGAACATTACCGTTATTAATTTCATCGAACATCCTCAAGGCTTCCGGCTTTAAGAAACCGCCCCTTTTTCCATCATAAATTGCTATTAATTCCTGAGCTAATTTTACCATATCATCAATAGTTGATAATAAACCTCCGGCCGGAGTATTTCTTCCATATTTTACGGGGAAATATGTGCCGTTTGAATCATAAGTTTTACTTACATTCTTCAATTTACAATAGTTTATATATCCGGAATTATTCATTCCTGCCGGTTTTAAAATGTTATCCTGAATATAATTTTGATAATCCTGACCGCTGGCCTTTAAGATGGTGTGCCCCAACAGAGAATAACCAATATTTGAATAATGAACTGTCAAATTTACAGGGTAAGCCAGGTATTCATTCTTTAAATAACCCACCACATCTGTATATTTTTCATTTTCATCCCAGGTATTCAGGAAAATATCGTTCGGAATTCCAGATGTGTGCTGAAGTACCGATTTTACTGTAACCTCTTTAATATCTCCTCCTCTTGCTTTAATCATGAATTCTGGTAAATAATTAACCAGTGGTTTGTCAATATCAAGTAGTTTTTTCTCTTGCAACTGCATAATACCCATACCTGTAAAGGGTTTTGTAATTGAACCAATGCATAATGCAGTATTGGTGGTAAATGGAATTTTTTTCTCTTTATCAGCATAGCCAAAACCTTCTTTCCAAACTGTATCGCCAAGAATTAATGCAGCACCTACCCCAACAAGATGCCCGGTTTGCATTTTATCTTTGATAAGGGTTTTGTATTCTTCAATTAATTTTGAATTGATTGATTGGTTGCTTTCTTGCGCATGTACCAATGAACTGATTGACATTAAAATGATTGTCAGAATAGATAATACTTTTCGCTTTTTCATAATTGTTTTTTACTTAATTATTTTTTGTTTTTCTGCAAAAGTATTGGATGGATTTGATAGTTGGAATCTAAAAGTGATAAGCGGTAAATTTCAATTCATAAGCGGTTAATGATTCCAATTTTACTATTAAATATTCATTTCCTTTTTTATTGATGTAGCACATCGTCGGCTTACTTCTTCGGGAATATCTGAATTGTTCAACCTAATTCTGTAAGTATAATTATGCCAAGGTTCAATCTTTTCAATATAATTCTTATTTATAATGGTTGACCTATGGATACGCAAGAAGGTGTTTTTTGGTAAATCGTTCTCCCATTTTACCAATGGCTTTTTCAGTTCGTATTTTATATTCCTACTATCAACGATACTGGAATAATTTCCATTTATCGAGATTTTCACTATGTTTTTTACTGGTAGTAACACTATATCATTTTTCAAATAAACCTTGATTGTATCATTCAAGTTAGAATTTTCTTCTTTGTAAATACTTTTAGTTTCTTTTGGGGTATTGGATTGCTCAAGTAATTTACTGAAATAGTAAAGAATACTAAAAAATGCAACAACAAATGTGAAAGGGAAAGTGCGCCTTGAATTGATGTCCCATGAAATATCTAATTGGTTTATATTAGGATTGATAATCCAAGAAATAATTGGTTCAAAGAGCCCCCAAGTGTAAGCTCCAACAAATGATAATGTAATTATAAAGGTTACAGAAAGAACAGTATCTATGCTTTTTCTTATTAACCAATTATAAAATTTAGTTAAAAAATAAAATACTGATATGCCGCAAAAAGTAAATAAGATAGTCCATAAAATTAACAACGGTGTATCATAATCCTTTTTATTGTAAAAAAGGATGTTAATAATAAGTAGTAATAACCAATAAATTGACCATCCAACAAATTGTAATCGTATATGTTTCTTAATTTTCATGATAATACTATTTCAACCAATTTATATATTGAATAATTGAATATAACTACTTATAAAAGTATGAAAACATTCCAAAAGCGCAAGCGGGGACAAGAAAAAACATTGTATGGCAGCGAAGGGAAGCATGCAGGGAATGGGCGGACACACTCTGCTTTTGAGCGAGAGATTCTTTTTCTTCTTTGTTTCTTAGACTAGAATTTAATCTATCTGTGTTGTCAAATTATCTTGTTATTAACTGTCCTTGCATAGGAAAAATGAGGGGTTTTTGCCCAGCGATTTTGTCCGCCGCTACCAAAGTTTAAAGGTAATTAAAAATGTCAAAAAACCACTGAACTTTTTTCACGACAGTAGGGAGTAAACCCGCATTTTTCTGATGCAATGTAAGCAGGCGTGCTTTTTATCTATTTACTATTCTCCTCATCATAATAAATTTTTATTGGAAACCCTTTATCATCCAATTCGATATATAAATATTTTTCAATATCCTCTAAAAAAAATCTAGTTGGTAAAATCGGGATAAGTTTAAACTTCTGATCATAATCTTTGATAACCAAATCACCGTCTAAATTAATAATAGAAATTATCCTATCTTTTATCATGTAGTTACCAATATATTTAGAATAGTCAAGTTTGTGTTTATATACATTTTCGGGAATTCTTGATTTTGATTCTAAAGTAATTAATTCAGGATTATCTGAAGGTATGCTTACTTTTGATTTCAGAATCAAATCGAACAATTTTATTAATTCCCTATCTAATATTTTATCTTTTTGATAAGTATTACACAAATTTACAATTAGTAAATTTTCAGTAGGAAATACTGCGAGAAATTGACCTCCGGTTCCAGATGCGAAATACATTCCATATTCGCTATAATATTCAGAAACGCCCCATAAATAACCATACCATCTACCAAGTTTTGTTCCACCACCATGTTTTGAAAAAGGATAAATACTTTTCTCCACCCATTCTTTCGAAATGATAGCCTTATCATTCCAACTACCTTTTTGTAAAAATAATTGTCCGTATCTGGCTATATCTCGTGCACTCATTTTTAAATGATACGCCGGATGAATTGAATATTCAGGCTCATAAAAATACTCTCCATCCATAACTCTGTAGTCTTCCATTTGAAGGGGAGTTGCTATATCATTATCGAAAGCAGTATAGAAAGATGTTTTAGTTAACTTCTCAAAAATAGTCCCCAAAACATTGAAATCCCAATTATTATAAAACCACAAAGAATCAGGAGGGTAACTATTCCTTTTGGGCCTAATATCTTTTACCCAATCTGGTTCTGCAGCAGCTTTATGGTATATGCCTGAACGTGCTTTTAACAGATGAATTATTTTTGCTGATTTTTCTAATTCTGAAAGAGAATCTTTATCGGTAATATTTAATTGCCCAATCGTCATATTCAAATCAATGGTTTCATTCTCGGTATATATGCCATATAATGAATTTATAAGAGATTTTCTAATAGAAGCGACCTTAAATCTTCTGTTAATATCACCCCAATCCGCCACTACTTTTCCATCTTGAATAATCATAAAAGCAGAAGACTGTAAGGAATCATAATACTCTTTTGCTCTATGTAATTTTTCAGGAGAAAAACCAGCTTGTTCAATGTATTTATATTTACCCCAGTTTTCTTTAGGATTTTGACCCTTAACACTACTGCCGAATAGTAAAATAATTAATCCAACAGCAAATCGGAAAATGTATTTTGTCTTATGCGTCATTTTATTTTCATTTGAAATTAAGTCATCCTCGAAGCGCTGTCTTTAAGCATGCCTACTAACTAGTTTATATGATTCTATTTTTCACAATTACACATTCAAATTTATTGAATAAATAATTAAATCAAAAATGTTATAAATTCATCGCCAAATTTTGTATTATTTTAAAAATAGACCACTTAGGCAGATTTACCTGCCGAAGGAAGGATCTAAGCCGAATCGAGTAACGTACATTAATTTTCAAATGATTATATCATTTACAAATAAGATCATTAGAACATAAAATCAAATAATTTTTTATGCCACCTTTCTATATCTCCAAACGGCTAAACCCAACATTAATGTTCCGTAAATGAGTAAACTGAAGAACTCACGCGAAATATCCCAAAATTCGGAACCTTTAAGTAAAATCATACGAATTACCCGCATAAAATAATAAAATGGATTAATTATATTTACTTTTTGAGCCCACAAGGGCATACTTTCGGTTGGTGTGAAAATTCCGCTCATTAAAATAAAAACAAGCATAAAAAAGAAAGAGATAAACATTACTTGCTGCTGAGTAGATGCTAAAGTCGAAATTAATAATCCCAGGCTTAAAACAACGAGTAAGTAAACCAGTGTAAATCCAAACAATAATCCAACATTTCCAACTATTGGAATGTGAAAAAACAGTTTACCTATTGTAAGTCCAAAAGCCAGTTCAAATAATGCAATAATCATGAAAGGAACAAGTTTGCCAATTATAAATTCGTGTTTTCTAATTGGTGTTACGTTTATTTGCTCAATAGTTCCCATCTCCTTTTCACGGACAATATTCATTGCAGTCATAAACAAGCTGATAATTGAAACCAAAATTACTAGTATTCCGGGTAACATATAGGTTTTATAATTCAATTCTGGATTATACCAATACGATGTTTGAATTGCTATTGGCTCAATTTTAGCAAGTTGGGGCATTTGGGTTAACTCTACAACAATATCTTTATTGAAATCAGAAATAACAGATGTTGAATATGCGTTTATAAGACTTGCTGCTGTACCATTTATTCCATCAATTTGAAGTTGTATTTCTGATGATTTTTCGCGTATCAAATCACGTTCAAAACCATAAGGAATATGTAATATAACATCAGCTTTGTTATTCTCTATTTCTTTGTTTGCTTCTGTTATCGAAAATGATTTTCCCGAAATAGTATAAAATGGCGATCCTTCGAATTTATTAACCAATTTAGTCGAAAGTGAAGATAAATCCTTGTCAATAACATACATATCAATTGATTTCATTTCGAGTGTTGCTGCATGAACCAGAACAACAAGCTGAATAATAGGTACTCCAAAAATCATGGGTAACATGGTTTTATCCCTGAAAATCTGGGTAAACTCTTTTTGTAATATGTATAGAATCTTTTTCATTGCTATTTCTTATTGTTTTACAACATTATATTTTAATTAATAAGTCTCAAGCTGTTAGCTATTAGCTGCCAGTTTTTTTGCTAATAGTTGATAGCTGAAGGCTGGATGCTTATTCGAGTCGTACTTTAAATTTCTTTATACTAATTCCTAAGAAAAGTATAGTAATACCTACAAGAAACAGTGTTTCTTTCCAAACAACCATAAATCCTGAACCTTTAATCATTATATTTTTTACAATTACTATAAAATACCTTGCCGGCATTATAGCACTCAGCCATTGTAAAATTTTTGGCATATTCTCTATTGGGAAAATAAAACCTGACAATAACATTGTCGGCAACATAAGTGCAAACATGGAAATAAACATAGCCATCATTTGACTTTTACTAACTGTTGAAATAAGTATTCCTAAAGACAGTGCCATTAAAATAAACAATAAGGTTTCAAGCAGTAAGAAAGCAAGATTACCTTGTATAGGCATATCAAAAACGAAATAACTAAGAGCAATAATTACCAAAGCATTTACAAATGCAAGCCCGACATAAGGAATTACTTTACCCAAAATAATTGGCATTGAACGCAAAGGAGAAACAAGCAATACTTCCATGGTTCCCATTTCTTTTTCGCGAGTAATTGAAATGGAAGTCATCATTGCAGAAACAAGCATAAGAATTAATGCCATTGTTCCAGGAACAAACATATACACTCCTTTTAGCTCTTTATTGTATAGAATTTGAACATTTGTGTCGATCTCAAAAGGTAAATCACCTTTCATCAGTTCATTCTTCATATACGTCCTAATTATTGCCGATGTATAATTACTTACAATATTTGCAGTATTAGCATCGGATGCATCGGCCAGAATCTGAATGCTGGCTTTACCCTCACGTTCGAGCTTTTCTGCAAAATGCGGTTCAAAAACAATGACTTCACGGATAATTCCTTTTTTAAATGCTTCTTCAACCTGATTATCATTATCAATATTTTTATCGAGTACAAAATATCCTGATGAAAGAATTTTATTCGTAATTTCCTGTGTTACATTATCTTTCGATTTATCATAAATTGCTATTTTAATATCTTTAATTTCGTTTGAAACTACATATCCAAAAATTAAAATCTGCGCTACAGGCATACCAAATAGAATCAGCATGGTTCTATAATCCCTGAATATATGATTGAATTCTTTTTTTACAAAACCCCAGAAACGACTCATACCTTTTTACTTTTTAATTGCTTTATTAATTAATTTTTTGGTTATCACTATTAAACTAAGAGCTACGAGCTACGAGCTGTGAGCTAATAGTTTTTCCAATTTTCCAATTTTCCAATTAACGTGCTATCTGAATAAATACTTCGTCCATATTTTTTGCATTATACTGATTTTTAAGTAAAGCCGGAGTATCCATTGCTTCTATTCTACCCTGATCCATAATACATACACGGTCGCAATATTCTGCTTCATCCATGTAGTGTGTTGTAACAAAAACAGTTATCCCTGAATCTGATGCTTCATATATTAATTCCCAAAAATCGCGACGGGTAATCGGGTCAACGCCTCCGGTTGGCTCATCAAGAAAGACAATCTTTGGGTTGTGAAAAATAGCTACCGAAAATGCTATTTTTTGTTTCCAACCTAAAGGAAGCGATTTAATTAAGCTATCCTTAATATTTTCCATTTTAAGCCGCTTAAGTAAATCTTCTGTTTTTTCTTTTATGTATTTCCCCGATAAGCCATATATTCCACCATAAAACCGAATGTTTTCTTTAACCGTGAGATCTTCATACAATGAAAATTTCTGACTCATATATCCAATATTCTTTTTCACTTTTTCTCGTTCGCGATACACATCGAAGCCGGCAACCTGAACAATGCCCGATGTTGGAAACGAAAGACCAGATAATATTTTTAAAGCAGTTGTTTTACCGGCACCATTCGCACCAAGAAAACCAAATATTTCGCCTTGTTTAACATCAAAAGTTAAATTATCGTTGGCTACAAAATCACCAAATTTCTTTACCAGATTTTTAACTTCGATTATATTTTCAGTTTGCTTTAACATCTGATTATTAAATATTTTTAAATTAATTGTTCATTAGCGCCATAAAACAATCTTCAATATTGGGCTGTATTTCCAATATCTCAATCTTAGAATGATTATTTCCTTTTAGTAGTGAAATCAAGCTATTGGTATCCATGTTATTACTTTTAGAAGTAATATGTATAAATTCTCCAAATGGATAAACAGTATCAATAAACTCAAACTGCCTTAAATCCTGAATCAACTTATATATATTTTCAGATTTAATTGCCCAAAGCATACGTCCAAATTCACTGGTAATGCTTGCTGGTTTATCAATTTTCATAATTGTTCCATTCTGAATTAGTGCTACTCGATCGCATAAATTCGCTTCATCCATATAAGGAGTAGAAACAATAATGGTAATTCCTTTGAGTTTTAGGCGGATAAGCATTTCCCAGAATTCTTTTCTTGAAACAGCATCAACTCCGGTTGTCGGTTCGTCAAGAATTAAAATATCGGGACTATGAATTAAAGCGCAACAAAGCGCTAGTTTTTGTTTCATTCCTCCAGATAACTTCCCTGCTAAGCGATTTTTAAATGGTTCAATCTGAATGTAAATATCTTTTATTAAATCGTAATTCTCTTTTACGGTAGTTCCAAATACCTGGGCAAAAAATTCAAGGTTTTCTTCAACCGATAAATCCTGATACAATGAAAAGCGTTGAGGCATATAGCCAATATTATTTCTTATTTTTTTGTAATCTTTAACTACATCATACCCTAAAATATTAGCACTCCCTTCGTTTGGTAAAATTAACGTGGTAAGTATTCTTAAAATACTTGTCTTTCCTGCACCATCCGGACCAATGAGTCCAAATAATTCTCCTTTCGAAACTGAAAAGCTAACACCTTTAACTGCATCGACTTTATCGTACGATTTTTTTAAACCTTTTACTTCAACTGCTATTTCATTCATTTTTCAAACTGTTCGTTGCTGAATTTTATTCGTAATCTGCCTTCGGCAGAAAATTCGTAATTCGTAATTAGACATTTCTAATTAAACTTAACTTCTCCCGGCATTCCAATTTTTAATTTTCCATCATTTATAACGCGTACTTTAACTGCATAAACCATATTCACACGCTCTTCTTTGGTTTGAATAATTTTTGGAGTAAACTCAGCCTGATCCGAAATCCATGAAACTGTTCCTTCGTACTTTTCATTTGTATCTTTATCTTTATCGGCAAAAACAGTTACTTTTTGTCCAATTTTTACATTTGGTAATTGATCTCCGCTAACATAAACCCTTAAATCAATTTCATCGAGTTTAGCAATCTTATACAAGGCTTTGCCCAATGATGCAATTTCTCCGGCTTCTAAATATTTTTCTAATACAGTACCTTCAATTGGATTATGTATTATTGCTTTTTTAATTTGCTCATTTAACAAATCTGATTGTTTATCAACGACTTCCATTTCTCCGTAAATTGAATTAATTTGTGTTCTTGTAGCATTAATTTGTTTTACCAAAACATCGTATTTCCCGTTAATATCATCAAACTGTTGTTGAGTAGCAGCTTTATCGGCAAATAATTTCTCTACCCTGTTCTTTTCATTTAGCAAAGTTTGCTTTTGTTCTTCCTGAACAGCAATTTGTGCATTTACATTAGTCAACTTTGTTGATATTACCTGTTTTTGAGCTTTTAATTGTTCTTTCTGCAGATTAAGAATAGAAGTATCAATAAAACCAACCAATTGATCTTGTTTAAGAAGATTTCCTTCTTCTATATTCAATTGAATGAGTTTGCCCTGTGCTTCGGCACTTACAATTATTTCTTTTGCTTCAAAGTTGCCATAAGCATCGGAACCATTATTATTTCCTGAGCAGGCTATAAAAAATATTGGAAGCACCAATCGTAGCATTCTAGTTTTCATATCTTTATTTTTATAATTAAGCATTTTATTTCAGTATTAATTTTTAAATTTTTAATTTATAACCTGCCTGCCGTCAGGCAGGTTTATAATTCTATTAAAGTTCCCCTTTTAAATACAGGTAATTTGCTTTCGACTGTATCAATTGAATTTTATGTGTTTCGTAATTAATTTTTGCTTGAGTCTCCGAACCTAATTCTGTAACATATTGAGTCGATGTAATTACACCATTTTCAAATTTGGAAAATGCACTTTTTGTAACTTCTTCGCGAAGT
>Ga0154355_1056_pt1 | contig 13830 bp, 10 predicted proteins | sample RifGroA2_FD_115883 | JGI IMG/M metagenome (GOLD analysis project Ga0154355, IMG submission 115883) | Bacteroidetes bacterium GWA2_31_9b
ATTTATTGCTGGTGCAATTATGTTAACTATTGGATTTGTCATTGCTTTAACATTGACAAACAAGTCTATTACTCATGGTAAAGAATAATTCTATATATATTTGATTATTGACTAAATTTGCAAATACCTTCGTATTGGAGGTATTTGCTTTTTTTGTAGATAATTGTTATGATAAAAAGACCTGATTTTATAATTCTTGGATCGACTGGCAGAAATACTGGCAAAACAGAATTTGCCTGTAGGCTAATTCAACAATATTCAAAACAGCACAAGATTATTGGTGTTAAAGTTACTTCAATTGATCGAGATGAAGGATTTTGTCCACGAGGCCCTGAAAGTTGTGGCGTTTGTGCTTCATTAACAAAAGAATATGATATAATAGAGGAAACGGATAGTAATACAGGTAAAGATACTTCGAGAATGCTTGATGCCGGAGCCCAAAAAGTGTATTGGCTTAAGGTTGACAAAAATTATTTAGAACTTGGAATAAAAGCATTATTCGAAATTTTACCAAAAGAAGCATTAATTGTAAGTGAATCAAATTCGTTAAGAACAGTATTGGATCCGGGTTTATTTATAGTGATCAAAAATATCAATGATCATACAATTAAAGAAAGTTGTGCCAGTGTTATTCATTTTGCTTCAAAAATAATTGAGTTTGATAATAAAAAATGGAATTTTTCTCCTGAGAGAATACAAATAAAGAACAATAGTTGGATTATTAAAGAAAAAGCCACAGCAATTATCCTTGCAGGAGGAAAAAGTTCAAGAATGGGTGGCGAAGATAAAAGTTTACTACCTATTGATGGAGAGCCTTTAATTCTTAAAATTTTAAACCAATTAGATGATTATTTTGATGAAATAATTATTGGAGCTAATGATGTTGATAAATACAAGTTTTTAAACCGAAGAGTTATTCCTGATATTGAAAAAGAAAAAGGTCCATTAATGGGTATTATGTCTTGCTTAAAAGCATCAAATAATGAAGTAAATTTTATTACAGCTTGCGATATCCCTTTAATGAATTTAAAGTTAATTCAGAATATGATTAACTTGTCAGTAAATGTGGATATAGTTATGCCCGTTAAAGACGAGAATAAGTACGAACCATTGTTTGCAGTTTATAAGAAAAGTGTAATTCAAGAAGCAGAGATTATTTTAAAAAATAATGGAAGAAGAATCATTGAATTGCTAAATAATGTAAAAGTAAAATTTGTTGATTTTAATGACGACTTTTGGTACCAGAATCTGAATAGAAAAGAAGACTATTTAAAGTTTGTTCAACAAATTGAATTAAAAAAATGCCAACGAACTGATTTGGAATAAAAGATTTTAAAATATAAATTGAAATATTAGTAAATTGTTTGACCTAAGTTGTTAAAGACAAACCAATTAAAAAAAATATAATCATGAAAACAAAAAAGAAAATCTTAATCGTTGACGATGATATCGATGTTATAACCATCATCGAAACTATTCTTACTAAAGAAGGTTATGAAGTGTTTTCAGCTATGAGTAAAAAAGAAGGTATAGAAAAATTACGTACTGTAAATCCTGACCTTGCTATTTTAGATGTTATGATGACTACTCAATTTGAAGGATTTGAATTAGCTCAGGAAATGTTAAATAATCCTGAATTTAAAGATATTCCTTTTTTAATACAATCATCTATTGATATTTTAGTTACTTCAAAAGCTAGTGTTCAGCAAATGGCAAGAGAATACAGAGAAGATCCAAATTTCAAAGATCTTCAGGTGTTATTAATAAAAAATATTTCTGATGGTACAGCTGGTATCGATTATAAAGCAGATAATGGTAAATCATATTGGTTTCCGGTTAAAGGCTTTATCAGAAAACCAGTTGATGCTAAGAAAATAATCCCTGAGATTGAAAAATTTATAAAATAGGAATCAATGTCTTTTACTTTATAAAGAAACTATAAATGTGCTTTGTGATATCTTTGTGTTTTTGTGACCCTGCCTGCCGGCAGGCAAGGTTGGTGGCATTTTTATTTGCCACAAAACCTCTAAGGCACTAAATCTCACTAAGATTGTTTGCTAAGTAAACGACATTGAAATAGGAATTCCTATTTATTTATCTCTGCATTTGAAAAGATTAGATTTGAATTGTAATCTTTTAGTTTTTACATTAAAATCCTTGTATTTAGGATTTTATACATGCTGATTGTCATAAGTATTCGTATAAATGATTCAAACACTTACGAAAAAGAATATATTGAAATAGGATTATGTTTAAGAGAAAAGGGTTGCTCATAAAATTAAAAATTTTATTACCTGTCGGTTTTATTATTATTGCTGTTATTTCGATCATAACTTATTGGTTTATATACACTTCGATAAAAACGTTTAATGCTCAAATGGAAAAAAACCTTGAGCTTGAAGTAATGACAATTTCAAAAATGTTCGAACGTGAGAGCATTTTAAAACTAAAGAATGTACAAACAAATTTAAAAGTAGCAAATCAACAGTTTTATGAATATCCGCTTGAAGTTCTGAATGAGTCAATGATAATTGATGTTGAGAACCAAAAAACAGGACAAAAACATAAAGCATCAATTCATAAATGGACGCATAACCATGTTAATTTATATGGTAATAATGAGTTTGTTGATAAAACACAAGAGATAATTGGAGGTACAATTTCAATTTTTCAGAAGATTGATAGTGGCTTTGTTCGTGTTGCAACAAATGTTAAAAAAATTGATGGTTCAAGAGCAATAGGAACCTATATTCCAAATAACTCACCAGTTGTTGAGTCAATTAAAAAAGGGCAAACATATTATGGTCGTGCATTTGTTGTAAATGAATGGTACACAACTGCATATGAGCCAATAGTTGCAAATAATGAAATTGTTGGAATTGTTTATGTAGGTGATAAAGAAAAGGATCTTGCCGAATTAAAAAAAATTCTTTATACCTTAAAAGTTGGAAAAAGTGGATATCCTTTTGTTTTTGATAAAAATGGGTATATGCTTATTCATCCGACACACGAAGGAGAAACCTGGTCTGACAGTTTGTTTTTAAATCCTTTACGAAAATCTAATCAGGGTGTTTTTTACTTTCGGCTTGATGATAGAGATAAAACAATTGCATTTACCTATTTCGATAAGTTTGAACTATATATTGGTGCTTCAATAATTAGTAAGATCGAAAATAAAGACCTTATAAATGATGCAATTATTGCTGCTTCTGTTGTAGGGTTAATAGCTATATTATTTTTAATTGTTTTTATTTATTATTTCACTACCGAGCGAATTTATGAGTTTATGAAAATGTTGCAAGTATCCAATAAAAAACTTGCCGATGCAGAGCTAGCCTTAAAACAATCTGAAAAATTAGCAACAATGGGTCAAATATCTGCAGGTATTGCTCATGAGCTAAATAATCCACTTGGAGTAATCACTATGTATAGCAATATTATTTTGGATGAGCTTAAAGAAGGTGATCCACATATTAAAGATGTTAAATTAATTGTTGAACAAGCAGACCGATGTAAAGGAATTGTTGGTGGATTATTGAATTTTGCACGAAAAAACAAACTCAAACCTCAGGAAGTAAATATAAAAGAATTTGTTCAACGAAGCCTCGATTCTGTTGTTATTCCAGCAAATGTAAAAACCCATATTCATTCAAATATCAATGATGGTAACATTATGATTGATAAAGATCAGATGATGCAGGTATTTACAAACCTTGAGAAAAATGCATGTGAAGCAATGCCCGATGGTGGCGATCTTACAATTGATATCGATGGCGATGATACAAATATTATTATTAAAATATCTGATACAGGAACTGGTATTGCTGAGGAAAATATTGATAAATTATTTACCCCTTTCTTTACAACAAAAGAAATTGGCAAAGGCACTGGTTTAGGTTTGCCGCTTGTTTATGGAATAGTAAAAATGCACAGAGGTAAAATTGAAGTGGTATCGAATGCCGATAGTACTAGTGGGAAAACGGGTACAACGTTTACATTAACAATACCCAGAGTTTTCTAAAAAAATAGAAGCTAATATTAAAAAAATGATATTATGAGTAAGCTGAAACTATTGGTTGTTGATGATGAGGAAGGAATTCGTTTTGGTATTAAACGTGTTCTGATGAATTTCTCTGTCAGCTTTCCTTTTATGGATGATGATTTTACTTTTGATATTTTTGAAGCTGAAACTGGCGAAAAAGCAATAGAGATTATTGAATCAGAGGGCATAGATATTATGTTGCTCGATAATAAACTTCCTGGAATGGATGGAATAGAAGTGCTCGATTATATTAATAAAAAAGAGTATGATATTTCTGTTACAATGATAACATCCTATGCATCATTAGATTTAGCAGTAAAAGCAACTACATACGGAGCATATAATTTTATTCCTAAACCTTTTACTCCACAAGAAATTAAAACTTCTCTTGAGAGTATTACAAAAAACTTGTTCTTAAAAAGAATGACCCAGAAATTGAAACAGGAAGATAAACAAGTCAGGTTTCAGTTTTTATCAGTTTTATCACACGAACTTAAATCACCGATTAATGCTATTGAAGGATATTTAAAAATTATTCAGGAAAAGCAGGTTGGAGAGAAAGTTGATGATTATATGTTAATGATTAACAGATCTATTGAGCGACTTAAAGGTATGAGAACGCTCATTCTTGATTTGCTTGACTTAACAAAAATGGAAACAAACAGCAAACAACGAAGACTTGTTAATGTTGATTTAATGGAAATTGCAAAAGTAGTAATTGATACGGTTGAGCCTCTTGCAATTCAGAGAAATGTAAAAATTTATCTTGAAGGAGAGGATGATATTTTTATCAATGCTGATAGAAACGAAATAGAAATCATATTTAATAATTTGGTTTCCAATGCTGTAAAATACAATAAAGAAGGTGGCAAAGTATATATAAATATTAGTAAAGCCAAAGGGTATTACCAGATTACAGTTGAAGATACCGGTATTGGAATAAGTGAAGAAGATTCTGCTTTACTATTTCATGATTTTGTAAGAATTCGAAATGCACAAACAAAAGATACAACAGGAAGTGGCCTTGGATTATCTATAGCAAAGAAAATGGTCGAAATGTATAAGGGTACTATTGATTTAGAAAGCACTCCTAATGTTGGAAGTAAGTTTACTGTTAAAATACCTGTTTAATTTTATTTGAGATGATAATTATTTATCAGATACTATTTTACAGTGTTCTTAAATTTTATTTTATTTGAAAAAATTTTCAATATGTTATTTATAAAAATCACTTAATACTAAATTAATCATTAAAAATTATGTCAACAAAAAGTTTATTATTTATGGCTTTAGGCCTGATTATGTTTTCTCAAGTATCATTTTCACAAGAGAATGTAGAAAATAAGAAAGAAGAAAATAAAAAAATCGAATTAAAACCTTATGGTTTTGTTAAGGGCGATATGGTTTACTCAAATGCTAGTGTTACCTCGTTTGGAGCTTCTAATCTTGGTGCACCACAGATAGTTTCTAGTACTGGTAATGATCAAAGTGCACTTGGCTTTACAGCTCAACATACACGCTTTGGTTTAAAAGGAAGTGTTGGAGAAAAAATTAAAGCAGGTGGTGTTATTGAATTGGATTTCTACGGTGGAGCATTTGATGCAAACATTAAACCACGTATCCGTTTAGCTTATGCTTCAGTTACAGCAGGTGGTTTTGAAGCTAGAATGGGTCAGCAATGGGATATTTTCTCACCAAACAATGCAAACACAAACAATACTAACGCTAACATGTGGTATGCAGGTAACAGAGGATTTCGCAGAGCACAACTTCAATTAAGCTATAAAATAAGTAATAAAGTTTTTGCTCCTATGGTACAGGTTTCTTTAGCTGAAGCTACTAAAGAAGAAAGCGGATTAGGAAAAGATAACATTTCTGGAATGCCAATGTTTCAAGCACGTGTTTCTGGTAAAATTATGGAAAAATATGAAATTGGTTTATCATATGTAAATGCAACTTATACTGAATTAGAAAATACTATTGAAGCTACTTCAAATACTACAACTAATCCTATTAAAGACACCCTTAAATCTGATTTTAACTTTAAAACTTCTGGTATTGGTGTTGATTTTAATTTGCCATTCCATAAATATTTCTCATTACTTGGTGAATTTAATACAGGAAAAAACTTGAATGATGCAAATTTATTTAATATTGCAGGTAATCATAGCTGGAAAATTGTAGGTGGAGATGTTGTTAAAAACGATAAAAAAAGCATGGGTTTATGGTTTAATGCTACATCAAATATTACTAGTTGGTTAAATGTTGTTGTTGGATATGGTTGCGATAAAAATACAAGTGATGATTTAGTAGAGGGTAATATTGCCAGAAATAGAGTAGTATATGGAGATTTGGTTTTTCCAATAAAACATGGTTTCTCTTTTGCTCTTGAATATCAGTATATAACAACAAATAAAATTACAGTTCTTGATACTGATGGTGATATTGCACATACTGATCGTTTTACAGCAGGTATCATCAATTTATCAGCTAAAATTACTTTCTAAATATAAGATCGTATAAAAACTGAATTGTATTTCATACAATTTATTCAAAGGATAGCATTTTTGCTATCCTTTCTTTTTCCTGTTTTTCGAAAAAAATAACCATTTTATATTTTCATAATAAGTAATTTATTATACTTTTTTGTTATTGCCACAAAAAAGTATCAAAAAAGTCTAGGCAAAACCTGCTCTAAATCAAACCTGGAATTCCAGCAAAATAGACAGGTCCTTTTTACGGAATTCTTGATTTGTTTTATTCACCCCACGAATGGCCCGCAATTTTACCTTCCTATCACACGTTTATTTGCACATGAATTTATAAGTAAAACAGAAAAATCTTAACAAAAAAGCTCTTTCAATAAAATAAGAAAGTGTTGTTTTGCTTTTAGAATTGATTAAAATTGGCTTTATGTTTTACTATTATATAATTTGAAGGCGGGTAAGCCTGGACAAACGGCGAGGCATGCGTTGGGGTGAATTGCCTTTGGATAGAAATAGTACCGATGGGGCTTGTTCTACTTCGGTTTACTATTTCATTCAAAGGCAAAAGAGGGTTGAAGCATCGTTTGTCCTTGATTTTTCTTTGGTTCGTTTCTTTTCATATAAGGAAAAGAAATGAACATAACATCCTAATTTGAATTTTTATTAAATGCTAAAAATATGTATATCAGCTAATTAAAATTTAGATGAAAACATTTTGAGAAAATAAATTTTATTGAAGATAAAAAGGATAGCATTTTTGCTATCCTTTTTTTTTAATCTGGAAATTTGTATTTTCACAAAAGAGACTCTAAACTCTTTTATTATGCAATCATTTAAAAAATCATTCCTATTTACTCCCTGGTTCATGGGTTTGTTATTTGTAGTATTGGCAATGGTTATGGCTTTTGCAACGTATGTTGAGAAAGTTTATGGAGCAAATGCAGCCCGATTTTTTATTTATAATACCTGGTGGTTTGAACTGATTTTTGCAATTGCTATGATTCATATTTTGGGTAGAATATTTCTTCAAAAGCTTTATAAACGTAAAAAGCTCACTATTTTTTTATTTCATCTTGCATTTGTTTTTATAATACTTGGCGCAGGTATAACCAGATACTTTGGGGTAGAAGGATTGATGCATATAAGAGAAGGAGAAACTAGCAACCAATTTGTTATTGTTGATAACAATCAATTCGATAATAAAATTAGAAACGAAAAGCAAGTTGAAATCCCTTTTTCGCTAAAGCTTGAAAAATTTATAATTCATCGTTATCCGGGTTCAAATAGCCCATCATCATTTATAAGTAACATAATTGTAATTGATAGTAAAAATAATATTGAAAAGCCATATTCAATATACATGAATCATATTCTTAAATATCGTGGGTATCGATTTTTTCAATCATCATACGATAAAGACGAAAAAGGAACTATCTTATCTGTGAGTAACGATAAATTCGGAATATTTGTAACCTATTCGGGATATTTATTAATGATAATCTGTTTGGTTTTATCGCTTTTGAATAAACATTCATTGTTTAGAAGCATTACTATAAATCAACTGAATACGAAAAGTAATAAAGTGGTTGGAATTATTATCATGTTTTTTTTGTGTTCAAGTGTTTCTTTTGCGAATGATCAAAAACTTGTTGTTTCAAAACAGCACGCGAACGATTTTGGAAAAATACTGGTTCAGGATAAAACTGGAAGAACTGAGCCTTTGTATACATTGAGTAATGATATTCTTCGAAAAATATCGAAAAAAAACTCAATTGATGGATTAAATCCTGTTCAGGTTTTTCTAGGTTTTTATTACGATTTTGAACATTGGAAAAATGTTCCTGTAATAAAAGTTTCGAACAACGAGATTAAAAAAATTATCGGAATAAATTCAGATTATGCCGCATTTACGGATTTTATTGATATAAGTCGTAATTCGTATAAATTGGCAAATCAGCTACAGATTGCATATACAAAACCAGCTGGTGCAAGAAATAAATTCGACAAGGAAATTATTAAAGTGGATGAGCGAATTAATATTTGCTTTATGATGTATACTGGAGATTTGTTGAAAATTTTTCCGGTTTCTGATTCAACCAATTTATGGCATTCACCTCAAGATGCTCATTTCTTTGCACGATCATCTGAGGATTCTTTGTATTTGTCGAATATTATAAGCTTGTATTATAAAGACATTTTAAATAAATCTGAGAAAAAAAGTAAATACCTGAATTCAATAAAACTTTACCAAAGGAGGTTTGCAGGTTATGAAATACCATCTGAACTTAAAATAAATACTGAGATAATATATTATAAACTCAATATTTTAGAGCGATTATTTCCTTTATATGCATCAATAGGATTAGTATTGTTTATTTTTCTTGTTTTAGCAATAATTCAACGAAAAAACAGCAATTCAATTGTAATCAAAATCATAAAGTGGATTTTATTTACAGCATTTCTTTTTCATTCAACAGCATTAATTGTTCGCTGGTATATTTCGAGTCATGCTCCAATGAGTAATGGATACGAAACCATGATTTTTATTTCGTGGGTAACAATTCTTGCAGGATTTGTTTTTCATAAAAGATCGACATTGGTTTTAACTGCAACATCCATATTGGCATCATTAACATTAATGGTTGCTCATTTGAGTTTTATGGATCCCGAGATAACAAATTTAGTTCCGGTGCTTAAATCGTTCTGGTTAACATTGCATGTATCAGTTATTACCGGTAGTTATGGATTTCTGGGTTTAAGTGCTGTAATAGGTATTATAACAATGATTTTATATTCCATTATTTCTGAGGATAATAAAAAAGAGATTTATAAATCAATACAAGAACTTACCATCATTAATTATAAATCGCTTACTATTGGTTTGTATCTGTTAACTATCGGAACATTCTTAGGTGCTGTATGGGCAAATGAATCGTGGGGAAGATATTGGGGATGGGATCCAAAAGAAACCTGGTCGCTGATTACAATTATTGTATATAGTTTTGTTATACATTCACGAACGATCGAATACTTCAGAAGTGTATTTGTATTCAATCTAATTTCGCTGTTTGCATTTTCTTCGGTTTTAATGACCTATTTTGGGGTTAACTATTTCCTTTCCGGATTGCATTCCTATGCAGGAGGCGAACCCTCTCAAATTCCTTGGTTCTTATATGTAATAGTAATTGCATTTTTAATATTATCCACATTTGCATTTTGGAAATATTTAAAATTCAAAATCGAATAGAAACTTTCATTATTTGTTTAAATCAGAAATAATATGTTTAAAAATAGAGTTATTAAACATATTTCATTTATTTATTACGTAAGCATATTTAAATCAAATAGTTGAGTAACTAATTTCAAAATATTCTTATTTTATTATTGTGAAAAATATAACAGTGTGAAAAATGTAACAAAAAAGTATTTATCTTTGCAATGAATATTAGTTAATCATATTATAACTATATAAATAATTGATATTTAGATTAATATTAATTAATTTATGAAATTGTGTTATTAAGCATTCAAGTTCTTTAACATCTTTTTCAATAAAAAATTTAATGAGGAATACTATATTTTTGCACAACAATGAATTACAATAAATAAAAATTAAAAGAGATATGACAAAAATCAAAACATTCGCAGATCTTACCAAAATGCGAAATGATTTACAACAAACACAAGCTCTGGTTGATATGGCTGACAGTTCTGAGAGTGTTATTCAGATCAAAGTAGGTATGGGAACCAGTGGAATTGCTTCAGGAGCTAAAGCTGTTATGGATTTTTTAATTGAAGCTCTGGAAAAAAGAAATATTGAAGCAATTGTTACACAAACAGGAGATATGGGTTACAGCTATGCTGAACCTACTATCGAAGTAAAAAAACCAGGTAAAGAACCTGTTGTTTTTGGCTATGTTAATTTATTAAAAGCCGATGAGATTATTGAAAAATATATTAAACGTAGCGAAACAGTAGAAGGAATAATACCGGTTAATTATCATACCATCGATAATTAAAATTTGGAGGGAAAAAATATGACAAAATATAAACAAATTAGAATAGCACTTAACAATTGTGGGGTAATCGACCCTGAAAACATTGAAGAATATATTGCTCGTGATGGTTATATGTCATTGGGTAAATGCTTGACAGAAATGACTCCACAAGATGTAGTTAAAGAAATTAAAGATTCAGGTTTAAGAGGCCGTGGAGGAGGTGGTTTCCCAACTGGATTAAAATGGGAAATTGCATCTAAAAATAAAGCAGACCAGAAATATGTTGTTTGCAATGCTGATGAAGGTGATCCAGGTGCATTTATGGATCGTTCAGTTCTTGAAGGTGATCCACATGCTGTTTTGGAAGCAATGGCAATTTGTGGTTACGCAATTGGTGCATCAAAAGGCTTAGTATATATCAGAGCTGAATATCCATTAGCAATTAAAAGATTAAAAATAGCTATTGACCAAGCTCGTGAATTTGGTTTGTTAGGTAAAAATATTTTTGACAAAAACTTTGATTTTGATGTTGAATTAAGATATGGTGCAGGCGCTTTCGTTTGCGGTGAAGAAACATCATTAATTCATTCTATGGAAGGTTTACGTGGCGAACCTACAATTAAACCACCTTTCCCTGCTGAAAAAGGTTACCTTGATAAACCAACTAATGTAAATAACGTTGAAACTTTTGCTTCTATTCCTATTATTATTCGAAAAGGAGCGAGCTGGTTTAATAAAATTGGTACTGAAAAATCAAAAGGAACTAAAGTATTTGCTTTAGCTGGAAAAATTAATAATGTAGGTTTAATTGAAGTTCCTATGGGAACAACATTACGCGAAGTTATTTTTGAAATTGGTGGAGGAATACAGGGAGGTAAAAAATTCAAAGCAGTACAAACAGGTGGTCCATCGGGTGGATGCTTAACTGAGAAACACCTCGATACCCCTATTGATTTCGATAACCTTATTGCCGCAGGTTCTATGATGGGATCTGGTGGAATGATTGTTATGGACGAAGATAACTGTATGGTTTCTGTTGCTAAATTCTTCCTCGATTTTACTGTTGAAGAATCATGCGGAAAATGTTCTCCTTGTCGTATTGGTAATAAAAGATTGCATGAATTATTAGAACGAATTACAAAAGGTCAGGGTACAATGGACGATCTTGTTCGATTACGAAATATGAGCAATGTAATTAAAGATACTTCATTATGTGGCCTAGGACAAACATCTCCAAATCCAGTATTATCAACATTAGATAATTTTTACCATGAATATGTTGCTCACGTAAAAGATCATAAATGCCCTGCTGGTGAATGTAAAGATTTAATGAAATATTTCATTATTGCTGATAATTGTGTGGGTTGTACTGCTTGTGCACGTGTTTGCCCTGTTGGTGCAATTACAGGTGAAAAGAAAGAAGCTCATTTCATTAACTCCGAAACATGTATTAAATGTGGTGCTTGTATAGAGAGATGTAAATTTGACGCAATCATTATTCAATAATAATTATTAATACAATGGAAAAAATAAAATTAACCATAGATAATAAGCTTGTTGAAGTAGAAAAAGGGACTACTTTATACAAAGCAGCTAAAAAATTAGGAATTGATATCCCTGTACTTTGCTATATGAATCTCGAAGACCTTGGTATTGAAAATAAACCTGGTGGTTGCCGTATTTGTGTGGTTGAAGTTGAAGGAAGAAGGAATCTAGCTCCTTCTTGCTCTACTGATTGTGCAGAAGGAATGGTTGTTAATACACACTCAATGCGAGTTATTAATGCCCGTAGAACTGTTATGGAGTTTATTCTATCTGATCACCCAAAAGATTGTTTAACTTGTGCAAAATCTGGCAATTGCGATTTACAGAATATGGCTGTTAAATTAGGAATAAGAGAAATTCCAGGTCAAGAATATGCAGCTATGTCAACGTATAAAATGGATTTTTCACCATCATTAATTCGTGAATTAGATAAATGCATTATGTGTCGTCGTTGTGAAATGATGTGTAATGAATTTCAGACAGTTGGTGCTTTATCAGCCTTCAAACGTGGATTTGAAGCTGCTGTTGGCCCTGCTTTTGAAATGGATATTGAAGATTCAACATGTACATATTGTGGTCAGTGTGTTGCCGTTTGTCCAACAGGTGCATTAACTGAAAAGGACCATACAAGAGAGGTTATTAATGCGCTTTCTGATCCAACAAAAACTGTTATTGTACAAACAGCTCCAGCTGTACGTGCTGCATTAGGTGAAGAATTTGGACTAAAACCTGGAACATTGGTTACAGGTAAAATGGTTGCTGCATTGCGTCGTTTAGGTTTTAATTATGTATTTGATACTGATTTTGCAGCCGACTTAACTATTATGGAAGAAGGTACAGAATTATTAGGCCGATTAACAAAACATTTAAATGGTGATAAAGAAGTAAAATTACCAATACTTACATCTTGCTGTCCTGCCTGGGTTAATTTTTTCGAGAATAATTTCCCTGAAATGAAAGATATACCATCAACAGCACGTTCACCACAACAAATGTTCGGAGCAATAGCTAAAACATACTTTGCCGATAAAATTAAAGTTAAACGCGAAGATTTAGTTGTTATATCTATAATGCCGTGTTTAGCTAAAAAATACGAAGCTCAACGCGATGAGTTTAAAGTTGATGGAAATCCAGATGTTGATTTTTCTCTTTCTACACGCGAATTAGCTCATTTAATTAAACAGGCAAACCTTGATTTTAAATCATTGCCAGATGAAGATTTCGACAAACCACTTGGTGAATCAACTGGTGCTGCTGTAATTTTTGGTGTTACCGGTGGTGTAATAGAAGCAGCTGTTCGTACTGCTTACGAATTACAAACAGGCAAAAAATTGGAAAGGGTTGAATTTGAGCAACTTCGTGGAATGGAAGCTATTAGAAAAGCAACTATCGATTTTAATGGTACTCCTATTAATATTGGTATAGCTCATGGATTAGGAAATGCACGTAAATTGCTTGAAGATATTAAAGCAGGTAAATCAGAGTTCCATGCAATTGAAATTATGGCTTGTCCTGGAGGTTGCATTGGTGGTGGTGGACAACCATTACACCATAGTGATTCAAGTATTCTTAAAGCTCGTACCAAAGCAATTTTTGCTGAAGATGAAGCTAAAGTTCTTCGTAAATCACACGAAAATCCTTATATCGTTAAATTATATGAGGAATTCCTTGGTAAACCAATGAGTGAAAAAGCTCATCATTTGTTGCATACACATTATTTCGACAAGAGCGGAAAAATTGAAATCAGCTAGTTTGAAAT
>Ga0154355_1019_pt2 | contig 13473 bp, 11 predicted proteins | sample RifGroA2_FD_115883 | JGI IMG/M metagenome (GOLD analysis project Ga0154355, IMG submission 115883) | Bacteroidetes bacterium GWA2_31_9b
TAATAGTTTAGTGTTGAGATAATAATTTTAAAAATCAAATCATAAAAAATAGGGACTTTGAAATTGTTTAAAAAATATGTCAGTGCTCACCCCTCTGTCCCCCAAAGGGTATGCCCACCCGATAATTATTTGGATAAAAGGGGAATTTGAAAAAAAATAAGTAATTAAAAATGCAAAATCCCCCCGACCCCCTTTAAAAAAGGGGGAGAAAAAGCACAAAAAAAGCAGGGTGAACCCTGCTTTAATAAAATATAGTTGTGTGATTTTATTTTGTAAAATCGCGTGTAGCTAATCGTTTATAACCGTTGTATCTCCATTTTGCATCATCTTCGGCACGTTTAAATAATTCAGCGGCTTCCTCAGGGAATGATTTTGAAAGTGAAGAATAACGTACCTCACTCATTAAAAATTCCTGGAATTTATTCCAATCAGGTTCAACAGAATCAAGTTCAAAAGGATTTTTACCTTGTGCTTCCAATAGTGGATTAAATCGGTAATTGTGCCAGTAACCACATTCAACAGCTAATTTAGCTTCGTGTTGAGTTTTACCCATACCAACATTTAACCCGTGGTTAATACAAGGAGCATAAGCAATAATTAACGATGGTCCAGGATATTCTTCAGCTTCTTTCAACGCTTTAAAATACTGGTTCTGACTTGCACCCATAGAAACCTGAGCAACATAAACATAACCGTACGACATGGCCATCATACCTAAGTCTTTCTTTCGGGTACGCATACCTGCTGCAGCAAATTTAGCAACTGCACCAACTGGAGTAGATTTTGATGCTTGACCGCCGGTATTTGAATAAACCTCTGTGTCAACAACTAATACATTAACATCTTTTCCTGATGCCAATACGTGGTCTAAACCTCCGTAACCGATATCATAAGCCCATCCGTCGCCACCAAAAATCCACTGTGATTTCTTAGCAAGATATTGTTTCAATTCAATAATATCTTTAGCAACAGAATTTTTCTCGTTTTTAAGAGCTGCTAATACTTTTTCTGAAGCAATTTTTGATTCATTCGCATTTGCCATACTGTCAATCCATTCCTGGAATGCAACTTTAGTAGCTGGTGCAACATCATTCATTGCAGCAGTCATCTTTTCGTAGATTCTTTGGCGCATTTTATCAACACCAACCGACATACCTAAACCATATTCAGCGTTATCTTCGAACAAAGAGTTTGCCCAAGCTGGACCATGTCCTTCTTTATTCATGCAGTATGGAGTAGATGGAGCCGATCCACCATAAATAGATGAACAACCTGTAGCATTAGCAACCATCATTCTGTCGCCAAATAGCTGAGTAATTGTTTTAATATATGGTGTTTCACCGCAACCTGCGCAAGCACCACTAAATTCGAATAATGGCTGTGCAAACTGACTGTTTTTAACACTCTTCGATTTTTCTAAAACTGTATCTTTATATCCTACTTTAGTATGCATATAATCGAAACGAGCATCTTCTGCCATCTGACTTTCAAGTGGCTGCATTACTAAAGCTTTAGTTTTTGCAGGACAAACATCAACGCAGTTTCCGCAACCGGTACAATCTAATGGACTAACTTGCATTCTGAACTGGTATTCTTTTGTTCCACCTGTGCCTTGTATTGTTACAGTATCTTTAGGAGCATTTTTTAATTCGTCGGCAGTTAATAAGAAAGGACGAATAACTGCGTGAGGACAAACATAAGCACATTGATTACACTGAATACAATTTGCAGGTATCCATTCTGGAACAGTAACTGCAATTCCTCGTTTCTCAAATGCTGTTGTACCTGCAGGGAATGTGCCATCTTCTCTTCCTAAGAAAGCACTTACTGGTAAATCATCACCTTTTTGAGCATTAATAGGTTCAACTACATTTCTAATAAATTCAGGAGTGTTTTTATTTACAACTGATGCTTTTACTGTTATGTTTTTCCATTCAGCAGGTATTTTTACCTCTGTAAGTTCACCACCACGGTCAACAGCAGCTTTATTCATGTTAACAACATCTTCACCTTTACGCCCAAATGATTTTACAATTGCTTTTTTCATTTGTGTTTCAGCCAACTCGTAAGGAATAACATTTGCGATTTTAAAGAATGCAGCTTGCATTATCATATTGGTTCTGTTTCCTAAACCAATTTCTTCAGCAATTTGTGTTGCATTAATAATGTAACATTTGATTTCTTTTTCAGCAAGTATTTTCTTCATGCTGTCTGGGAAACGATTTTTTGTTTCTTCAGCATCCCAGGTACTATTTAAAAGGAATGTTCCTCCTTTTTTTATACCTCTAAGCATTTCGTATTTGTCGAGATATGCAGGAACGTGACAAGCAACAAAGTCAGGTGTTCCAACTAAATACGATGAACGAATAGGTTGATCACCAAAACGTAAGTGAGAAACGGTAATACCTCCCGATTTTTTTGAATCGTAAGCAAAATATGCTTGTGCATATTTGTCAGTGTTATCACCAATAATTTTTATTGAGTTTTTATTTGCTCCTACAGTACCATCTGATCCAAGACCAAAAAATTTACCTTCGAAAGTTCCTTTAGGAACAACACTAATTTCAGGTAATAATGGTAACGATAAGAAAGTAACATCATCAACAATACTAATTGTAAAATGATTTTTTGGTTGTGGTAAACTTAAATTATTGTATACTGATACAATTTGAGCTGGTGTAGTATCTTTTGAACTTAATCCATATCGGCCACCAACAATAAGTGGAGCTTTATCTTTACCATAGAATAATTCACGAATATCAAGATATAATGGTTCGCCATTAGCTCCAGGTTCTTTTGTCCTGTCTAAAACAGCAATACGTTTAACCGTTTTTGGAAGCACTTTCATGAAATATTTTTCAGAAAATGGACGGTATAAATGAACAGATATTAAACCTACTTTTTCGCCCTGAGCTATTTTGTAATCAATTACTTCCTGAATTGTTGAAGTAACAGAACCCATAGCAACAATAATATTTTCAGCATCTGGTGAACCATAATATGTAAATGGATGATATTCTCTGCCGGTCATTTTAGTAATTTCCTGCATGTATCCTTCGATCATATCAGGAATTGGTTCGTAAAATTTATTAGCAGCTTCACGACTCTGGAAATAGATATCAGGATTTTGAGCTGTACCACGTGTTACAGGATGCTCTGGATTCAAAGCATTATCTCTGAATTGTTGCAATGCTTTCCAATCGAGAAGTTTTGCAAGATCTTCGTTCTCAAAATATTCAACTTTTTGAATTTCGTGTGATGTTCTGAAACCATCGAAAAAATGCATAAATGGAATTCGTGATTTAATAGCAGCAAGGTGAGCAATACCTGCTAAGTCCATAATTTCCTGAACAGTACCGGTAGCTAGCATTGCAAAACCAGTTTGACGGGCACTCATCACATCGCTATGATCACCAAATATTGATAAAGCCTGAGCAGCTAAACTACGTGCACTAACATGGAATACACCAGGTAATAATTCACCTGAGATTTTATACATGTTTGGAATCATAAGTAATAATCCCTGAGAAGCAGTAAATGTTGAAGTTAATGCTCCTGATTGTAACGAACCATGAACTGCACCAGCAGCTCCACCTTCAGATTGCATTTCAGTTACCTGAACTGTATCTCCGAAAATATTTTTTCTCCCATTTGCAGCCCATTCGTCTACATATTCTGCCATTGTTGATGATGGGGTGATAGGATAAATCGCGGCAACTTCGCTAAACATATATGCAACATGAGCTGCAGCATAGTTACCATCGCAAGTTATGAATTTCTTTTTTTGTGACATTTCTAACTCCTTAATTTATTTAATAATAGATAATTAACGTAATTTTTGGACTTACAAAAGTAAAATAAAAATCTTATTTATTACAGTAATTCATTAGAAATTAGCACTCTTTAAAACTATTCAGTTTTAATATAAATAATTTCATATCTACTTAATACACAAAATAAAAAATGCGGAAGTAGTTCCGCATTTTACATATATTGTGTTGTTAAACATTAACTCATTAGTCACTATTCATCGAAACAAGAAATTCTTCGTTCGATTGTGTTTTTACCAGCTTATCACGTAAAAATTCCATCGCTTCAACTGAGTTCATATCGGTTAAATAATTACGTAAAACCCATATTTTACTTAGTTTTGCTTGTTCAATAAGTAAATCTTCACGTCGTGTGCTTGAAGCAATAATATCAACAGCAGGATAAACTCGTTTGTTCGAAAGTTTTCTGTCGAGCTGTAACTCCATGTTACCTGTACCTTTAAACTCTTCGAAAATTACATCGTCCATTTTTGAACCTGTATCGGTAAGAGCAGTAGCAAGAATTGTTAACGAACCACCTTCTTCAATGTTACGTGCTGCACCAAAGAAACGTTTTGGCTTGTGTAATGCATTTGCGTCAACACCACCAGAAAGTACCTTGCCTGATGCAGGAGAAACAGTATTAAATGCACGTGCTAAACGAGTTATAGAATCTAAAAGAATTACAACATCGTGACCGCACTCTACAAGGCGTTTTGCTTTTTCTAAAACAATATTTGCAATACGAACGTGGCGTTCTGCAGGCTCATCGAAAGTTGATGAAATTACTTCGGCATTTACACTTCGAGCCATATCTGTAACCTCTTCTGGACGCTCGTCGATTAAAAGAACTATCATGTACACTTCAGGGTGGTTTGCTGCAATAGCATTGGCAATTTCTTTCAATAAAACAGTTTTCCCCGTTTTTGGCTGAGCAACAATTAAACCACGTTGTCCTTTGCCAATAGGAGCAAACATATCCACAATACGAACCGATAATTTATCGTTTCTGTTGCTTGTTAAATTAAATTTTTCTTCAGGGAATAATGGTGTTAAGAAATCGAAAGGAACTCTGTCGCGAATATAATCGGGGCTGCGTCCATTAATTTTCTCAACTTTAATAAGTGGAAAATATTTTTCACCTTCTTTTGGTGGTCGAATTGTACCTTCAACACTATCGCCGGTTTTTAATCCAAAGAGTTTTATTTGCGATTGAGAAACATAAATATCATCGGGTGAATTCAGGTAATTGTATTCAGCTGAACGTAGAAATCCATAACCATCGGGCATGATTTCAAGAACACCGGAGTTAGAAATTATTCCTTCAAATTCGTAAGAACGATCATTTGTTTTTTTCTCGAATACTCTTTTTTGAAATGGTTCTTTGTTTTGTTTATCAATATTTCTTTGTTGTTCGAAATTTTTATCAGATTCTGTTTCTGAACTAATTATAGGTTCGATAACTGAAATTTCGTTAAAAGCAACGATTGATTCATCATTTAAAGAAATAGGAGTTTCAAAATCCTCACCATTTTGTGAAAAATCATTGTGTTTACTTGCAACTGTTTTTTCAAATTCGTTAACAGGATTATCTAATTTTCGATCAGCACGTTTAATAATTTTTACTCTTTCTCTTTGTATAGGAGCTTGAGGCTGTGATTGTGCTTGTGGTTGTGCTTGAGGTTGAGGTTTTGCTTGTGGCTGTGGTTGAACCTGTTTTTGTATTGGTTCCTGAACAGTTTTAGGTTTTTCAGGATTTCTTTTTCGAATGGTACTTTTTCTTTCGGGCTTTACTTCAGTTGTAGCATTTACTGCTTGTTGATCAAGGATTTTGTAGATTAGATCCTGCTTCTTTAAAGCCTCAACTTTTTTAATATCCAATTGCTTGGCAATGTCTTTTAATTCATTTAAAAGTTTTTTATTCAATTCGAGAATATCGTACATAATTAATTAGGAAATTTGTTTATAGATTTTTTAAAAATTGATTAAAGCAATTAATCATTGATTTTACCAGTAAAACGAACGAATTGTTTACTGTCTGGAAATGAGATACAAAATGTTTGTATAAAAATCACTGCAATATTAAATATTTCTTCATAAATACCAAAGTTACTTTACAAAAATTTTACAAAAAATTAAATAATATTAGTTTATTTTAAAAAAAATGAACACAAATGCGTTTTGTAAACATATTTGAATAAATTTGTAACAGGTTAACTCAAGATAACGTATTATTTAAGCTACAATCTATACTTTTAAAAGAAATGAGACAGTTAAAAATAATTAAACAAGTTACCAACAGAGAAACTGCCTCCTTAGACAAATATCTGCATGAAATCGGAAAGGTTGATCTTCTTACTGCTGAAGATGAAGTAGAGTTAGCACGTCATGTAAAAAATGGAGATCACTCTGCATTAGAAAAACTTATTAAAGCAAACCTCCGGTTCGTTGTTTCTGTTTCAAAACAATATCAGAATCAAGGTTTAAGTTTGCCCGATTTAATTAACGAAGGTAACCTGGGATTGATTAAAGCTGCAAAACGTTTCGACGAAACTCGTGGATTTAAATTTATATCTTATGCTGTATGGTGGATTCGACAGTCAATACTTCAGGCATTGGCAGAACAAGCTCGAATTGTACGATTACCATTGAATAAAATTGGATCAATAAATAAAATAAATAAAGCTCTTTCTGAATTAGAACAAAAATACGAGCGCGAACCCTCAATAGATGAGCTTTCTAAAGCGATAGAACTTGCTCCTAATGATATTAAAGATGCCATGCGAAGTGCTGGTCGTCATGTATCAATGGATGCTCCGCTTACTGAAGGTGAAGATGGGGATATGTATGAGGTGATGTTGAGTAGCGATAGCCCTAGTCCTGATGGAAACTTATTGAACGATTCTCTCCGTAAAGAAATTGAACGTGCTCTTTCATCACTAACCGATCGTGAAGCAAGTATCATAAAATTGTATTTTGGATTAAACGGGAAGCATCCATATACATTGGAAGAAATAGGAGAGGAGTTTAATCTTACTCGTGAACGTGTTCGCCAGATAAAAGAAAAAGCAATTAAACGACTCAAACAGACTACCCGTAGCAAGATTTTAAAAACATATCTCGGATAAACAAAAAGAACATTTGTAAGTTAAGGAAACCATGAGTTTCCTTTTTTTTATCTATTTTTGTTACTATTAAATATAAAAAATATGAAGCATTTGATATCACCCTCGTTACTTTCTGCTGATTTTGGTAATCTGCAACGCGATATTGAAATGATAAATTCAAGCGAAGCCGATTGGTTTCACCTTGATATTATGGATGGAGTATTTGTTCCCAACATCTCATTTGGTTTTCCTGTAATGAAATTTATAAAAAAACATGCAAAAAAACCATTAGATGTACACCTAATGATTATTGATCCTGATAGATATATTGAAGAGTTTAAAAATGCAGGAGCAGATATTCTTACAGTACATTATGAAACATGCAATCATTTGCACCGCACCGTTCAGAACATTAAATCACACGGGATGAAGGCTGGTGTTAGCTTAAACCCACATACTCCTGTGCATGTGCTCGAAGATATTATTGCAGATATTGATCTTGTATTAATAATGTCTGTAAATCCTGGTTTTGGTGGACAGAAATTTATTCCTAATGCATTTGAAAAAATTAAAAATCTTAAGAAGTTGATTTTAGAGAAAAAATCAAATTCCTTAATCGAAGTGGATGGAGGAGTTGACGGTACCAATGCAAAACTATTGATTGATGCAGGCTGTGATGTTCTTGTTGCCGGAAATTATATTTTTGGATCAGCAAATCAGTTAAAGACGATTTCGGAGTTAAAAAAGATATAGTTTTATTTAAACATTTATTTTAAAAATCAACCTGTTTTTGTCCTTTATCCCTAAAGGGAACAGGTTGATTTTTTTATTTACAATAATTATTCTTTCCCATCCAGGTAATCTTGAAGATAAGCATATCGTTCGGTTAGCTTACCATTTTTCGTTATTGATGCACGTTCAATAATTCCTGCATCGTCATTACCAAAAAGCGATGGATATACTTTATCCAATAAATCGCTACCAAAATCGGCAGAAGCGTTTCGTGGTAATTCACCCGGTAAATTATCAATAGCCATAACCGTGATATTTTTAGGACTAATAAACGGACGTTCATCTTTACCTGTAACCGGATTATAACCATAAAATGGATCGGCAATTGTTGATGGGCGAACAGTTGAAGCTATTGGTCCATTTACATCGCAACTTACATCGGCAATAACTGTAATTTTAAAACCGGGTTCGAGATAATCTTCTTTCAATATTAATTTTGGAGATTTTGGATCCCAGAAGTGACATGCAATAAATATATCTGTTACTTTGGTGTATGGTTTAAACGTTGATTCGTACTCTTCGGGATGTTTAAAGAAGTGTTGCAAGTTAAACTGCATTCCTCCTTTATGTTTAACGTAATGTTCAGGATCGAGTCGGCAAAGAACAGCTTCATCAAACTCCAGATTTAAAAACTCATCGGGTGTAACTTCACGTAAGTTTAATTGCCTTAATGTTTCCATTGCTCCCATGGCAACTCGTCCTCCACCGGTAACAAGAATCTTTTTCTTTTTAAGCTTGATCAGTTTCAACCCTGCATACATCTCGTCCATATCGTGACATTGATGTGCCGGTTTTAATTGAAACTCGCCCATGCGAATACCTCTGCCACGTAAGCCATTGTAAGCGCCAACAATACCTGCCCATCGGCCAAATGCAACTATTCGTGCACCATTGTAATCAGTTAAATATTCGTAATCTACCAATTGAATTTTCTTGCGGATAATTTCCTGGAGCAAACCTCTGTTGTAAGGTTGTTTTTTGGCAACATGAGCAAAAAACATATAAGTTTTACCTGGGATTAGTGTTGCAGGATTTACTTCTTTAACACCAAGGAGGATATCGCAATCGCTAAGATCTTCCTTCATATTCTGATCGAGGTATTTATATTCTTCGTCGGTAAAACAACGAATATCGCTGGGTTGAATAAATAATTCCACATTTGGGAATCGTTCAATTAAATTAACTGCTAATGGAGGAGTAACAGGTACTCGTTTATCGGGTGGATTTTTTGTTTCGCGTAATACACCAACTTTTATTTTTTTATTCATACTATATTGCTTTATGAGATTCGACTTTGAAGGCTTTAAAATTAATTTTTTTTTCGCTAATAACCCCTAAAGAGAGCAATCTTTTTGTATCTTTGCAGTTCCAATATGGGGCTGTTTTGGTTTTGACGGTAATGATAATTGGAGTGTAAGCATGTCGAGCTTTGAGTTTTGGCTCGTAAATCTCAATTCTCAAAAACAATAAACGGCGAAAATAATTACGCGCTTGCTGCTTAATCTCACTCAGTGAATTAAACTTAATTCTGGGGTCTAGGTACTTCAGAACAAGCTGTCTCTCAAAGAGCGATGTTTAACCGCGCTTGACATAGAGGCATCGTAAATGTTGAACTAGCATGGTTGGCGCTTCGATGGCCATGCGAAATAAAGAAGATAAGGATTGGTTCGGCTGCTCTTTGCCAGGCCACTCACGAAAACCAATAAAGAGATAAGCATGTAGAAAACATTTGGGTTTCTTATTCGGACGCGGGTTCGAGTCCCGCCAGCTCCACAAGAAAACATCATAAATCAGTTGATTTATGATGTTTTTTTAATAATAAATGTTTATCTAAATAGAGAAAATATTAATTTTCAATTTGTATCTTTGTATAAAGAAAAATTAAAAATAGCCGCCACAAGGGGTGCTCTGGCATGCGGATGAGAGTTCCGCCGGTTTAAAAGGGCTCGGGAAAATACCCGGGCCTGTTTTATTTAGATTTATGATTTAAATTGATTCCCTGAAAAATGATCAACTTCTTCGTTGTCGGTTGAAATATATTCTTTCATCAGATTGGCTGTCATACACGAATGTATGGGTATAACACCTATGAGATCACCAATTTGTATTGAATTTATAAATTCGTCAGTTGCTGAAATTGTTCCGTGCTCCTGAGACAGTTTGCTCAGATAACAGTTTTTTTCCGGATTTGACCATCCGATTTGAGTTAAATGAACTACCTGCCCAAATACTTTCGTTTGATCTTTTAAAATATACTCCTTTGAAAAGTGAACACCCCCGCCATATACAATTATTTCATTTCTGTCTTTATGAATTGCAACAACAGGACAAGCCATACAGACTGCAATTTTATCGATATTACATGATTCGAGTTCAAGTTGCATAAGATCATAAAATACAAAATTACCCGGCCGGATCTCATCAATTCCTTCAAAATTGTCAACAATGCTGCACGAAGGTGTATCTCCATATGATAAAATCAACTCTGGATATTTTGAAATATATTTGTTTTTAAGTTGAATGAACTGATTGGTTGAATTTATAGATATCTGAATTATTTCTTCTTTTGTTTTTGCCTGATAGGTATTTCCTGAATGAGTTAAAAATCCTTTAAATTGAAGCTTTTCGTGATTTGCTTTTTCCATAATATCATCAATTACTGAATAATTCTCAGAGAGCAATCCTGTTCTATGATATCCGGTATCAATCTTAATAAAAAAACCTACCGGAAATTTCAGGTTTTTGTTTAAATATTCGATCGATTCTAAATTTTCTACAGTTATATTAAGTTGTATTTCTTCTGCTAGCTCATTTATCTTTTCTATCTCGCGAATATTTACAGGAAAAGCAACAGTTATGTCTTTCCAACCATCGTTGGCAAAATAAGTAGCCATTGAAAATGAAGATACAGTAATTTTATCGACCTTAGCTTTTTTGAACCATTTACCTATAATTCTGGATTGGTGAGTTTTGAAATGTGGCCGTAATATAACATGGTTTGCTTTTGCTTTTTGAACCATGAAGTTGATATTTCCCAGGCACTTGTTTTTATCAAGCAATAAAGTGGGTTTAATAATGTTGTTGAAATTCATTTCTAACTTATAAAATATCTAGATTAAACCCAGTTTTTTTGCACGCTTCTCCCAGTTTTTCTTGGCTTGTTCCTGCATATCTTCAATATTATCAAACTCGTCCATAATTTCAGTTCCAAGAAGTGTTTCAATAATATCTTCCATGGTAACAATACCAACCATTTCACCATATTCACCAACGATCATGGCGATATGTTCTTTTTGGCCAATTAATCTGTAAAATAATCGAATAATTGGTATTCGTTCGTTAACAACCATAATATTTCTAGCGATGGAGCTTAATGGTGAGTCTGTATTTTGTTCGATCATATTCTGCATTAAGTCATCTTTAAGAATATAACCTGTAATGTTATCAATATCGTCTTTGTAAATTGGGATTCGCGAAAAGCGAATTTTTTCGTGCATTTCAAAGAAATCCTTTATTGTAGTTTCTTCAGGTGCAGCAAGTACAACAATGCGGGGTGTCATAATACTTTCTACTACAATATTATTGAATATCATCAGGTTCGATAATATTTTTGATTCTTCTTCTTTAAAAAGGCCTTCTTTAATACCAATCTTAGCCATAGCATGAAATTCTGTTCGGCTAAGAGTTGTTTGGCTTTTATCTTTTCTAAGTGCTGATGTAACAAATTTTGCTAAAAAGATGATAGGAAAAAAAGGTGAGTAAATCATTATATTTAACATCATCGGAACATAAGGAGCAATCTTTTTCCAGTGTATTGCGCCAATAGTTTTTGGAACTATTTCAGAAAAAATTAGAATTACAATAGTTAATAATCCGGAAACAATACTTAAATATTCATTTCCCCAAACTTCTTGAGCTTGAATACCAACTCCAACAGCTCCCATGGTATTAGCAATGGTATTAATCGTTAAAATTGCTGCAAGAGGAGTATCAATTTTATCTTTAAATCTTTTTATAGCTTTAGCATACATTTTATTCTCATTAATTTTTCCTGCAATAAAGCTTGGAGTTATACTAAGAAAAGATGCTTCGAGAAGTGAACACGTAAATGATGTTAAAACAGTAAGTAAAAAATAAAGTATTAGTAATCCCATGAATAATTAAATGTTGATTTATGCAATTATACTAAATTATTTTTCATAAAAATGCATTTGAGCTATATAATCATAAACTGGCTGATGTAAGAAAAACCGTATGTCTTTTCCTTCTTTAATCGACTGGCGTATAAAACTTGATGAAATTTCCATTTGTGGAGCCTGAACCAATTGTACATTTTTATGATTTTCATATACTCCTAATCCATGTCCCGGTCTTGGGTAAACATAAACTTTATATCGATCTAGTATTTGCTCGTTGTTTTTCCATTTATGAAAATAAGTCAGATTATCGGAACCAATTAGAATTACAAAATCTTTTGTAGGATGTTTTTCGGCAAGATATGTGAGCGTATCAATGGTATATGAAGGTTTTGGTAGTCGGAATTCAATATCCGAAGGTTTAATTTTATAATCGTTTCCAACTGCCAGCTCAACCATTTTAATTCGTTCGTACTCATTTACAAGACTTTCTTTCGACTTAAAAGGATTTTGAGGACTAACAATTAACCATATTTCAGAAAGATCGGTAAATTCAATCATATAGTTGGCAATTGCTAAATGTCCAATATGTATAGGATTAAACGAGCCAAAAAATAAACCAATTTTCATTGTTACTTATTAATAAAATTTCTTATAACATTTTCTGCCTCAGAAATTGCAACATCTAAGATGTTATTATAAATAATTATATCAAATTTTTTAGCAAATGCAATTTCCTCTTTTGCTTTAGCAATGCGAGTTTCAATATCTTCTGAGCTATCTGTCGATCGTAAACGGAGTCTTTTTTCAAGTTCATCGATGCTTGGAGGCATAATAAAAATCGACAAAGCATTGTCTGGAAACCTTTTTTTGATGTTTAATCCACCAACAACATCAACATCGAATATAACATGATTTCCTTTTGCCCAGATTCTATCTACTTCGCTTCGAAGGGTTCCATAAAAACGATTTTTATAAACTTCTTCCCATTCTACAAACTCATATTTTGCAATTTTTTGTTTAAACTCATCAATAGTTAAAAAATAATAATCTTTACCATGAGTTTCATTTGAACGAATAGGGCGACTGGTTGCCGAAATTGAGAATTCAAGATTCAGGTTTTTGTTCAACAAACGATGAACTATTGTTGTTTTTCCGGCACCCGATGGGGCAGAGAATATAAACATCTTCCCTAGCATCATTTCAGAAATCAATTTGTTATAAAATATTTAATCCTTGTTCTTTAATTTTTTCCAGCTCATCTTTCATCAGTACAACGATTTTTTGAATATCATAATCGTTTGCTTTTGAGCCAATTGTATTTATTTCGCGACCAATTTCCTGAGTAATAAATCCGAGTTTTTTTCCTGATGGTTCAGGATCGTTTAGTACTTCTTTAAAATATTTGCAATGATTCGTTAATCGCACTTTTTCTTCAGTGATATCGAGTTTTTCCAAATAGTAAATGATTTCCTGTTCAAGTCTGTTTTTATCGATATCTTTTTCGTCGATCGTTTTACGTAAACTTTCTTTAATTTTTTCTTTAATTTTTAAAGTTCGGGCTTCTTCAAAAGGAGTAATTTCGTTTTTGTATTTTTCAATAATCTCTATTCGTGAAATAAAATCTTC
>Ga0154355_1170_pt1 | contig 13428 bp, 15 predicted proteins | sample RifGroA2_FD_115883 | JGI IMG/M metagenome (GOLD analysis project Ga0154355, IMG submission 115883) | Bacteroidetes bacterium GWA2_31_9b
CGATGTAACCCTGATAAGATAAGTACTAACCCCAACCCCTTAAAAAGGGGCTATAACTTTTTCATTATTTAATATAAGTTATACCCCCTTGTCAAGGGGGATGGGGGTTGTAAAAACAGAATATTGTAAATCATAATAAACCAACGGATTAACCCGTTGGTTCTGTATAATAAGATTTTGTACCAGTTATTAACAAAAGTGTAAGTATTGAAAGTCAGCGACATAACATAGTGTTTATAAAACAAAATAGCAAGATTAAACATAAACAATTAAAAAGTTGGAAAATATTCCTATTTTTAGCATAAAATTTAAAAAAAATAAAAAGATTTATTGTGAAACGAGTTATTCTGATTATACTATTATTCTTTAGTCTCCAAATTGTATTTGGTCAGGATTCCCAGTTTTCACAATATTATGCTAGTCCATTATATTTAGCTCCTTCGTTTGCTGGTTCAACCGATGGGGACAGGTTTTCTTTAACTTACAGAAATCAATGGCCAACATTACCTAAAGCTTTTCAGGCATTTACATTTTCTTATGATCATTATTTCCCAAAATTTAAAAGTGGTTTAGGTTTATTGGTTTTACGCGATGTAGCAGGATCGGGGTATCTTTCAACAACAAATTTTGGTATAATCTATTCATATAACATCAAATTTAAAAACAAATGGAGTGTTCGTCCGGGGCTTAATTTTATGTACACCCAACGAAATATTGATTTTGACAAACTGGTTTTTTATGATGATTTAATTACCGAAGATACTGATGGATCTGTAGAAGTTCCAATATTAGATAGTAAATCAGACATTGATGCATCTGTTTCCATTTTAGCTTATAATAAAGATATTTGGTTTGGTTTTACTATGGATCATTTGTTAATGCCAAACCGATCTTTAAGTGGAAATGTGAGTAAAGATCCTTTTAAGTATACAATCTATGGTGGTACTAAATTCAAGATATTCGAAAAATATAATCTTTTAAGTGGTCAAAGTCTTTCTCCATCGTTTTTGTTTAAAATTCAGGATGAATATAGTCAGCTTGACTTAGGGCTATATTGGTATCAAATGCCATTGGTTATTGGGATTTGGTATCGCGGAATACCATTATTCAAAGAACTTAAAAGTAATGATGCATTGGCCTTTCTTATAGGTTTTAAAATGGATCAGATAAGTATTGGATATAGTTATGATTTAACTATTTCTCAATTAGTTGGATTTACAGGAGGTGCTCACGAAATATCGGTTAATTATCAATTTAATCAAGGAGTAACAGCACGAGAAAGACGAAAAGGACTGCCATGTCCTACGTTTTAAGAAAATAGGGTATAAGGGTAAGGGTATAAGGTATAAAGTCAAAATCAAAATATCTATTTATTCAAATTTGTGAAACCGCCATATTTTAGTTAACAAAATCACATTAGAAATAAAATTTACAGCATGGGGCTTCATGTCTTCCAAACAGGCTATCATAGCTTTTAAAATAATTTTATTATGATTAAAATTTTGAGCTCTTGCCTATGCAAGTTATACCAAGTCGCGTTCATAGAGATAAGATTGAATATGAACGCTTACTTGGGATAATGCCGATCGACTTTCAAAATAATTTTAGGAGTATGCGAACTAAAATTATACATTTGAAAGCGAATCGGTATTAGTGCCCCTGTTTTCTGCAAATAAGGTTGGTGGTATTTTATCTTACCACTAAATCTCTAAGACACTAAATCTCACTAAGATTATTTGCTAAGTAAACGACGTTAATTGTTAATTGTTAATAAATAGCCCGTAGGGCTTAAATGTCAATAAAAAGGTACAACTAAAGATAAATCATTGTCCGTAGGACATAAATTACTACATCTAAATCCTGTTTATTCCCTTCGGAAAAAATTATTCATAGCTAATTTTTTATTGTTATTATTCTCCTACGGAGAAAAGGAGTAAATTTAATTTTAGTAAAATGGAGTATAAGAAAAATACAAATCATATTATAAAAAATACGGATTAAACTTTAATAAATTAAATTGCTTCATTATCTTTAATCATTAAAAATTCAAAAAAAGTATCCATGAAAAACTTTCGAATTCTAACCTTTTTCTCTTTGTTATTATTTCTATCGATAACATTAAAAGCACAAACAGATAGTTTAAATGTTAAAAACCTGACACGGTCTGAAGTTTTAAAACTGGATTACAACCAACTTTTAGCTTTACCATTCGAAGACTTACTATTTATTGCAAATAAGCTAGGAGTTACAATTGATGAATTATTAAACATGAGCATGACCGTTGGTTCTAAAACAAGTTTAACCCCTCGCGAAACTCCAGGAATAGTTAGTATTATAACATCGGATGAAATAAGAACCAGTGGATCCAGAGATTTGATAGATATATTACAAACTGTCCCGGGATTAAATTTTGGCTATGATATAGATGGAGTGATTGGGCTTATTTCCAGAGGGAACTGGGCAAACGAAGGTAAGATACTTGTTTTGCTTGATGGTCAGGAAACAAATGAAGGAATGTATACTACATCTCAATTTGGAAATCATTTCCCGGTTGATCAGATTGAAAGAATTGAAATAATTCGGGGTCCAGGTTCTTCTTTATATGGTGGATATGCCGAATTGGGTGTTATAAATATTATTACAAAATCAGCATATACAATCGATGGAGTTGAAATATATGGAACTGCTGGTGCATTCTCCGACATGTTAAGTAGAAAATCTGCAGGTATAAATATCGGAAAATCGGTTAATGATTTTGCTGTTGATTTTAAAACATTTTATGGCACTGGAACTCGTACAAATATTGAATTTACCGATTTTTGGGATGACACATACAGTCCCAAAGACAACCATTTCGATTACCAAACAGTTAATATGAACCTTGGTGTATCATATAAAGATCTGGAAGCCCGGTTTATTTTTGATGATTTTATTCCAAATGCAACCGGATATGAAGAAGCTGAACGTAACCGATTTCATAGTTTGTACGGACAAATAAAATACACTATTGATATAAGTGATAAATTTAAAATACTGCCCTCTGTAAGTTATAAAAATCAAATTCCATTTTGGTTTGCAACTGATGACTGGTATTATAAAAAATCGTATTCCAAAATAAATGGTGCTATAGATTTAATTTATCAACCTACAGAAAAATTTGATATAATTGGAGGGGTTAATCATAAATACGAGTATGCCGAAGATCTTGATTCCGACCCTGACGTAACTTTCTATAATGGCAAAAAAGAAATATCATATAACACCAGTTCAGTTTATTTTCAAGGTACATATAAAACAAAACTTGTGAATATATTTTTGGGAGCACGTTTCGATAATCATTCTGAAGTAGGAAGTAATTTTTCGCCTCGAATAGGACTTACTAAAGTGTACTCTAATTTTCATTATAAATTATTGTATAGCAATGCTTTCAGAACGCCATCATTCGAAAACATTAATCTTAATCAGGACATTAAATCTGAAAAAACAAATGTCCTTGAGCTTGAATTGGGCTACAAATTGAATGATAATATGTTTATTACTTCAAATTTATTTTACATAGTAATTAACGATCCAATTGTGTATAGATGGGATAGTGAATCGGACGAAGAGTTCTACGAAAATTATGATAAAACAGGAACGCAAGGAGCAGAGATACAGTATATTGCAAAATATACGAAATGGTCACTCGATTTAAGCTATTCATATTATTCAGCAAAAAATTTAAATATGGTAATTCCATATTCAGTAGATGTAGATAATAATATTTTAAAAGGAAGTCCACAGAACAAATTGACTTTAAAAGGATTCTATAACATAACTCAGAATATTTCTATTGCACCATCATTTGTTTATTTTGGTAAACGATATGGATTTATTGAAAATAATTTAGAGCAAACATATACCGACCCTTCGCTTCAGATAAATGCTTTTCTATTATTTAAAAATCTGGGATTTAAAAATTTCGATTTAGGAATTGGTGTATACAATATTCTAAATAATGACTTCAGATACATTCAGCCTTATGGTGATTATGATATTGCTGAAGCTCCATATCCTGCAGGAGCAAGAGAGTTTACTATTAAGCTGAATTATAAATTCTAATATTTCTTAAAACTCAAAAGATCACTTTCTATCGTCTCCAGGACATAGAAATGTGATCTTTTTTATAAATTATTTCTACTTATTATTTACAATTAATTCTTCAATAGTTCTTTTTGGAACGTGATGAGTTTGGTTTTCGTCTCGATAATATTTTATATCATCATTTTTTACTTCTTCTATTACAACTCCTTCCTTTGGTTTTCCTAATGCAATAACAAGCAAAATTTCAAGTGATTCATCAAGATTTAATAACTCCTGAAGCTTCTTTTTGTTAATACTTGCAAAAATACAACCGCCCAGTCCTTGCTCTACAGCTCCCAAAAGCATACTTTGCGAAACTATACCATGATCACACATAAAATTGGTTGTTAAATTGGTATCGCCCATAATAACGATATATGCAGAAGGTTTTTCTCCTTCTTCTGGCCCATTCCAGTCTTTTAAATAAGCTGCCCACGAAAGTGTCGAAAATATTTTTTCGTTTGTAATAGAATCACTCGATAAAAAATATTTTAATGGCTGAAGATTTCTTCCCGATGGTGATAACCGGGCTAAGTTTATCAGTTCTTTTAAAAAGCTGAATTGGATTTCATGCTCTTGGTAAAACCTTCTGTAACTGCGATTTTTTAAAACTAAATCTTTTATCATAATAAATCGTCAATTCAAATGGACTAAAGTCCATAATAAATTTTAACTTACTAACCCCAGGCTTAAGCCTGGGGTTAAATGAAATTCACAAATTAGGGCTTTAGCCCATTAATTTTATTTCTAATAATTTGTTTGTTCAAGCTCAAAATACGCTTTTGGGTGACCACAAGCAGGGCAATTTTCTAATGCTTTTTTACCTTCGTGAACATATCCGCATTTACGACAAACCCAATGTTCTTTTTCATCACTTTCGAATACCTTTCCTTCTTCAATATTCTTAAGTAGTTTTAAATATTTTTTTTCGTGTTCTGCTTCTACTTTTGCAATCAGTTTAAATGCAGTAGCAATTTGTTTAAAACCCTCTTCTTCGGCAATCTTTGCAAACTCAGGATAAAGTTCTGTCCATTCTTCGTTTTCACCGGCAGCAGCAGCTTTTAAATTTTCATGTGTTGTAGCAATTACGCCGGCAGGATAAGATGCAGTTATTTCAACTACACCACCTTCTAGAAATTTGAAAAATATTTTTGCGTGAGTTTGTTCTTGCAAAGCTGTTTCCATAAAAAATTCAGCTATTTGTTCAAAACCATCTTTTTTAGCTTGTTTTGCAAAAAATTCATATCTGTTTTTTGCTTGCGATTCACCTGCAAATGCTTTTAATAAATTTTTTTCTGTGCGAGTACCTTTTATTGAGCCCATAAATTGTTTTAATTATTATTTTTTTGAGTTGATTTTTAATAACGTGCAGCAATTATATTCCAATCGATTAGTTTCCAGAAACTTTCAATGTAATCAGGTCGCCGGTTTTGATAATCAATATAATAAGCATGTTCCCAAACATCACAGGTTAAAATTGGTTTTAATCCATCGCGTAAAGGATTAGCTGCATTCGATGTTTGAATAATTTCAAGTGCACCATTTGGTTTCTTAACAAGCCATGTCCATCCTGAGCCAAACAAAGATTTTGCTGCAGTAGAAAATTTATCTTTAAAAATATCGAGTGAGCCGTAATCTCTGTAGATTGCATCTGAAAAGGCACCATTTTTAAGCAAATCAAATTTATCTTTTCCAAATTGTTCAAAATAAAATGTATGATTCCAAACCTGGGCTCCATTATTAAAAATTCCACCTTCAGATTCTTTTATTATGGTTTCAAGATCAGCTTTTTCGAATATTGTTCCTTTAATAAGGTTGTTCAGGTTATTTACATAAGCTGCATGGTGCTTATCGTGATGAAATTCCAATGTGCGTTTACTTATCATTGGTTCTAATGCATCGTAAGCATAAGGTAGTTTAGGTAATTCGAATATCATATTGCTCTTTTTAAAGTTTAGTCTATTTTCTTAAAAACAAATTTATAAAATATAAGTTAGTAAGAGTAATTTTCTACAATAAAAGAAATAGCCGGAGAAAATTCCCCGGCTATATCAATACCTAAAAAACAACTAAAAAAACAACTATAAAAATCGTTTAGCAACTTTTTCCCAATTAACCACATTCCAAAAAGCATCAATGTATTCTATTCTGCGATTCTGATATTTCAAATAATATGCATGTTCCCAAACATCAAGTGCTAGTATTGGAATCCCCTTAATTTCAGCTATATCCATCAAGGGATTGTCCTGATTTGGAGTAGAATTAACAATTAGTTTTCCGTTCTGATTTATTAACCAGGCCCAACCTGATCCAAAACGAGTGGTCGCAGCTGCATTAAAAAGTTCCTTTAGTTTTTCGAATGAGCCAAAGTCTCTTTGTATTGCTTGTAATAAATCTCCTTTTGGCTCACCACCACCTTTGGGAGACATTATGTCCCAAAACAAATTGTGATTGTAAAACCCTCCGCCATTGTTTCGAATTACCATTGTTTGTTTTGAAATATTCTTCAGAATTTCATCAATAGATTTTGTTTCCAGTTCTGTACCTTTAATGGCATTGTTCAGGTTATTTGTATATGCAGCATGATGCTTTGTATAATGTATTTCCATTGTTCTTGCATCGATATATGGCTCTAAAGCATCGTATGCATAATCTAATTTTGGTAACTCAAATGTCATAACATTGTATTTTTATATTAAACAATAAAATAATTTATATAGATTCTAAATAACGAAACAAAAAATAGTTTCTTTTGTTTAAAATATAAAAGTTAAAAATGAAAATTTTTAAAGAAATACACATTGAAAGTTTAATTGAACAGATTCCTGAATAAGTAAATTATTTAGCACAAAAAGGAATTCAGTGTATTGCTTGTGGAGAACCGATTTGGGGAACACTTGATGAAGCAGCTAAGAAAAAAGGGTTTAATGATTCTGAAATTAAAAGTTTATTGTTGAAATAATGAAATTATAAGTTGCTCTTTTTATTAAAATTCTGTAACTAAACAAAGTTCCATCTAAAATTTTATTATTCTCTATTTAGAATAATAAAAAATTAACAGCAAAGCACTCATTTTAAATCGTAAATTTTACAAAGAAGACATATTCAACAACATAGCGTTCTTTGTGTAAATACTTTGTGTCCTTTGCGGTAAAAATTTATTTTGTAATAAACATAAATTCAGCACTATAACCATACTGATTAGTTGCAAATTTTCTAATTGTATTTATGTTCGATTAAGTAATTTTTCACATAATCTTCAACACCATCTTCAAGGCTGGTAAAAGGTTTTACATAACCAATTGCTTTTAGTTTGCTCATGTTTGCTTCTGTAAAATACTGGTATTTATCACGAATATCTTCGGGAGTATCAATAAAATGAATATCCTCTTTTACCGACATTGCTTTAAATGTATTTTTTGTAAGATCTAAAAATGATCGGGCTTTACCTGTACCTAAATTGTAAATTCCTGAGTTTTTTCGGTGATTCATAAAGAAATACAAAACATCAACTACATCTTTAACATAAATAAAATCACGTAATTGCTCACCATCTTTAAATTCGGGTTTGTGCGATCGGAAAAGATTCATTTTTCCGGTAGAACTTATTTGTTTAAATGAGTGAAGAATAACAGAAGCCATTCGTCCTTTATGATATTCGTTTGGTCCGTAAACATTAAAAAACTTTAAACCTACCCAGAAATATGGTTTTTGAAGCTGATTAATTGCCCATTTATCAAAATCGTTTTTCGATTCACCGTAAGGATTTAATGGTTTTAACTGCTCAATCAAATCGTGCCTGTCGTCGTATCCAAGTTCACCTCCACCATAAGTGGCTGCTGACGATGCATAAACAAAAGGTAGCCCATATTCAATACATTTTTTCCACAATTTTTGGGTGTACCCGATATTTAATTTTTCAAAAATCGCTTTATCGAATTCTGCAGTATCGGTTCTTGCTCCAATGTGAAAAACAAATTGAATAAATCGCTGGTTCTGGTCAATCCACTCAAAAAGCTCATCGCGATGAACACTATGAGTGAATTTTTTACCTTCGAAGTTTTTGTTTTTTTCGTCTCTCGAAAAATCATCAACAAGTACAATGTCTTTATAACCCTCGTCGTTCAATTTACGAACAAGATTACTACCAATAAAACCTGCTGCTCCGGTTACTATAATCATAATTTAACTGTTAAATCAGGACGCTAAGTTAAAAATATTCTTTCATTCATATCAGGAATTGCTTCCAAAGAAATTGCTTTCTTGTATAAAACGCGAATAGCATCTTTTCCTTCTTTACCCAAATCAAGGCTGTAATTATTTACATATAAATTAATGTGTTTATACATAACTTCTTCGCTCATTTCCTGAGCGTGTTTTTTTATATAATCCGATCCTGATTTTGGATTTTGGAATGCATATTCGACACTTTTTTTTAATATTCTGTTAATCTTAAGTTGTAGGTCATTATTTAGGTTTCGTTTTATTGCAATTCCACCTAAAGGAATTGGTAATCCTGTTTCTTTTTCCCAAAACTCACCCAAATCAATAATTTTTTTCAATCCTTTTTTTTCATAAGTAAATCGGCTTTCATGTATTATTAAGCCTGCATCTGTTTCATTATTTAAAACTACTTCTTCAATATCAGAAAATAAATATTCTACTTTGTTTATTGCTTTTGGATAGGCAATCTTTAGTAATAAATTAGCTGTTGTATGTTCGCCGGGAATAGCAATTTTAAGGTCATTTATTTCGTCAGGATAAACCTTTCGTTTACTGATAAGCAATGGGCCATTATTTTTACCTAATGCACTTCCTGAATCTAGCAGACAATAATTATGAGCGATATAAGCAAATGCATGAAAACTTATTTTGGTAACATCAAGTTCCTGATTTATTGCTTTTTTATTAAGTTCTTCAACATCGGCAATATGTAAATCAAAATCGATTCCCTCGGTATCAATTTTATGATGAATCATTGCATCAAAAATAAATGTATCGTTAGGGCAACTTGAAAAGCCTAAACTTACTTTTTGCATAGAAATTAAATTTTTTGCTCTTTATCTAGTACAATTAATAGTTCGAAAAGTTTATCGTTCAAATTGTTTATTGCTAATGGAATATTCCATTTGGCTTTTTCTCTTTCTTTGACATAATTTGATATTGCACGAATCTGAATAAATTTTACTTTTTGCATTATACAAACATAAAAAAAAGCGGCTCCTTCCATAGTTTCTATATCGGAATTGAATTTTTCTTTAAATCGCTTTGAAGATTCAACATTACCATGAGTTGTATTTACAGTTATTGCCGATATTTCATTTATATTTTTAAAAAATGAGTATTCGAGAACTGTTGAATTGATTAACATAGAATTAGTAAAAGGGAATTCTGACTCTAACATAAATCCTTTTTCAAATAATGTTGAAAAAGATTGAGAATCTTCAATCCCTAAATCTGCAAACTGATCTTTAAGAACTATAAAAACATCACCAATATTAATTTCTGATCTAAAACTGCCGGCTATTCCAGCATTTATAACTAAATCGTATTTGGTCTTATTTAAATGATTAGTTAGAGAATAGGTTGTAAAAACACTACCAATTCCTGTTATTAAAACATCAACAAAAAGTGAATTGTATTGATAACTAATAAGATTGCTGTGATTACTTTGTAAAGTAATCAGTTTTGATTTTATTGGAAATATTTCTTTTTCGGTTGCAGAAACAATTAATATCTTCATAAGTATTTGTTACTTTTGCATTTTCAAATATATTGTTTTTGTAGCAAAAAATATATTAAATTAGTGATTCAAAAATTATGAAAAACTAAATCACTAATAAAAACGAAAATATGGTATTTATTACCCGGAGAGAACAATTTAGTGCAGCACACCGACTTTTTAAAAATAATTGGGATGATGAAAAAAACCTGGAAGTTTTTGGACAATGCTCGAATCCCAATTGGCATGGACACAATTATGTATTATTTATTACTGTTAAAGGTGATGTTAATCCGGAAACCGGATTTGTTGTTAATATTAAAAAATTAAGTGCCATAATTAGAGAATCAATAATTAGTAAACTTGACCATAAAAATATTAATATTGATGTTGATTTTATGAGAGGAAAACTTGCTTCTACAGAATATCTTGCAATAAGTATTTGGGAGCAACTTGAAGCTTCAATAACTGAGTTGGGAATTCAATTACATTGTGTGAAATTGATGGAAACAGAAAATAATTATATTGAATATTACGGAAATTAAATTATCATGGAAATAATTAATAATGGGGTAAAAACCTTCGAAAATATTGGATATTCAAGAATTGATAAATGGGATTCTGAAAAAACAGCAGAGTTGGCAAAACATTATAAAGCAATTCTTGAATTAATTGGAGAAGATACAACCCGTGAAGGTTTACTCGATACACCGGTTCGTGTAGCTAAATCGATACAATTTTTAACTAAAGGATATAATATTGATCCAAAAGATATTTTAAAATCGGCAACTTTTCGCGAAGATTACAAACAAATGGTAATTGTTAAAGATATTGAACTGTATTCAATGTGCGAGCATCATATGATTCCTTTTTACGGAAAAGCGCATGTTGCGTCTATTCCTAACAAATACATTACAGGATTAAGTAAAATTGCTCATGTTGTTGAGGCTTATGCACGCAGGTTGCAAGTTCAGGAACGTTTAACCATGCAAATTCGTGATTGTATTCAGGATACATTAAACCCTTATGGTGTAGCTGTTGTTATTGAAGCATCACATATGTGTATGCAAATGAGAGGTGTTCAGAAACAAAACTCTGTAACTACAACTTCTGCATTTACAGGTGCATTCTTACGCGATACCAAAACACGCGAAGAGTTTATTCATTTGATTGGTTCGAGGCTACATTAGAAGGCGAGAGGCAAAGAGCGGAGAGTTTATGTAGTTTGTTGAAGAGTATAGTGTTAAGGTTAGCTTTAACACTTTTTTTGTTTTATATCATATACCATATACCATTTACCCTTTATAACCACGGTACCACTGAGTTTTTCACGGTTACACAGAGCATAAGTTTCCTGCTGCCACTTTTTACTTTTTCCTGTCTTCGGCATTCATGCTTTTTCCTTTATATTTTTGTCTTTTATCTTTCTCTTACTACTGCCACTTTTCACTTTTATACCCTATACCCTATACCTCATACCTTTTCAAAATACAGCTAACTATCAATTTATTAACCATTTAACAAAAAGATTTGCCATTTCGTTTGATTTTGTTATTTTTGTCGGCTGTTAAATAAAATATTAACCAATAATTAAGATATGAACGCATATGTATTCCCTGGACAAGGAGCACAATTTGTTGGAATGGGTAAAGATCTTTACGAAAAATATCCAATTGCAAAAGAGCTTTTTGAAAAAGCGAATCAAATTTTAGGTTTTAGAATTACCGATTTAATGTTTAATGGTACTGAAGAAGATCTAAAACAAACCAAAGTTACCCAACCTGCTATTTTCTTGCATTCAGTGATATTAGCAAAAACGTTAGAAAATTTTAAACCTGACATGGTTGCAGGGCATTCATTGGGTGAGTTTTCTGCTCTTGTTGCTAATGGAGCTTTATCGTTTGAAGATGGATTAACTCTTGTTTCGAAACGTGCTATGGCTATGCAAAAAGCATGTGAGAAAGAACCATCTACAATGGCCGCAATTATTGGCTTAGATGATGCAATAGTTGAAAAAATTTGTTCTGAAATAAATGAAGTTGTTGTTGCTGCTAATTACAATTGTCCCGGACAGTTGGTAATTTCAGGATCAATGAAAGGTATTGAAATTGCTTGTCAGAAATTAACTGAAGCAGGTGCAAAAAGAGCTCTTCCTTTAAAGGTCGGTGGTGCATTCCATTCTCCACTTATGGAGCCAGCTCGTGTTGAATTAGCTGAAGCAATTAATTCAACCACATTTTCAAAACCTGTTTGCCCTGTTTATCAGAATGTTGATGCTAAACCTTATAGCAATGCAGAACAAATAAAAGAGAATTTAATTAAGCAATTAACATCGCCTGTTAAATGGACTCAGATTATGCAAAATATGATTGCAGATGGAATGAGCTCATACACCGAAGTAGGTCCTGGAAATGTATTACAAGGATTACTTAAAAAAATTAGCAAAGATATTCCTACTCAAAGTGCATAATTACACTTTATAAAAAAGTAAAAGCCTTGATTTTTCAAGGCTTTTTTTATGTGGTAATACTTTTTTTTAGATTTTAATCTTTAAACTTTATACTGATATTCTGAATGGTTTCAGTATGTAAACTTAATGGCACCGGGGAAACCTTTACTAAACCTTGTAAAATCTTCTTTTGTTTATCATTTAAATCACACATTGTAAAATCGTATTCAATTTTTACTTCTGCAACCCTTCGTGGATTTTCAGACATAATCTTCCATGTTTTTGCTGTTGCACCATCAATTCTAAATCCACTTGCTTCGGCTTTAATTCCCATAATTGTAAAAATGCAACTTGCAAGCGATGTTGCCAATAAATCGGTAGGAGAGAAGGTTTCTCCTTTTCCATGATTATCAACCGGAGCATCAGTTATTAGTTTATTTCCGGATTGAACATGAATTGCCTCTGTTCTTAATTGACCAATGTATTTTGTACGAATTGTTTCCATAATATTATCTGTTTAATATTGTACAAACAAAAATAATCAATTTTAGTTTTAATTAGTAAAAACAAAAAAAGCGATAGAGCAATTTCTACCGCTTATTTTAAATTAAAAATTACTTTTATTTGCCTAAAAGAAATTTCTCAATAGCATTTATAAACATTTGCTTTGTTTCTTCTTTCGATTGTCCAATTCCTGAACTCATTTGTGGTCCACCAACTTTAGGACAATATAAAAACGCAGGAATACCTTGGACTCCAAATACACCGGCAATCTCCTGATCTTTCTGAACATCTACTTTATAAACATTGATTCTTCCTTTATATTCCAGAGCTATTTCTTCAAGTATTGGGCCAGCAATTTTGCAAGGACCGCACCAATCAGCATAAAAATCAACAATACAAGGAAGCTCGCCTTCGAATTTCCATTCTTTGTTTTTTTCATAATCCATTACTTTTTCTTTAAACTCTTCTTTTGTTAAAGTAATGGTTGCTTTTTCTGTACTTTTTATAGGATTTTCAATTTTTGCATTATTTTCAGTCCCTTTATTTTCTTTACTTTGACAAGCTGTTGATATTCCAATAGAACCGATTAATAATAGAATAAATACTTTTTTCATGAATTTGTGTTTTAAAT
>Ga0154355_1153_pt1 | contig 13330 bp, 9 predicted proteins | sample RifGroA2_FD_115883 | JGI IMG/M metagenome (GOLD analysis project Ga0154355, IMG submission 115883) | Bacteroidetes bacterium GWA2_31_9b
GTGCCCGGCAACGCGTTCCAGAACTTTTGTTCCGACAGAAGCATACGCTCCTGTATCGCCTACGGCTCTTAGTTTTAATGCTGTTAACATTCCTTTTTCATTTGCACCAATTTCGATATCCATAAAAACGGGATGTCTTTTAGGATGCAATCGAATGGATTCTTCTCGTGTTAAAGTGAGTTTTACTGGTTTCTGAGTTAGATAAGCAAAAAGAGCAGTTTGTCCCTGAACACTTAAATCTTCTTTGCCACCAAAGCCACCACCATTAGGAACAAGTATAACACGAACTTTTTCTTCTGGTAATCCCAGAATCATTGCAACCTGACGACGATCTTCGTACACACCCTGACTCTGGCTGAATAATTCCAATCCACCTTTTCCATCGGGACGAGCTAAAGCGGCTTCTTTCTCTAAAAAAGCATGCTCAATTCGTTGGGTTTCATATTTTCCTTTGGATGTATATTTTGATTTCTTTAATGCTTCATCAGCATTACCAATGGTAAATTGAGTTGTGTTAAAATTATTGGGTTTATCTGGATGTACTCGTTCTCCTTCTATCGCTTTAAATACATCGGTTTCAGGTTTATAAACTTCATAGTCAATTTTAATTTTTGAAACCGCTTTGCGGGCGATTTCATCAGAATTGGCTAAAACTCCGGCAATTACATCGCCAATATAATGAGTTGTTTCGCCTTCACCAATCATTACACTCCAGTCGTTGTATATTAAACCTATCTTTTTTTCTCCGGGAATGTCTTTAGCAGTAAAGATTTTATGAACACCTTGAATCTTTTCAGCTTCAGTAATGTCAATTTTTAACACTTTCGCTTTTGGATAATCGCTCAACTTTAATGCTGCGAATAACATTCCATCAAAAAACAGATCATCAACAAATGGTCTTTCGCCTAAAGCAGTTCTATATGCATCGTATTTAGGCTGAGAAACACCAATTTTACCAGATGTTTTGGTAATCTCTAATTTTTTATTTTCACGAATTGCTTCACCTGCCAAAATGATAGCATCTTCGATTTTTTTATATCCGGTACAGCGGCAAATATGCGATTTAATAGCCTTCTGAATTTCTTCAATAGTCGGATTTGGATTATCCTGAAGTAGTACTTTCGTTCTGCTTATGAATCCGGGAGAACAAAATCCGCATTGTACAGCTCCTTTATTTACAAATGCTTTGGCAATAGTATCTTTTACATATTCGGGAAAACCTTCAGGGGTAAATATTTCAGCACCTTCTAAAGTTTTCATTTTAATTACACAGGCCAGTTTAGCTTTTCCATCAATTTCAACTGTACAGGCACCACAAACAGCCTGACCTGAACAACCATCTTTAACTGATGTAATGTGTTTATCGAGACGTAAATGATTTAATAATGTCTTTTCAGGATCACCTGAATATGTTTCTTTAACACCGTTTAAAGTAAAAGTAATCATGAGATAAGTTTTTTCAAATTATCAATTGTAGGCTCAATTGATTCGGGAATATTTAATAATTTCTGAACTGATTTTAAATCTTTTAGTCCGCTTCCAGTCAAAAGTACAACATTTTTCGAGTTGTTGTCAAGTTTGTTTTGAGTGTAATAATTTAAAAATCCTGCAAAAGATGTTGCTGCAGCAGGTTCGGCAAACAAACCTGTATTTCTTGATAAAACAGCAGATGCTTCCAGTATTTTTTCATCAGAAACTGATAATATTTCTCCTTTGTATTTCTGAATATAATATTTAGCCATATAAAAGTTTCGTGGAATATCAACAGAAATGGAATCGGCAAGTGTATTACTTGGTTTTATTTCAAAGTTTGTATTATTTATATTTCTGATTAGATTATTACTTCCTTCAGATTGAACAGCAACAATTACAGGTATTTTATCAATCATTTTTAGATTTAGAAGATCTTCAAACCCTTTATAAACGCCGGAAATAATTACACCATCGCCAACAGGAACAAAAACTTTATCGGGTATTGACTCATTGAGTTGCTCAAAAATCTCGAACGAAACTGTTTTCTTTCCTTCTATTGTTAGTGGATTAAATGCTGTATTTCGGTTATACCAGCCAAACTCTTCGGTTGCTTTAATGCTAAAATCAAAAGCATCATCGTATGTACCTTTAACCGGAACAATGGTTGCCCCGTACATAATAATCTGGGTTAATTTAGCTAAAGGGGCTGTTTCAGGAACCATTACTATTGCTTTCTGTCCTTGCGAAGCACAAATACCTGCCAGAGACGAACCCGCATTGCCTGTTGATGCAGCTACAATGGTATTTAAATCGTTTTCTTTAGCAAATGCTGAAACAATTGATGATGCTCTGTCTTTAAATGAAAATGTAGGATTTTGAGAATCATCTTTAAGAAACAAACTTAATGGTAGGTCTTTATTATCCAGTTTATTATATTCGTACAAAGGTGTATTGCCGACTTTTAGTTTTGGAAGACTTTTAATTTGATTTATTGGTAATAACTCAAGAAAATTGTTTTTTGATAGGTCTTTAAAATTAATATTTTTCTTAATGAGTTCAGGAAAGTTATAAACGACTTTAAGAACACCTTTCGGTGGCATCGATTCACTATTTTCTTTACTACAATTTGGGCATAAATAAATAATATCATTTGTAAAGAATTGTTTTCCACAATCGATACACTCATAAATGAATTTTTGGCTTTGAACTTTTGTTGACATAATACTATACAATTCGTCGAATTTAACTATTATTTTTAACTTAACTTAAAGTTAAATAAAAAGGTGTCTCTGTGTTTTTTGAACTTAATTCATTTGAGACACCTTTTATTAACAGTAAGATTTGAGTGTTTATTAAAGGTTTTTCAATAAACCGGTTCTATCGTTAAATTCATTAATTAAATCATCCCAATGAGTAAGTTGTAAAAACAATTTATTCCATATCTCACGATCGTACCATAACTGGTTCAGGTCTTCAACTTCCTTACCTTGTTGTTCAACCCATGTGAAATACTTCAAATTATGAATAGCTTTTCTATCATTATAATTCAATTCTTTCATGTTGTCAGTCTTTGAACCTAAAATGCATTTTTCAAAGTCTTTAACAGCCTGTATTTCTGAATATTTTCCTTTTTCTTCGTTCAGTTCTTCAATTCGTGATTGATACATATCGGCCGAGTCAGTTGCAATAGTTACAATAACATCATCTTCGGTCATTTCGTAGTATTTTGCAGTCTTAATTGCAGAAATAATATTTCCAATACCAGATATTCCGATTAAATGTAAGTTTTTAATTACTTCAGGATCAACACCCATTGATTTTAGGTATGAATGACCTTCTTTTTCGTTAAATAATCGTAAAATTCGCATGCAATCTTCATCGTCGATAGCTGTAACAACATCGGTATTTTTTACATTGTGAATCCATGGAACGTGTTTATCGCCAATACCTTCGATACGGTGACCACCAAAACCATTCATCAATAATGTTGGACATTGTAATGCTTCAGATGCAACAACTTTAATATGTGGAGCAATTGTTCTTAAATAATCACCAGCAGCTATTGTCCCGGCAGAACCAGTTGCAGAAATATAACCTGCAAGTTTGCTCTTCTTTGTTTTTACAAGATTATATAAATCTTCAATTGCCCTACCAGTTGTATTATAGTGCCATGCAGCATTTCCAAACTCATCAAACTGATTAAATATAACACAATCAGGACGTGTTCTACGGATTTCCCAACACTTATCATATATTTCTTTAACATTTGATTCACAACCCGGAGTTGCAATTACTTCAGAACCAATAACATCACGTAACCAGGTAAATCGTTCTTTGCTCATTTCCTGTGGTAAAATAGCAACAGATTCAGTACCCATTAACTTAGAATCGAAAGCACCACCACGACAGTAATTTCCTGTTGATGGCCATACAGCTTTATTGTAAGTAGGATCAAACTCGCCGGTAGTAATTCTTGGAGCAAGGCAACCATAAGCTGCACCAACTTTATGTGCACCTGTTGGAAACCATTTACCAATTAATACAACGATACGTGCATTACTACCTGTTATTGATTTTGGAATCTCTAAATAATTCACATTTCCATATAAACCACCTTTTTCTTTTGGTTCATTTTTCCATGTTATTCTGAAAAGATTTAATGGATTTATTTCCCACAAACCAATATTTTTTAACTGATTTTTAATTTTATCAGGAATCAATTCAGGGTTTTGTTGTTGTTTAAAGGTAGGAAGAATAATTTTTCTTTCTTTAAATCGATTAACTGCGTTTTGCAGTACTTTTTCGTTTGTTACTTTATCAATAATTTGAATCATAATCTAAACTATAATATGTTTTTTTATACATGCAAGATAGGTTATATATTAATATATTCTTCATATACTTTAAATTATAGAAAAAAGAGCTAATATTTTGAATAAATATAGAATTAATATATATTTGTACAAATTATTGTAATTATTAACAGGAAAATAAGCTACCATGAAACCACTTGACGAAATTGACCGAAAGTTATTGAATGTTTTACAAACAAATAGCAGGATTACCATACGTGAATTATCGGAAAAGCTTCATTTATCGACAACTCCAATTCATGAACGTATTAAAAAGCTTGAAAAAAGTGGATATATTAAACAATACTTAACTCTGATTGATCCAAAATTAATTGGTAAGAAACTCATTGCTTATGTTTCAGTTTCATTAAATAAACATACCAAAGAAGCAATTGATGAATTCGAAAAAGAAATGGATAAAATGGATGAAGTAATGGAATGTTATTACATTTCAGGTAATATCGATTTTCTTTTAAAAGTATATTGTAACGATATGGATGATTTTCACTACTTTGTTACATCAAAATTTTCGTCTATTGAAAACATAAATCAGTTTTACAGTTCATTTGTAATGACTGAAGCAAAAGTGAAACAGCAATTTAAATTGTAGATTTTTATTTCAAGTAGATATAAAGCATAGATTTCATCACGATCCCTTTTGGGGTCGTTTTTTTTGTAAATTTTATTTAAAAAAATTTTAACCCCAACCCCTTAAAAAGGGGCAATAACAGCTACTTCTATATCATGCAGTTAGCCCTCCTTAATAAGGAGGGTTGGGAGGTTTAAACATTAAGTAATTGATTTTGAATTACAATTACCAGCATGCGAGGACATGCTGTCCGTGCATTTTATAAAAACAAACACGGACGTGGACGTCTGCGATAGCAGTGAAGCAGTCTCTTAGAGTTTCCCTGCATTCCGCAGGCGGGCTTCGCTCTGCTTGTTAAACTATTTCAATAAATTCTACACAAACACCAGATTTTCTGCTGCCTTTAACAGGATGCTCATTTCCACTGCTTGCTTTTGGCTATATTCCTTAACATCACTTATAAAATCGATTTTCAGAATTTGTAAATCTATTTTATTAAGTACTACAACAACATCATTCGATTTAAAGGTGAAAATTTCAGAATCTTCTGTCAGGCTTGATATTACTCCATCTTGTTTATGTAACAATTCTTTGGTGTTTCCACTTAACTTTAAATAAAAACCTTCATCAGCTTTATCAAATGATGGTTTAGTTAACCAGAATTTTGGTTTTTCCTTATAAGGTGCAGAGTTAGTAGGGCAGAAGGTGTTACAATTACCACACTCATTGCAAAAGTTAGCTATATTTAAAATCTGGTATTTCTGAGTAATTTCAAACAATCTGTCGTACTTAATTTCAATTTTTCCGTTTCCAATAAATACTGCTTTTTGAAGCATGTAATTTACAGGTTCAATTTCGTAAGAGTAGTTTGCAAAATTAGGACACACTGTTGTACAAATATTACAAATCTCATCGCAATGCAAACATCGCGATGCTTCATCAACAATAGTTTGTTTATCTAATGTTTCACTTACCAGTTTAAAGTTTTTCCTATCATTAAAATCGATTTCTTTTAACTCAGGAGCATACTTCCTGACTGCTCGTTTTAGTATCAGTTCTCTTTTGCTGTGATTTTTTCCATTTGTCGGTTTGGAAATATGAAAATCAATGGCAGCTTTTTTAATGATTTGCTCAGCAGCTTTTCGTCCATCACCAATGGCTTTAATTGCTGTTGCTGCGCCACGTAAAGCATCGCCTCCAATAAAAATGTTTTCAAGTTGTGTTTGGTAATTAGTCAAATCGGCTTTAAGCAGCTCATTTTGAATAAAATCTATATCCAGATTTTGTCCGATAGCAGGAATAATCGTATCGCAAGCAATTTCAAATTCTGAACCTTCAATTTTAACAGGTTTTCTACGTCCCGATGAATCCTTTTCGCCCAATTCCATTCTGCTGCATAACAATGCCTTTACTTGGCCATTTTCGCTGATTACTTTTTCAGGAGCAGTGAGTTCAATTATTTCCATTCCTTCTTCAAGTACAGCTTTTATTTCGCCCTGATCTGCCGGCATTTCTTGTATTGAACGTCGGTAAACGATGCTTACTTTACCTTCTTTTCCAACTAGTCGGTATGCTGTGCGTGCAGCATCCATTGCGGTATTTCCACCACCAATGATTACTACATTTTTACCAATTCCTGTATTTTCACTTTTTTTGGCATTAAAAAGAAATTCTAAAGAATCAAGAACACCTGCAGATTCAATTCCGTCAAGCTGAAAAGGAGCGGAAAGCTGCGCTCCAGCACCAATAAATATATACTCGTTATTTTCTTTTAATGATTGGAACTTGTTTTTATCAACTTTGCTACTAAAATGAATTTGAACACCTAAATTGGTAACACGTTTAAAATCTTTTTCTATAGCTTCGTTGGTTAACCTGAAACCGGGAATAGCATATTGAACCATTCCGCCTGCTTTTGATTTTTGTTCAAAAACTTCGACAGTAAATCCAGCTAAAGCAAGGTAATAACTACATGATAATCCTGAAGGACCGGCACCAATTACTGCCACTTTAATTCCGTTTTTATATGCAGGTTTTAATTTTACTTCATCCTGTTCAGAAATAAAACGTTTTACTTCACGAATGAGTAAAGATTGGTCGTAATTTATACGTGTACATTTATTCTGACATAAGTGGTCGCAAACCATTCCAGTAATTGCAGGAAATGGATTGGTTTTTAAAATCACTTCGTATGCTTTATCAAATTGATTATTTGATGCATAATACATGTAATCAGGAATATCCTGATTTGTTGCACAAGTATCTTTACATGGAGCTGAAATACAATCAAAATAGCTTAATTTTCGCTCTGTTTTAATATCCGGGGTAAGAATATGCTCCCGAACGTATTTGTTAAAATTTAAGGTCTTTTCGGCGTATTTTTTAAGATTTATAAGCGATGTTTCTTTGTCGATATTTACTTTGAAACTTTCTCTAAGCTCATCGAAATACTGGTGTAATCTCATGTAACCACCCGGCTTTAAAATATCGGAACAAACAGTAACTGTTTTAAATCCACAGGCTAGAATATCAGAAACATTAAAAGCATCGGCTCCTGCTGAAAATGAAAGCTGTAATTCACCGTTAAATTCGTGTTGGAGTTTATTTGCAACATTTATTGATATTGGGTGTAAAGCTCGACCGCTCATGTACATCATATCAATTGAATCACCAAAAATTGTTTTGTTGTTAATAGATTCCAGTGTATTGGTTAGTTTAAGTCCAAACTCCAGGTTTTTGTTTTTTGCAGTTTTCTGTAACGATTTTATAATGTTAAGTGCATCTGGGTACTTCAAATCATGCTCAAAAGCAATATCAGGAACATTGGTTTTAAATCCTAAAGTCTTATTTAAAATTTCTCGTAATTTTTCAGGACCTAAAAGTGTAGGATTGAGTTTAACGTAGGTATGCAGGTTTTTTTCTTTTAACAAATAGCTTGCAATAGCTTCAATTTCGTTAGCCGGACAACCATGCATGGTTGATAATGTAATGTTATTCGAAAGTTGCGATGGAATTTGTATTGAGTCAATTTCAGGATAAATATCTTTTATTTCCTTGATTTTCGATTCCAATTCATGTGTACAACTATCCATTTTACTAAAAAACCATTGTACATTGTCTTTTAAAATTCCTTCAAGATTATAACCAACACTCATATTGAAAATGATTCCGGGTGTTTTTCCCAGTTTCAATTTATGGTTTAAAATATGAATGATAATCCAAGCATTCAGGTATTCATTAAAACTCTCGTTGATTTTAAGTTCTTGAGACCATTCACTATTATAACCTTCGTCCTGCATATCGATACAAGGCTTTGAAACTTCAAGCTCATCGAGTGTCTGAATCGTTTTTAATTCGATATATCGAGCACCCATAAGCCAGGCACCAATAATATTTTGAGCCATTTGCGAATGAGGACCAGCTGCAACACCAATAGGAGTATCAATGGTTTGATTAAATTGTTCAGTTTTAAATGGATTTTGTTGACCCGGATTAAAGAACAATTCGTTTGGAATACCAAAAATGCTATTATTAGATTTTAATTCGTTTAAAACGAGTTGAAGCAATTGCTTTATTTCTATAGGGTAGAATTTGTCTGACATGATAAACTGTTTGAATTTGATACTCTTATTTAATCAACAAATCTAAATAAAAGAGCTGTAATTCTTAAATTTCATCTATATTTATGATGAAATTTGGAAAAAAGATGATGCAAAACCAAAAAAGCCTATTAAATTATTCTGCAATTATTCTTGCAGCAGGAGAATCGTCGCGAATGGGTTCATCAAAATCGTTTTTGAAATATAATGAACACGAATTATTTATTCAGCATATTATTAGCGAATACATTAATTTTGGGTGCAATAGCATTATTGTCGTAACTAATGTAACAGATGCTAAATGGTTCATTGATAATGCAAATATACTTCCTAAAAATTTATTTATCCTGATTAATCATCATCCAGAATGGCATCGGTTTTATTCATTAAAATTGGCTGCAAAAGAAGCAATTAAAAACGATTATGTTTTTGTTCATAATGTCGATAATCCATTCGTAAACGTGAATGTATTAATTGAATTAATGGCAAACAGACAAGAAGCTGAATATATAATACCTGAATACAAAGGAAAAGGCGGTCATCCAATTTTGATTTCACAAAAAGTGATACATGATATTGTTAAAGAAAATCAGGATCAGATTCATTTAAAGGATTTTCTAAATAGACACATAAAGAAAAAAGTTGTAGTTGAAGATGAAAAAATATTAGTAAATATCAATAACATTGATGAATATAAGTCTTATTTTTAATGACTCAATGATATTAAGATTTGTTTTTCTTTTTCTTAAAAATATTCCCAATTCCAAATCCAATTTGTTCAATAGCTTCAATCCCTTTTGAAATAGTTTCTGAAGAAATATCTTCATAATTTTCGTTTTGGTGATAACTGCTAAATTGTTGTGGATAAATAACAATCTTATTGTTGTTACTAAAATACTTCTCTAGTTTTGCAGGAATGTTATCGAGAACACTCATATACGAAAAAGAATTTTTTCTTGCAGAAATAAAAATGATTAAATCATCATCGGAAATATGACGGGATAGTACTAGGAAATCAGACCAATCGTTAAAATCATTAAAACTTATAGAATTACTTAAACGTTTTACTTTAATTTCAATTTTTAATGCATTCTGAGTTTTTTGATTTCCAAAATGAATTATTGGAATAGTTAATTCATGTGACAAACGGAATGCTTTTTTTAGCCAAACACTAAAACTAGCTTCTTTCTCAGCTAAAGGAGGAGTTAAAAGAACAATTCTTTTATGAGTAATTAATGGTTTTGTTAGATTACAGAAAAATAAGTTTTTATCTAAATTATTAATTATTGATTGGAACTTTTCACCTGTAATTTTATCGATAATCCCTGTTTTTTTAGGCCACCCAAGAACTAATATATCAATCATTAGCTCTTTTGATATACGGGCAATTCCACTTGCTGGATTATAATCAATTGTGGCGATTGTGTTTACTCTAATTTCACTTGCAGCACCATGTTTAACAAATTCTTCGAGTTTTTTTCTTGTATTTATAATATTAATTTCTGCTTCATTATTATTTGGAACTACACATAGTATGGTAATAGGGTTAACTGATTTTTTATCTTTTATTAGAAGAGTAAAATTCAATAATTTATCAATATTGGAAATGTTGGCAACAGGAATAAGAATGTGCTCATTAAATGAAAAATTAAATCCTTTTAATTGAGTATTTGAGTTTTCGCTTGTAATAATTATTTTCTTAGCAGCTTTTTCAGTTGCAAATGAAGCTATAATACAAGTAACTAAAATTAAAATAATAGTGCCATTAAGTATGTTTTCATCAAGAATACCAGCTTTATAACCAACAAGAATTACAGCTAAAGTTGCTGCTGCATGCGAACTACTTAACCCAAAAATTAGTTGTCTTTGTGCACTTGAATATTTAAAAAAGAGTTGAGTAAAAAAAGCAGCAATCCATTTACCAATTAATGCAACAGTGGTAAGAACAACAGCAACAATTAATGCTTTAGGACCTTTAAAAATAACATTAATATCAACTAACATTCCAACAGAAATTAGAAAAAACGGTATAAACAATGAATTTCCAATAAATTCAATTCTGTTCATTAGAGCCGAAGAATGTGGAATAAGTCGATTTAAAGTTAATCCAGCGATAAAAGCTCCTATAATTGGTTCTAAACCAGCCATTTCAGCTAAAAAGGCAGCAAAAAAAAGTATAGATAATACAAAAATATAATGAGCATGTTTTTCACTTTCCAGTTTTTGGAAAAACCATTTTGTAATTCTTGGAATAATATAAAACATAATAAAAGAAAAAATAACAAGAGAAATAATAAGCTTTATCCAAAATTCCTGATTAAGGCTACCCTCATTATTACTCATTATTATTGCCAGAATAATTAAAACAGCAGTATCGGTAAGTATAGTTCCTCCAACTGTAATTGCTACTGCCTGGTTTTTAGAAATTCCTAGCCTACTTACAATTGGATATGCAACCAAAGTATGTGTTGCAAACATACTGGCAGTTAATAAACTTGCATTCAAACTGAAATTTAAAAGGTAGTAACATACTGGAAACCCTATAGATAATGGAAAAATAAATGTTAAGAATCCAAATACAAAGCTTTTATTCTTGCTAATTTTAAATTCATTCATATCTAATTCCAAACCGGCAATAAACATAATATAAAGTAAACCGATAGTAGAAAAAAGGTCAATTGCTGAATTTTTCTCAAGTATATTTAATCCAAATGGACCAATAATAACTCCAGAAATAATTAATCCAATGATTGCAGGAATATTCAACCGTTTAAGTAAAATCGGAGATAATAATATGATGAAAAGTATTAACGAAAAAATTAAAACAGGATTACTCAAGGGTAGATTAAACTGATGTAAGATATGTTTAAAAAGATCACTCATACATTATCGATAAATATAATTACAATAATAGCAATAATAATTTTGATGTTAAAAGAGAATAAAATTTAAATTTTTAGAATCATTTTTTTAAATTCAAGAATATTCTATCGCTTATACTTGACATTAGGTATTTTTATTTCTTAACTTGTATAATATTAATTTATTGATTATGAAAAGGATCAATAAAAATATTGTTATTGTATTCCTTATTATTCAGGCTATTGTATTTTTCAATTTAAACATATTTTCTCAAGAAGCTATTGTTGTTCATAATAAAGTTGGGGTTGTTATTGACTCATTAGAAAACTTCAATTATTTACTTTTTACTGATTATTCATTCGATGATATCATATTGGCTCAGGTATTTAAATATCCTGATAATAGATTTAAATTGGTGGTTTATCTGAAAAATGATTCAGTTGTTGAAAAGGAAATTGATAAGGACTATATTAAACTAATTAACAATAAAATAGCACATTATGAGAATAATTATGTGGAAAATGATACCATAAATCAATATTCAATTTTTCTTGATGATGGCTCTGTTTTGGCTGGTAAAATAAGATCATTTACAAATAAAAAAATTGAATTATTTTCTGAATCATTTGACATTATAAGAATTGATATTCATAAGGTTGTAAAAGTTGAAAATTATAATCATTCTGAAATTAAAAGTATAACGACAATTGAAAATCCTCATTATTCAAGATATTTTTATGCCCCTTCAGCTATGCCATTAGATAAAAAAGAAGGGTATTTTCAAGACATTTATCTTTTACTTTTATCTTGTAATTACTCAATTACAAGTCATATATTAATAGGAGGAGGTTTCTCAATTATACCAGGAGCTGATATTAACGAGCAAGCGTATTTTTTGAATGCTAAAGTTGCTTATCAAATTACTGACAAATTTTACTTGGGTGGTGGTGGTTTGTTTTTTGGGATAGGCGCAGAAAATTCTTCATTTGGTATTGGCTATGCGGTTGGAACGTATGGAAGCAAAGATCACAATGCAACATTAGGAATTGGATATGGTTATTCTGGTGATAAACTGATGGAAACTCCAGTTATTACTGTTTGTGGAATGACCCGATTATCAAAACGAATTTCATTATTGTCGGAAAACTGGTTAGGTTCAGTAACTTATAATGAGAGTATCCCTCCTAACTTTGTTGATACCAGATCTGTTACCGAATTTCATTGTTTGCTATCTTATGGCCTTCGTTTTTTTGGTGAAAAGATTAGTGTTGATATAGCATTCCTAAATGTTCCTACAAGCGAAGAAGTTTACTTTCCAGGAATCCCTTATATCGACTTTGTTGTGCGGTTTTAAGTATTGTCTTAAATCAAATATTTATTTGAAAATAATTCATATTATTAATGCAAAATCGCAAACAATTTCAGATTCAATTTTTTATGTTAAAAAGCGAAGCTTTTATTTGGCTTCGCTTTAATAGTTTTACTATTTCTGATACAACCGCATGAGAACTTTTTCAGGAGTTAATGGTGCATCGAAATCGATTTTATACGTTGGATTATATGCTTTAATTGCTTTTTGGATAGCGAAAAAAGCGCCTATTCCATAATTGAAAGGAGGTTCGCCTACAGCTTTCGATCTTAGTAATGCCAAATCAGGTCCGTCGGATTCTAATGCTGTTACTTGTATGTTTTTTGGTGCAGAATAAATATCTGGAACTTTATAAGTTGTTAAACTATTCGATAAAAGTTTCCCTGTTTTATCATATACCAGTTCTTCCATAGTCATCCATCCGATTCCTTGTACAACAGCTCCTTCAACCTGTCCTATATCTATAGTAATATTCATACTGTTCCCAAAATCATGAACAATTTTTACATCATCTACTTTGTATGTTCCTCGAATACAATCAAGAGTAACAGTTATTATGGCTGTTCCATAAACATGATAAGCAAAT
>Ga0154355_1171_pt3 | contig 13252 bp, 17 predicted proteins | sample RifGroA2_FD_115883 | JGI IMG/M metagenome (GOLD analysis project Ga0154355, IMG submission 115883) | Bacteroidetes bacterium GWA2_31_9b
GAATAACACGAAAAACACCTTCAGCCTCGTTAACACCGGCTTTTAACAGTGTAGCCGATTGTGGCATTACAGATATTCTAAAATTCATATTTGGTCGCGAAAAATACTGGCGTACATTGGTAATAGGTAAGATACAAACATCGTCACCTGCCGAACCAAAACTCGATCCTTTTGCTTTTAGTACACCAATAACCTTATACTTTCCAGAACCTATACTTATAATTTTTTCGAGAGGATCTTCATTTTTAGCAAAAATATCTTTAACAAGCTCAGGTCCAATAATTACAACATGAGCATTCGATGTAATCTCATTAATTGAAAAATTTCTCCCTTTATCAATTTCGCTTCCTGATGTTAACATATAGTTTTCGTCAGAACCTAAAACAGTAATATTGGGGTTTGTTTTTTCAGATTTATACTTTACTGTAGCTAATTCAGAAGCATATGTTGAAATAGAAACTACTGCAGGAAAATCAAAATCTTCTTTAAAAGTCATAGCTTCTCTGAATTCTATGCTTCTATACCGATTTGGCCTTGAATTTCCACCAATACGAACCCTGTTATCACGATTTACAATTGAGAACGTATTAGCTCCCATATTTGTAAACTGATTGTTTATAGAACTTTTAATCGATTCTATTGCCGTTAAAATACCAACAAGAGCCATTATTCCAAATGCGATAATAAATATGGTAAGTATCGTTCGTAAAAGATTTGAACGAATTGATCTTATTGAGATACGTAAATTTTCAAAAAATAATCCTGCTGAAAACATATTTCTAACTTAGAACTCTAAAATAATATAAGTAAACAAAAATAAACTATTCTTTTATTACTTTTTAATTACAACTGTTTTTACTGAAATATATAAATATAAGATTGATGTTCTAAAATGAAATTTGTAAATTTACTTCAACCGTGAAAAAATTGATTATTAACATTCGATTGTATTTTTTAACTGGATATTCCCTTTTTCTCTTATTCTATGGATTATATTTTCCATATCGATTCGATGTATTTCCGTTATTAAAAAATGATTAATTATGTTCAATCCAAAAACAGCTTATGCAAAAATTGCATTTGAAACCATTCTTTTTTATAAAACCACAGGGCAGATTCGGAAAATGGATGAAGAAAAGATTTCAGCTGATTTAAAATTAAACCTATCATGTGTAATTTCAATAGTTGATTTGCAAGATAATTTACTCGCTAGTTTTGGTAAAGTTAATCCTGAAAATAAAACTCTATATGAAGAAATTGTTGCAAACACAATCCATTTATTAGATGATAAAAAAAACAAAAAAATAACAAAAGAAAATTTAAGCGAAATTAAAGTTTATGTTGATATTTTGTCAGAACCACAGAAAGTGACTGACTTAAAAGAAGTTAAACCATCGAAGCACGGTATTGTTGTTCAAAATGAAAAAGGGAAACAAGGTTTTACAGTACCCGATATTAAAAAACCAAAATCAATAGAACAACAAATTGAAATTGCAAAGAAACAAGGTGGTTTAAAAGAAAAAAATATTTTAGAACTTGAATTATTTAGTTTTCACATAACCAGGTACGATTAAAAAATGAAAAAAGCATTAATGATTATAGTTTCAGGTAATGTACAAGGAGTTGGATTTAGATATAGTGCATTAAAAAAAGCCAACGAACTTGGGATCAAAGGGTATATTCGGAACAAATCTGATGGCACAGTTTATATCGAAATTGAAGGAGAACCTGAAACTTTAGATTTTTTTATTGTGTGGTGCAAAAACGGACCATCATGGGCTCAAGTTAACGATGTTTATTACGAAGACATTCCGTTATCGAACTTCGTAAACTTTGAAATTAAATAATAAAATGGAATCTCATTATTATATAAAACTGCCTGACAACAAGACTCAATGCATTTTATGTCCACATATGTGCATCATTTCTGATTCTAATTCAGGCATTTGCAAAGTAAGAACAAATCAAAACGGTATTTTAATATCCGATAATTATGGAGTTATATCATCTATTGGTTTCGATCCTATTGAAAAAAAACCTTTGTATCATTTTTATCCAGGTAAAGAAATTCTTTCAGTTGGAAGTTTTGGATGCAACTTAAAATGCCAGTTTTGCCAGAACTGTAATATTTCTCAAGTTTCAGTTGATACATATAGCAAAGAACATAATAATTATTCTTCTGAACAGATTTTAAAGCTTGCCTTGTCACGAAAAAATAATATTGGATTAGCTTTTACATACAATGAACCAACTGTTTTTTTTGAATTTATTTTAGAAACTGCCAGGTTGATAAAATCTAACGGTTTTAAAAATATTATGGTAACAAATGGATATATAAATCTAGCACCATTAAACGAATTACATTCGTATATTGATGCTTATAATGTTGATTTAAAGGCATTTAATAATAAATTTTTTAAAAAGATTACCAAGTCGACACTTGAACCTGTTAAAGAAACTCTTAAAAGTATAGTTAAAGCCAATAAACATCTCGAAATAACAAATTTAGTAATACCAACTCTAAATGATAATCCTTTAGAATTTGAACACATGTGTACATGGATTGCAAATGAACTTGGAAATAACACTGTACTTCATATTTCACGATATTTTCCAACATATAAAATCACTATTGAATCAACACCTGTGGAAAAAATGCTCGAATTGTATGAAATTGCAAAAAAACACTTGCAGTACGTTTACATTGGAAATATATTATTATCTGAAGGAAATGATACCTATTGCAACTCTTGTAAAGAATTGTTAATTAAACGTATCGGATATTCAACGCAAATAATATCACTTGATGAAAAAGGAAATTGTACGAACTGCAATCAAAAAATTTTAAATTATTTCAATTAAAAAATATGGTGAAAATTAGAAAACCAGCAGTTGCAGGTAAATTTTATCCAAGTGATAAGGATAGTTTAACAAGTCAAATTTCAACTATTCTTAAAAAAGAACTTCCAAATATTAATCTGGAATTAAAAAACAAAAAAATCATTGGAGGAGTTATACCTCATGCTGGTTATATGTTTTCCGCCTATGAAGCAGTTCATTTTTTCGAGATATTAAAGCAATCGAAACAGATTTACGAAACAATTGTAATCATCAATCCAAATCATACAGGAATTGGGCATGAAATTGCATTCGACTCAAACGACATTTGGGAAACTCCACTTGGGCAAGTTGAACTCGACACTCAATTTGGCAAAAACATGGGTATTCCTGTTTCAGAAGCTGAACAAATGCACGAGCATTCAGGAGAAGTAATGGTTCCTTTATTACAATTATTTTTGGATTATCCTTTTAAAATAGTGCCTATAACCTTGTCGAATCAGAACCTGAAAAATGCAAAGTTATTAGCCACTAAGATTGCAAAAACAATGAATGATTTAAATAGAAAAATTTTAATGATTGCCTCATCCGATTTTTCACATTTTCTTAGTCCTGAAAAAGGAAAAAAACAAGATTCATATGTAATTGAACAAATTTTAGCTCAAAATACATCTGCCATTGAGCAAGTAGTTCGCGAAAAAGATATTTCTGTATGTGGTTACGGACCAATTATGACATTAATTGAATATGCAAAACTGGTGACAGAAAAACCACAGATTGATATTCTAAGAATAGGTCATTCAGGTGAAATAATTCCTTCAAGCGAAGTTGTTGATTATGTTTCTTTCTTGTTTTCGAAAGAATAATAATGAAATTGCTATTTTTACAAGAAAAAAATAAATGTTCAACAGAATAATCATTTGGCTTGAATCACATCAGCAAAGTTGCTTCTACAAAAAATATATTGGACTAGAATGCCCCGGTTGTGGAATGCAACGATCATTTATTGAGTTACTTAAAGGAAATTTATGGGATAGTTTGGTATTATTTCCAGCTTTAATTCCAACCATATCGTTGGTTGTGCTTTTATTTGCTCATCTTATTTTTAAATTTAAGAATGGTGCAGCAATTTTAAAATATTTATTTATTTTTAATACTACAATAGTAGTTTTAAGCTATATTTATAAATTATTAACCCATTAAACTCTATACGTATGGAAAATACTTCTGGAAGTCAACAAATGAATACAGGAATTCAACAACCAATACCTAATTCAACAGCTGTTTTAGTTCTTGGAATTTTATCAATAGCATTGTGCTGGTGTTATGGGCTTTTCGCTCTTGCAATGGGAATTATTGCATTGGTATTGTCATCAAAAGCAAAGATTCTTTACACTGAAAATCCTGAAACTTATACTTTGGGTTCGTATAAAAACTTAAATGCAGGTAGAGTTTGTGCAATTATTGGAACTGTTTTATCAGCATTATATCTGGTTATTGTAATAATTTATATACTTGTAGTTGGTGTTGCTTTAAGCGCTTTGTTTACTCAATTCCCATGGGACTCATTATAAGATAAAATTTTTATAAATATTTATATACCTTTGGATGACTGTTTATACAGTCGTCCTTTTTTTATTTAAAGTGAGTAAATTTTGAATATGGAATTAGCCGAACGAATAAAATCATTTGAACGATTGGGTACTTTTTTTAGAGATTTTTCTGAAAATAAAAATCCTGAAACATTATTTTCAGAAAAGCTCAACTCAATTGTTATAAATGATCATCTTTATAACCCCTGGTTTACAGAACAAAATATTCGTCAAGCAATTTCTGTAATTGGTAATTCATTAATTAATAACAACTTAAATAAGTGGATTTCTACTTATCCTGAATTAACTGTAATTAAAAAACCAAAAATAGTTGGAGTTATTACAGCAGGAAATCTTCCATTGGTTGGTTTTCACGATTTATTATCGATATTAATTAGTGGAAATATTTTTTTAGGTAAATTATCTACAAAAGATAACCGATTAATGCAGTTTGTAAAAGATTTTTTGATTCACGATCATATTGAATTCGAAAAATTGATTTTTTTCGAAGAAAACCAACTGAAGAATTTCGATGCAATAATTGCTACAGGAAGCAATAACACATCAAGATATTTCGAGTATTATTTTGGAAAATACCCGCATATTATTCGTAGTAATAGAAACTCAATTGCTGTATTAACAGGGAATGAGAACAATAATCAATTGAAATTATTAGCCGATGATATTTTTCAGTATTTTGGCTTAGGATGTAGAAATGTTTCCAAGCTTTTTGTTCCTGAAGGATATTCATTCGACAAGTTTTTTGAGAATATTGAGCATTACCACTATTTATATAATCACAACAAATACGCAAACAATTACGATTACAACAGATCGGTTTACCTGATGAATCAGATTCCTTTTCTTGATAACGGATTTGTAATTGTAAAAGAAAATACTCAAATATCGTCGCCCATTGGAGTTATTTATTTTGAATATTATAAAAGCATAAATAGTGTAAATCAGTTTATTGATTTAAATAAAGATAAAATTCAGTGTATTGTTTCTGAATCGGATCAAATTGAGAATGCTATTCCGTTTGGCAAAGCACAGCAACCCGAACTGTGGGATTATGCCGACAATGTGGATACAATTGAGTTTTTACTAAGTTTATAAATCCTGCTGATAATGAAAAACCTAATTGTGATTATAGGCCCAACAGGAATAGGCAAAACGGATTTAAGCATTGAAATTGCTCAAAAACTCAATACCGAAATTATTTCGTGCGACTCGCGCCAGATTTACAAGGAATTAAAAATTGGTACAGCTGTTCCATCCGATGATCAGTTAAATAAGGTAAAGCATCATTTCATCGGCAATAAATCTATTTACGATTATTACAATGCAAGCATGTTCGAAGTGGAAGTGCTTGAATTACTTGAAAAACTTTTTTTAAAATTTGAAAATGTTATCATGACCGGTGGTTCCGGCTTATATGTTGATGCAGTTTGCAATGGGATAGATGATTTACCAACTATAGAGCAAGAATTACGAACAGATTTAATGCAAAGATTAAATACCGAAGGTATTGAAAGTTTGCGCATGCAACTTAAAATGCTTGATCCCGAATATTACAAACAAGCCGATATACGAAATCCAAAGCGCATTCTGAAGGCTTTGGAAGTTACTTTACAAACGGGCAAACCATATTCAACTTTTTTGACAAAATCGAAAAGAACGAGAGATTTTAAAATCACAAAAATTGGTTTGCAACGTGATCGCGATGAGTTATATGAACGAATAAATCTTAGGGTTGATCAAATGTTAAATGACGGGCTCATTGACGAAGCAAAACTGTTTTATAAAGACAAACACCTAAACTCATTAAATACTGTTGGTTACAAAGAGTTGTTTGATTATTTTGATGGAAGTATTTCTCTCGAAAAAGCAGTTGAACTAATCAAAAGAAACTCGAGACATTATGCTAAACGGCAAATTTCGTGGTTTAGTCGCGATAAAGAAATCAACTGGTTTCACACTGACAATACGAATGAAATAATTGAATTTATTAGTACTAATCATTAGATGGAAACAATAAACAACAATTTTATTATTCGGGTGTATGGTATTTTTATTAATGACAAAGATGAAATACTCTTAAGCGATGAATTTATGCTTGATACGAAAATGACCAAATTCCCGGGTGGAGGAATGAATTTTGGCGAAGGCACAATTGATTGTTTGAAACGTGAAGCCATGGAAGAAATGAATCAGAATATTGAAATTATTGAACATTTTTATACAACCGATTATTTTCAACCGGCTTATTTTTATGATAACCACCAACTTATCAGTATTTATTACCTTACAAAATTTATCGAACCTCTTAAATTTAAAGTTTCTACCAAACCATTTGATTTTGCTGAACTAAAGAATGGAAATATGTCGTTTCGGTGGAAAAAAGTTTCTGAATTATCGGAAGAAGAGCTTACTTTTCCGGTTGATAAAAAAGTTGTGGAATTAATAAAGCTAAAATTTCAAAATACCAAGTAATTTCAATTTTACACTTTTTTAAAATCATCAGAAATAAATTAACTTGAACTTTTAATAAAATGTTTTTTATGTTTTAAATATGCATGTAAACCGACACCATATTTCATTTCTATTCATTCTTTTTATAGTATTTTCATGTCAGTACGAAAATGCTGAAAATCTATATTACACTGAGCCAGATAATCATCCAATTGACACTACCGATAACGACACGGATTCACTTACTATTTCAAGAAAACTATTGCTCGACATTCCATTTAACGGAACTATTGAAGATGAAAGTGAACAGCATTTAACTATAATTCCATGGGGTTCGCCGGAAATGACTTTCGATAGGTTTGATGATGAAAATAGGGCATTGTATCTCAATGGCGAAAATCAATATATTGAGCTGGAGCTTGGCCAGCAAGATTCAATTTCAGTGTCTTTTTGGTTTAATTGTGGATCGGGTAGAAGTTGCTATTCGTCGTTATTCGATTATGGTGTAAATGCAGTAAAAACAAATATTGACGGATATTCAGGGCCAACTTCTTTTTATATAACTTCTTTTTATAATAATCTGGATGAACTGAATGCAGACTATTATTTTAGATATTACGAATGGTATCATATTTATGTTTCTGCATGCAACAATCCTGTAATATATGTAAATGGGGAAAAAGCAGGCGATATTCATAAAAATATTATTTTAAATTTAACAACATCCAATTTAATTATTGGAAAATCAGTAATGGATAATTCTGACGAAGAAGTTTATTTTAATGGTGTTATTGATGATATTAAAATATACAATTACGCACTTTCAAATCAAGAAATTAACGCACTATACACAAAAAATACCTTTCTGTAAATCTTCAAAATCATGAGATTAAGTATTAAATATCTGTTTCTTTTTTTCATAATAATATCGATATCACTCCCAATATTTGGGCAAGATGATGACTGGGATTTATTGCTGGACAAAGAGCTGGCATCAAATAAGATTATAGAAACAGCAACCTTTAAATCTTCGAGAATATTAAATGGTCAATCTGTTGAACTTCTTCCAAAAATGGGATTAGATTTTCGTGTAGCTCATCGTTTTGCAGAGTTTAATTCTACCGATAATAATTTTCTGGGATTCGACGAAGCAAGTACCTATTTCGGACTATATTATGGTATTACAAATCAGATTAATATTGGAATTGCCAGAGCAACATATAACCAAACAAACTACGGATTTGTAAAATATGCATTTTTAAGACAGTCATCAGGAGCGAGAAACATTCCAATTACTATGGTTCTAAATGCATCTGTTAGTTATACATCAAAAGAATATTCAGACAAAAAACGAGATGAAGATTTTGTGTCCCGCTTCGATTATACATATCAATTATTAATAGCAAGAAAATTTTCAGAACGAATTTCTTTTCAGATTACTCCTACCCTTGTTCATCGAAATTTAGTTGAAACTGAAGACGAACCTAACGATTTATATGCTTTGGGTATTGGGGGAAGGTTTTTAATTACTAAACATATTGCTTTTAATGCAGAGTATTATTGGGTTATAAATGATGCATCGCGCTATGGTTATAATTTTTATGATCCTTTAGCCCTTGGTTTTGATATTCAGATTGGAAGTCATGTCTTTCAACTGATGCTTACTAACGCTGCTGCAATGACAGAAAATAAATTCCTGGGAGAAACTAGTTCAGATTTTTTTAATGGAGATATTCGTTTCGGTTTTAATTTATCGCAGGTTTTTACATTAGGTAAAACTAAAACCAAAATAAAAGATGAATAAGTTATTTGCCTTAATCGTATTTATAATTTTAGGACACTTTTCATTTGGGCAAAATGTTTATTTTACCCGCAACGGGCATATTTATTTTATTTCGGAAACCGATGCAATCGATATCGATGCTAATAATAATCAGGTAGCTAGCTTTTTAGATATTACATCGGGGAAATTACAGTTTGCAGTACTAATAAAAAGTTTTGAGTTTAAACTCGCAACAGCAAAAGAACATTTTAATGAAAGCTACATGGAATCGGAGAAGTACCCCAAAGCTACTTTTAAAGGTGAAATAATAGGTATTGGAAATATTAATTTAAAAAACATAGGAACCTACCCTGTAATTGTAAAAGGAGAATTAACACTAAGAGGAATAACTAAAATTATTGAAGTTTCTGGAGAAATTACTGTAACAGATGGTGAAATAAATGCAAAATCAGAATTTAATATACCAATTTCAGATTATAATATTTCTGTTCCAAGTTTGGTTGAACATAGAGTAGCCAAACAAATAATCGTTAAAGTAGATATGATTTATTTACCTTACAATAAATAAATCGGATTTTTAACTTTTTATGAGTTCTTCAATTGCATCAATCATCTTATCCCACCCAAATTTTTCTTTTTCAATTGCCACATTTTTCGAAAATTCTTCTTCGCGGTTGTTTTCAAAAAAATCTGCTAAACAGTTTGCTACATCATCAGAATCTATTTGAGTAATGTATCCAACCTTTTGATGAGGAACAATTTCTGCTAATCCTCCAACATCGGTAACTAGCATTGGTTTCTCAAAATGATATGCAATTTGTGTAACTCCACTCTGGGTTGCACTTCTATAGGTTTGCGCAACAATATTACAAGCTCCAAAATAGTATTTAATTTCGCTGTTAGCTATAAATACATTTGAAAAAATAACTTTATCACCGATATTATTTTCATCAATAATCTGGTTGTAAAATGATTGATCTTCGTAAAATTCACCTGCAACAATTAACTTGATATTCTTATTTTTTAGTTTCCCGCTTGCAAGTGCTTTTAATAAAATATCCAATCCTTTATATTTTCTAATTATTCCAAAAAAGAGAATGTAATTAAATTCAGGGGAAAGCTTTAAATGAGCTAATGCATCTATACGCGATATTTTTTCACCAAACGTATTGTATATAGGATGTGGAATAAATATTTTATTTTGATTTGATGTAAACTGCTCTAGCTCTGATAGTACCGACTTAGATAATGAAATAAATCCATCGCATTTGCTAACAAAATATTTTGTTAATATTTTACTAAACGGGAACTTTTCGTGAGGAATAATATTATGAGTAATTGCAATTATTTTTGCATTTGATTTTTTTTTAACCCGGCGTGCAATTGTTCCTAAACAAGGAGCCATAAAAGGCATCCAATATTGTATAACAACATATTCAGGATTCTGACGAGCAATTTTATTACCTACTTTAATCCAGTTAAATGGATTAATTGAGTTAATACAAACATCAATATCAATATTTTCGGGTTTACTCCCATCGCTAAATTGCGTTTTTCCAGGAAATAAAAATCCGGGGTATTGCATAGAGAAAGTAATAATTTTCGTTTTACTTTTTTGTACAAAATACGCATTAGCTAATGCTTCGTTAAAATCAGCAATTCCTCCACGTAATGGGTAAGCCGGACCAATGAGTATTTTTGTCAAGATTAGAAATTTAATTTTTCTGAAATCTGATAATCGTTTCTATTACTTGATGTTCGTGAAATAAGTTCGCCCAAGAAACCTGCAATAAAAAGCTGAGTACCAATAATCATTGCTGTAAGAGCCAGGAAAAAATATGGACTTTTAGTAACTAAATCGGCAGGGATTCCATTTGAAATGAAATATATTTTTTTTGCTCCAAGCCATGCTGCCGATAAAAATCCTAATAAAAACATCAATGAACCAAGGGTTCCAAAAATATGCATAGGGCGCTGACCGAATTTGGTAACGAACGTAATAGTTAATAAATCAAGATAGCCTTTTACGAAACGGTCGAGTCCAAATTTAGTAACACCATACTTACGTTCCTGATGATGTACAACTTTTTCGCCAATTTTGCTATAACCGGCCTTTTTAGCTATTACCGGAATATAGCGATGCATTTCACCATACACTTCAATATTTTTTACTACTTCGTTTTTATATGCTTTAAGTCCGCAGTTAAAATCATGAAGTTTTATACCTGTTAAAGCACGTGCAGTGCGGTTATAAAGTTTGCTTGGAATTGTTTTTGTAATTGGGTCGTACCTTTTTTTCTTCCATCCCGAAACAAGGTCGAAGCCTTCAGACTGAATCATACGGTAAAGTTCAGGAATCTCATCGGGGCTATCTTGTAAATCGGCATCCATTGTAATTACTACATTACCTTTAGCTGCGCCAAAACCAATGTGTAAAGCAGCTGATTTTCCATAATTTCTGCGGAATTTTATTCCTTTTACTGCATTATTTTTTGAGCTAATTTGTGTAATTACCTGCCATGATTTATCCGAACTTCCATCATCAATCAATAAAACCTCATACGAAAAATTGTTACTTTTCATTATGCGATCAATCCACTCAACCAACTCGGGAAGCGATTCTTCCTCATTAAATAAAGGTACTACAACCGAAATATCCATAGTATATATATTAAAAGTGAGAAATAAATCTCCCCTTATTTATTATTCTTCAACATTTTGCATTGCTGTTTTATATGGGTCGCCTTCTTTTTTCATAAAAATAGAAGTTATTAAGGCTAAAACAAAACCCCAAAGTACAATTGCAAAAAAGCCAATTATATTCATCAATCCAGGTTTCATAAATTTTGCTTGCATTGATTGAGCCATTTCTATCTGTTCATCATTCATACCTCGTTTTATCATTTCTTCTTCACCTAATGCTATAATTTTATCAATTATTGATGGATCAATATATTTCATAAAAATATAACCATAAATGCCACTTATTAAAGCAGCAATAACTACTACCATAGTTCCAAATCCAAGAGCCTGTCCATAAGAAATTATTCCACCAAGATTATTATCACGATGTGTTTTCGTTGACCAAATTAATCCTACAATAATTATCAGATAACTTAAATAGTTCAACCATTTATTTGTACTTAAATCAAGTATATATAAAAGAACTGAGAAAATAATTAATGCTATACCTAAGATTGCTCCATTTGTTATACTTGCTTTCCAAAATGTAGATTTATCGTTCATAGTTTTAAAGTTTAAAGTTAAGGTAGAAACAAATATATCCGTTTTTTTATAAATTATAAATTATTTATTTGAAAAGAATCAATTAATTGCTATTTTTGTGCCCCCGGGTAAGTCTTATACGACCAGCTCCCATTGAACTCCCCCAGGTCCGGAAGGAAGCAAGGGTAGATGGTTGAGCGGTGCGATATGAGTAGCTTGCCCGGCTTTTTTTGTCCCTTGTTTTTTAGAACTATCCTTAGTAAATTTACTTGTTAACCCTAAAAATTATTTATCATGAAAAAATTATTCATTTTAATTTTTATGCTATTACTTATGAGTAAAGCGTATTCACAAGCCGAATTTGCAACCGACAGAGGAAGTTTATCATTAGGTGGAGGAATTGATTTATATTCAAATGGTGGCGAAATATACGAAAACACTGATGGTAGTAGAGACTTAACATTTAATTTTAATCCCGATTTTTTACTTTTTGTTGCACCATCATTTGCAATTGGAGCCGAACTTCAGTTTTCGTATAATAAATATGGTGATATCAGCAACAATACAGTTGGTGTTGGTCCAACTTTCATGTATTGTATAGCAGGACACAGAGATCAAAAGGTATATCCTTTTATCAGCGAAACTATTTATGTAGATTTCTATTCATATAAAAACACAACATTAGATACTGAAAGTGAATCAAAAGGTATAAATTCAACAACCAGACTGGGAGTAATGTTTATGCTTTCAGAAGCTGTAGCTTTAAGTACAAATATTAGTTATACTTCAAGAACAACATTAGGAGAAAATTCAACTTCAGGAAATAAGTTATATTTTGGAATAGGTATTCGATCGTTTATTTTTTAGATATTAAAAACTGTTTTAAATACTTCAGATAATATCATAATGAGTTACAGAATAAATCTTTCAGAATTAGAAGAATCTGAATTAAAAAGAATTGTACACGAAAATCAGAAACAGAAAAACATTCTAAAAAGGGCTTATTGTATTCTTCTTAAAAACGAAGGCCAGAAAAACGAAAATATAACGCATTTATTGGGTATTCATGAAGATTCAATTGCCGATTGGATACGAATTTATTTAAAACAAGGAACTGAAGGATTATTAAAATATCAATACTCGCAACGTAGAAAATCTAAACTAACTCCATATAGAAGTAAGATTAAACGAATGGCTTCGGCGAAGAATATAAAAACCATTGAGCAACTCCAAAAAAAGATAAAAGAAAAATTAAATATAGAGATCGAATATAGCTGGTTGTATCGATATTGTAAGAAATATGAGATATATGACTTGTTGCGGAAAGATTCAGTAAGTATAA
>Ga0154355_1179_pt7 | contig 13196 bp, 12 predicted proteins | sample RifGroA2_FD_115883 | JGI IMG/M metagenome (GOLD analysis project Ga0154355, IMG submission 115883) | Bacteroidetes bacterium GWA2_31_9b
TGCTTATGATATGAAAATCTGCTATATAATGGCATTATTCAAAAATATTTTCAGGGTATTCTATAGATGCTAGAAACAATCCGTGAGCAGGAACTGAAATGCCTGCATTACTTCGGTTTTTACTTTCAATAATTTCAATAAAATCATCGAGAGTAATTTTTTCCTTTCCTACATCGATTAATGTTCCAACAACAGCCCGTACCATATTTCTCAGAAATCGATCGGCTTTAATTTCAAATTGAAGTTTATAATTATCTATGGTCCATTGAGATTTAAAAATCTTGCAATTATTTGTTTTAACATCGGTATGTAACTTACTGAAACTGGTAAAATCGGTATACAATAAAAGTATGTCTGATGCCTGGTTCATTAAATCAATATTAAGCTTATGTGGAAAATACCACGAAGTTTCTTCTAAAAATGGATCTTTTTGTTGATGTATATAGTATAAGTATGTTCTGGAAATAGCATCAAAACGTGCATTGGCATCTGCTTTAACAGAAAAAATTTGTTGAATAGAAATATCTTTTGGCAAGAAACTATTTAGTTTATAAATTAGTGTATTATCAATATGTAAACTGGTATTTTCAGAATCGAAATGTGCAATATAATACAATGCATGAACTCCTGTATCTGTTCTACCTGCTCCGGTTAAATCAATCTTCTCGTTTAATATAGTTGATAATGCTTTTGTAATAACCTCCTGAATAGTAATTCCATTGGGCTGTATTTGCCATCCACAGTAATTTGTACCCTTATAGCTTAATTGAATGAAATATCTCAAAGTAGAATTATTTAATATTTACAAAACTAATAAAAAATGCCTAAAATGCCTAAAATGCATAACTTGCCTGCCGGTAGGCAGGAATGCCTAAAATGCCTGTCGACAGGCAGGAGTGCATAAGAAAATCTAAACACCCTTCTATATTAAAAAAACAATTCGTAATTCGTAATTCGTAATTCGTAATTTTTTCTGACTTATGGTTTCTTAAAAAAAATTAACATTTCTTAACAGATTTAAAATTTAATATTGTATCGATTTTACAATAACAGAAGTAGAATTAGTACAATTTATTTTTTTTCAAACAAATTAATTTTTATGTATCTTTTGTAAATTTTAAACTTATGAACGAAACAGTTGATGTTAAAGAACTAAACGACCGAATTCAAAAAGAAAGTTCCTTTGTAGACTTGGTAAAAATGGAAATGGGTAAAGTAATTGTAGGTCAGAAACATTTGGTTGATTCTTTGCTTATCGGTTTACTCTCTAACGGGCATATTTTACTTGAAGGTGTACCAGGTTTAGCAAAAACATTAGCTATTAATACTTTAGCTAATACAATAGATGCTAAATTCAGCAGAATTCAGTTTACACCCGATCTTTTACCTGCCGACCTTATTGGTACTATGATTTATAGTCAAAAAAGGGAAGAATTTATCGTGAAAAAAGGTCCAATTTTTACCAATTTTGTTTTGGCCGATGAGATTAACCGTTCGCCTGCAAAAGTACAGAGTGCTTTACTTGAAGCTATGCAGGAACGACAAGTTACTATCGGAGATCAGACTTATCCTTTGGAAGAACCTTTTCTTGTGTTAGCTACACAAAATCCAATTGAGCAAGAAGGTACTTATCCGCTACCTGAAGCACAGGTCGACAGGTTTATGCTTAAAGTAATTGTTGATTATCCAAAAATTGAAGAAGAGAAATTAATTGTTCGTCAGAATGTTGCTAAACAATTTCCAAAGGCAAGTACAATTTTAAAACCACAAAATATTATTGATGCTAGAAATGTGGTAAAAGATGTGTATCTTGACGAGAAAATTGAGAAATATATTCTCGATATTGTTTTTGCAACACGATTTCCGGAAAACTACGGCTTAGAAAAGTTTTCTGCTATGATTAATTATGGTGGTTCACCAAGAGCAAGTATTAATCTTGCAATGGCATCTAAAGCTTATGCATTTATTAAGCGAAGAGGTTATGTTATACCTGAAGATGTAAGAGCTATATGTCATGATGTTTTACGTCACAGAATTGGTTTATCATACGAAGCCGAAGCAGAAAATATTACTACCGAAGATATTATAACGGAAATCCTGAATACTATTGAGGTGCCCTAGTTATAAACATCTTTATTATGAAAAAAATAATTGTACTTCTGTTAATTGTAGTTTCGAGCTTACACGTTCTTGGTCAAAATTTTGTTGGTGCTCATAAATTGGAAATAAAAAAACAAATGAGCGAAAACCATAAAGACTTTTACTTTGCTAAAGAGGTTTTTGGAGGTAAAAGTAACTTTATTAAATACGAAGATTTCGATGGTTATCGCACATTGCTTTTTGTTCTTAACGATGATGGATATTGTAAATATAGTCAGCTGATGTGTGATTATGGCTTTTTAAAGCAAACCATCGATTCGTTAAACTTGCAATTTGAGTATAAAAATGATTTAACCTGGTACGATTATAAAACAGGTAAATCCAATTTTGTGATCAAGATAAAAAAAGAAGAATGGTATTTTTCTGTAATAACAAGGAAGCTCGAAGAATGATGTATAAATCATTAAATAGAAAAAATTGTGGAAGCTTCAGAACTACTCAAGAAAGTACGAAAAATTGAAATAAAAACCAGGGGCTTATCAAAAAATATCTTTGCCGGCGAATACCACAGTGCCTTTAAGGGTAGGGGTATGGCTTTTAGCGAAGTTCGTGAATACCAATATGGCGATGATATTCGTTCAATTGATTGGAACGTTACTGCCCGGTTTAATCATCCATATATTAAAATATTTGAAGAAGAACGTGAATTAACCGTAATGTTACTGGTTGATATTAGCAATTCGCGTGTTTTTGGAACTCAATCGAAACTAAAGAAAAATCTTATTACTGAGTTAGCTGCAGTCCTTTCATTTTCAGCAATTCAGAATAACGATAAAATTGGAGTGATACTATTTAGCGATAAAATCGAAAAATTTATTCCTCCAAAAAAAGGACGATCACACATTCTTCGAATTATTCGCGAACTCATTGAATTTACTCCTGTAAATAGCGGAACAAACATTTCCGAATCACTCAGGTATCTTACAAACGCTATAAAAAAACGTAGTACAGCTTTTATTATTTCTGATTTTATTGATGATGATGAAAATACCGGATTGCCTCGATTCGATGAAGCTCTTCGAATAGCTAATAAAAAACACGATGTTATTGCATTACGTATTTACGATCAAAGAGAAAAGGAAATTCCAGATATTGGATTGATTCGTTTAAAAGATGCAGAAACCGGTGAGAATTCATGGATTGATACATCAAGCCTTAGCTTAAGAAATCATTATTCTAAATGGTGGAAAAACTATGATCGATATACCGATGATGTATTAAAGAAAGCAGGTGTTGATAATATTTCTATTAGCACCGAAGAAGATTACGTAAAACCATTAATTCAATTATTCAAAAAACGATAATTAAAAACAGATTAATATTTTCAATAAAAAATGAGAGTTAGAAAAAAATATACTTTGTTGAATAGTTTTATCATACTGTTAGTACTGATTTTTTCTTCAGCATTTAACTTATGTGCACAAAATATTACTGTTGAAGCAGCTTTGGAAAAACAGGAGATTTTAATTGGCGATCAGATTGTATTAAATTTAAAACTTTTACAACCTATAAATGAAACTGTTGAATTTCCTGTTTTTAACGAAAAACTTACTGATACAATTGAAATTATAAGTCAATCAAAGTTTGATACAACCGATTTAAAAAATGGAAGTGTTTTAATTCAAAAAAATATTTTAATAACAGCCTTTGATTCAGGTTTTTACAAAATATCTCCAATAGCATTTTTACATAAATCAAAAAATAGTACTGATACTTTAAAAACAAAACCATTTTGGTTAAAAGTAAATACTGTACAACTTGATACCACTAATGTTATAAAAGATATCAAAGCTCCTTACAGAGCTCCTATTGGATTTTATGAGATTTTACCCTGGGCTCTCGGAGTTATTGGTTTAGCAATAATTGGGTTTATTATTATTTATATTATTCGAAAGATCAAACGAAAAGAACCAATATTTAGAAGGTTTAGACCAGTAGAACCTGCACATATTATTGCATTAAGAGAATTAGAAAAACTTAAAAATGATAAACTGTGGCAACACGAAAAAATCAAAGATTATTATACACGGCTTACTGATATCATTAGAATTTATTTATCGAACCGCTATGCTATAAAAACATTAGAATGTACTAGCGAAGAGATTTTGCAGTCGCTGAAACAATCTGAATTTGATGATGATAAATCGTTTTCAATTTTAAAAGATCTGTTTCAAACTTCTGGTTTGGTTAAGTTTGCAAAATTCAAGCCTATGTCCGAAGAGAATGAGAGATGTTTAATAGGTGCATATGAATTTGTTGACAGAACAAAGTTGATAATTATTGAGAATAATGAAGGTACCGATTCGGTTAATGAAAAAGTTGTTGAAACAGTAAAAAATTAATATTGATATTATTTTATGAACAATATAACTTTTGCAAATCCAAATTTACTTTACTTACTCATTTTAATTATACCTATTATTATATGGTATATTTTAAAGAATAAAACATTTACAGCAAGTTTGCAAATAAGCACGCTTAAAGCAATACCAAAAGATCATTTTACATTTAAGCACATATTACGTCATGTTATATTTGCATTCAGAGTGATTGTTCTTTCTTTGTTAATTGTAGCATTAGCACGTCCACAATCAACATTAAACTGGAAAAATGTATCTACTGAAGGAATAGATATTGTCCTTGCTTTGGATATATCGAGCAGTATGCTTGCAATGGATTTTAAACCCGACAGGCTTGAAGCAGCAAAAGATCTGGCTATTCAATTTATTTCAGGCAGACCAAGTGATCGAATTGGACTTGTTGTATTTAGTGGTGAAAGTTTTACTCAGTGTCCATTAACATCTGATCATAAGGTTGTAATTAATCTTTTCAGAGATATTAAAAGTGGAATGATCGAAGATGGTACTGCTATTGGATTAGGCCTTGCAAATGCAGTTGGTAGAATAAAAGATAGTGAAGCAAAAAGCAAAGTAATTATTTTACTTACCGATGGTGTAAATAACCGGGGTTCAGTAGCTCCATTAACTGCTGCCGAATTAGCAAACACGTTTGGCATTAGGGTTTACACTATTGGTGTTGGAAGCATGGGTAATGCTCCATATCCTTTTAATACTGTATATGGTGTTCAGGTACAAAATATACCTGTAGAAATTGATGAAGATATTTTAACCAAAATTGCTGATGTAACTGGTGGTAAATATTTTCGAGCAACAAACAATGAAAAATTACGACAGATTTATAATGAGATTGATCAACTTGAAAAATCAAAAATCGAAGTAAAAGAATACAGTCAGAAAAACGAAGAATATTTAAAATTTGTTTTAGCTGCCCTTGTTCTATTATTAATTGATATATCGTTACGTTTTACAATTTTACGTCAAATACCTTAAAAACTTAAAATATGTTTCGTTTTGGGAATCCTGAATATTTGTATTTGTTAATTATAATACCTGCTTTAATAATACTATTTTTTGTTTCTGAGTATTATAAAAAACAAGCATTAAAAAAATTTGGTGACATAAATATTCTCGAAGAGCTTATGCCACTTGTTTCAAAGAGTAAACCTCTTATTAAATTAATACTTGTTCTTAGTGCCATATTTACTATTGTATTTGCATTATCCGATCCTCAGTTTGGTTCTAAACTCGAAAAGGTTAAAAAGAAAGGTTCTGAAATTATTATTGCGCTTGATGTTTCGAACAGTATGTTATCCGAAGATATTCAACCAAATCGTTTGGAAAGAGCAAAGCAGGCAATTTCAAAATTAACCGAAAGACTTGAAAATGATCGTTTAGGAATAATTGTATTTGCAGGCGATTCTTATATTCAAGTTCCTATGACTACTGATTATGCAGCAGTTAAGGTTTTTATATCATCAATAAATACAAACATTGTATCTAAACAAGGAACAGCTATTGGTTCAGCTATAAATTTAGCCGTGAACTCTTTTACTCCTGAAACAGAAATGGATAAAGCTCTAATAATTATTACCGATGGTGAAAATCATGAAGATGATGCTGTTGCTGCAGCTGAACTGGCAAGTGAAAAGGGAATAACAATACATACTATCGGTATGGGAAGTGTTGATGGGGCTCCAATTCCAATTCGCAAAGAAAATGGACAAACAATTTTCCAAAAAGATAATGAAGGAAATGTTGTTGTAAGTAAACTTGATCAGGCTGCTTTACAACAAATTGCTTCTGCTGCAAATGGAATATTTATCCGAGCGAATAATACTCAAATAGGATTAAATAAATTATTCGAACAAATCAATAAAATGGAAAAACAAGAAATTGAAACCAAAGTTTTTACCGAATTTGAACATAGGTTTCAATATTTGCTGGGCTTAGCTTTTATTTTTCTGGTTATTGATTTTATTATACCTGAACGTAAAAGTAAATGGTTTGCTAATTTTAAACTTTTTAAAATAAACGTATAAAAATGAAATGGGTTAAACTTATAAGTATTTATCTGTTAGTTTTAATTGCAGTTAACGTATTTGCTCAAAAAGAGCGTAAGTATATTCGTAAAGGAAACAAAGAATACGAGAAAGAGAATTATCAAAACTCTGAAGTTGAGTATAGAAAAGCGATTGACAAAGATAAAAACTCGTATCATGCTTCTTTTAATATTGGTGATGCATTATATAAGCAAGAAAAATATGAAGAAGCTGCAAATCATTTTAACGAACTTACTGGTACTAAATTACCGAACGATGATGCTTCAAAAATTTACCATAATATTGGCAATTCGCTTGTAAAAGGTCAGAAACTAAAAGAAAGTATTGACGCATATAAAGAAGCATTAAGAAAAAATCCAAACGATATGGATACCAAGTACAATCTTGCTTATGCCCAAAATATGATGAAAAAGCAACAAGAACAGCAAGATAAAGACAAAGATAAAGATAAGGACAAAGACAAAGACAAGAAAGACAATAAGGAGAATCAGAATAACCAGGATCAACAAAATAAAAAAGATCAGCAGGATAAACAGCAGCAACAACAGCAACCACAAATTTCTAAAGAAGATGCTCAGCGATTGTTGCAAGCGTTGGCAAACGATGAGAAAAAAACTCAAGAGAAAGTAAACAAAGAAAAGGTAAAAGCAGCAAAAGTGAAACTTGAAAAAGATTGGTAGTAAAGTCAGAATACAGAAGTCAGAAGTCAGAAAACATTTTAGTGTAATTTATATTGATTTTAGAGTAAGATGAAAATGAAAAGGTGGTTTTTAATAGTTTTTGCATTTTTAACAACTTGTATTTATGCACAGGATGTTACTTTTAATGTATTGGCACCAAAAGTAGTTGAAGTGGGGCAGCAGTTCAGGTTAATTTTTTCTGTAAATGCCCAAGCGGAAGGATTTACACCGCCAAATATTCAGGATTTTGCAATACTTGCTGGTCCGAGTACTTCTACATCGAGCAATGTGAGCATTATGAATGGTAAAGTAACACAAAATTATGAGTTAAAATATTCATACATTCTTGAAGCCACCAAAGAAGGACAATTTACTATTCCTTCAGCAGAAATTGTTGTAAATAAAAAGAAATATGTATCAAATTCATTTACTATTGAAGTCATCAAAGGATCAGGAAATAAAACTGCACCAACTACAAATCAAACAAATCAACAACAAAACGAAAGTGTAAATACTGCAAATGTATCATCATCGGATCATTACCTGAAGGTAATTGTCAGTAAAACTAAAGTTCGTCGCGAAGAACACTTTATTGCTACAGTTAAGTTGTATTCACGACTAGGAATAACAAATTTTGGTGAATATAAAGTACCGTCATTTGATGGATTTATTACTGAGAGAATTGATATACCTCCATTATCACAATTAAGTCAGGAGAATGTAAATGGTCAGATTTTTTATACTGGAATTATCGATAAGTATATTTTATATCCTCAAAAAACGGGTGAAATTGTAATAAATCCATTCGAACTTAATTGTTACTACCAAATTCAATCGCGAAAAAGATCTGGAAGTATTTTTGATGAGTTTTTTGGTACGTATGAACGAGCTCAGGCAAAAGCATTAAGCTTACCTGTAACAATAAAAGTTGAAGCAATCCCAGAAAATAAACCAGAATCATTTGCGGGTGCAATAGGTGAATTTAAGATGGATGCATCGCTCGATAAATCTCAAATAAAAACGAACGAAGCTGTTACATTAAAAATCAAAATCGCAGGAAATGGAAATCTAAAATATATTACATCACCTAAAATTGAATTTCCTTCAGATTTCGATGTGTATGATCCCAAGATTAGTGACAATATTAAATATTCAGAAATAGGTGCTACAGGAAATAAAACTTTTGAATATTTAATTATTCCTCGCCATCCAGGCAATTTTAACATTCCAAAGTTCGAGTTTTCGTATTTTGATACGCGTACCAATAATTATAAAGTTTTATCTGCAGGTGATTATCAAATTATTGTTGATAAATCATTATCTGATACTTCAATTACGGTAACAAACTCGTTTAACAAAGAAGATATTAAATTTTTGGGGAAAGATATTCGTTTTATTAAAAAGGGTGAATCGAACCTTAAAGAAAAAGGACTATTCTTATTTGGTTCCGGAAAGTTTTATTTGTATTACATAATTATCATACTGTTGTTTGGCGTTTATGTTTTTATTCGTAAAAAGAATATTCAGGAAAATGCTAATATTCAACTTGTTCGAAATAAAAAAGCGAATACCTTTGCTCGTAAACGATTGCAGAAAGCATCACTGTTTATGAAACAAAATCAGAAAGAAGAATTTTACGAAGAACTTGTTAGAGCACTTTGGGGATATATAAGCGATAAACTAAGTATTCCTGCGGCAAATCTATCGAAAGATAATGCTCGATCTCGTTTGCAGAGTAAAAATGTGAATTCAGAATCAATAGAACAAATTATTAATATTATCGATCGTTGCGAATATGCCCGATATGCTCCTGTTTCTGAAAATACTCAAATGGATGTGCTTTTTAACGATTCAGTTGATATTATTAGTAAGTTACAACAGCAGCTGAAGTGAGAGTAGGGGTGACTTTCCATCTTGCCTGCATTAGGCAGGCGTCAAAATGACATGGAAACGTCAAGAAAAGTAAGAGTGTTAGGGTATAAGGTATAAGGTATAAGGAAGACTTTCCATTTTACCTGCAGAAGGCAGGCTTCAGAATGACATGGAAACGTCAAATAAAGGAAGATGATAAATAGATTATTGACTATATTTTTTAATGATTTATAAAAAGTAGAATGATGAAAAAAGCGATTATTACATTAATATATAGTATAACCATTCTGAGTTTGCAAGCTCAAAATAAAGATTCGTTGTGGGTAAAAGCAAACAATTATTTTGTTAAAAATGATTTTGAAAAAGCGGTTGATACTTACCTTTCAATTGAGAAACTTGGTTTTCAATCGGCCGAATTGTATTATAACTTAGGGAATGCATATTATAAATTGAATAAAATTGCATTTGCAATTCTGTATTACGAAAAAGCATACGAACTTGCACCGCATAACGATGATATAGCTTATAACCTCGAACTTGCTAACCGAAATATTTTAGATAAGATTGAAAAGATTCCTGTATTTTTTATAACAGGATGGATACGAAGTTTTGTTAATTTATTTAGCTCCGATTTATGGGCAAAAATGAGTATTTTAACTTTTATTGCATCGGTAGTTTTAATTTCAATGTTTCTTTATAGTAGGAGAGTGGGTTTAAAAAAACTCTTTTTCTGGCTGGCAATCGTTTTCTTTTTAATATCTATTTTAACTTTTTATTGTTCGTATAAACAAAAACAAAATATACTTAAAAACGACTCGGCAATAATTCTGAATCCATCGGTAACAGTAAAAAGCTCACCTGATTTTAGTGGTACTGACTTATTTGTAGTTCATGAAGGTACAAAAGTATGGATTGTTGATGAACTATCGGATTGGAAAGAAATTAAACTTAGCGATGGGAGTAAGGGCTGGCTTAAAACTTCTGATTTAGCAGTGATCTAGAACTTAATAGAATTGTAAATGAGTTCCAAAAACTATTTAAATTCGAATAATTCGTTCAACATTATGTTGTCTCAGGTAAGTTTTAATAATTTGTCTGATATCCTTATTGTCGGGATAATTTTTTATTGAATCAACCAGATTTTCGATGTTGTTTTGAATACAATCAATATCAATATAACCAAAACCCATGTATTTCCCATTGGTAACCTGAACAACAGAACGTTCATTTTCAGTTCTTCCTTTATCGATCACAATAACATTTTTCCACTCCATACTCAAATCTGAAATCATTTTCTGAGCTCTCATGTTGTATTGTTCTGTAGGTTCTTTCTGTATGCAAGCACCTTTACATTGTTTTAACTGATAATAAAAGCAGGCTCCTTGCGAATCGTACAATCCACATAGTTTTTGGCATAAATTGTATTTTTCTGAAAGTTCAAACAACCGCTCTTTGGCTTCTTTGTTTGAGTTGAAAGAGATTAATGGTATTTCTTTATCAATACTTTCAACACGAAAACAGATATAATTATATTCATCAACAGAAGTAAATATTCCTGAATTGTTTGTTGTTCTTCGTTGCAGCCTGTTGTATTTTGGTTTATGGTTTTTTATTTCGTTTGATTCTAAAAGTAAGGCAATTAACTCGCTACCTGTTAATTCGTATGAAATATCGAAAATTTCATCGGCCATTTTTAAAGCACGAGATGTGTTTTCGTTGCTAAAATGTGAAAATACACGAGTTCTGATATTTTTACTTTTTCCAACATAAATAATTTCACTTTGCTGATTATGCAAATAGTAAACACCTGTTTCTTCAGGTAAATTTGAAATTACTGATGCTTCTACATTATAAAATTTCGATGATTTTTGTTGACCTAAAGTTTTATCTTTTTGTAAAAGCAATTCGAATAAACGAACTGTTGCAAGTGCATCACCGGCAGCTCTGTGCCTATTATTTATTTGAATATTTAGCGTATTGCATAAGTTTCCTAAGCTGTATGATTTTTGCTTAGGAATAATTTTGCGACTCAGTTTTACAGTACATAAATTAGTACAGGAAAAATTGTATCCTAAGCTTTTAAATTCGCTTCGAATAAAATTATAGTCGAACGATGCATTATGAGCAACAAATATTTTATCTTTTGTATAATTTACTATATCCTTTGCAACTTCATAAAACTTAGGAGCATTAGCAACCATTTTGTTTGTTATGCCATTTATTCGGGTAATGTAATCGGATATAAATATTTCAGGATTGATTAATGTTGAATATTCATCAATAATTTTTTCACCATCGTGAATATATATAGCAATCTCGATAATCTTATCTTTTTGTGGACTTAAACCTGTAGTTTCAATATCGACTATGGCGTACATATAGAATTTTAAAATGGTGAATGCATAAAAATAGATAATAAAAAAAACACCCAAAATTTTTTAGGTGCTTTTTTAGTTTTTATACAGCCTAGGACAGTCAGGCTTTTTACTTTTTATTTACCGCTAAGTTGCAAAGATCGCTATTTAATCTATACCATATACCTTATACCTGCCTTTCGGCAGGCAAGCCTTATACCATTTACCTACAATCCTTTTCCTGCAAAATACTTCATAAACTGCATTCGTTCGTATGCAGCAGGATCTTTAATGCTTTTTTGACTTAACATCCCTTTGAAATCATCAATCGATTTATATCCTTTCTGATTCATCCATTCAGTAATATCGTTAAGCATATTTTGAATCTGTCCTTTTCCATTTTTATAAAAAGCAGAAGCAATTTGAACAGCATTAGCACCGGCAAGTAGTTGTTTTATTATTGCAGCACCATCGTGTATTCCTGTTGAAGCAGCTAAATCGCAACCCACTCTTCCCGACATTATAGCAATCCATCGAAGCGATATTGAAAGTTCTGCAGGAGTACTCATTACATTAGTTGATAAAACTTCAAAATTATTAATATCAATATCGGGACTATAAAATCGGTTAAACAATACTAAACCTTCAATTCCTGAATTCGATAGTTTCTGTATAAATGCAGCAAGATTTGCTGAGTAATAGCTAATTTTAAGTGATACAGGGATTTTTATATGTTTCTTAACTTCATTAATTATGTCAAAATAGATTTGTTCATTATTACCTGACGCTTTATTAAAATCAGAAGGCATAACAAAAACATTCAGTTCCAATGCGTCAGCACCTGCATCTTGTAATGTTTCAGCATAATATGGCCATTTTTCTGCAGTTACACAATTAATACTTGCTATGATTGGAATTTTTACTGTGTTTTTTGCATCACGAATCAGTTTTAAATAATTGGTAAGACTATCGTCAGTAGCATAAGTATCGTAATAATCCATTGTTTCGGGATACAAGAAATCTTCACGGCTCATTTTAGAAATATCTTTATCAAGCTGGCGACGAATTTCTTCTTCAAAAATTGATTTTAGAACGATTGCAGCAGCACCTTTTTCTTCAAATTCCTTAATATCTGCCAAAGTACTTGTTAAACCTGAACTTGAAGCGATTATCGGATTCTTTAGTTTTAATCCTAAATAGTTTACTGATAAGTTAGCCATGATGAATAGTTTTAGTTGTTTTTTTAATGATTAAGTAAATTTACTGATTCTTTTAGTCGTTTTCAATACTTGTTCATTTCAAACACAAAACGTTCATCATTGTTCACAAACACAGTTATATAAATTATCGTTCTAAATAATCTTTATTCGCTTTTTGTAAAAAGGCTTTGCCTTTAATTAAAGTACTATTTGTATGGTTTCCTAATTTAACTAATAGGTCGTTTTTTACATTATCGAAAACCACAGTTGATGAATCTTCAATATATGCAAAACCATCGTTATATGTGTAATAACCAAACTTGGTGCCCGATTTATCAAATAAATCTTTACTAAATTTGAAATTATCTGAGTTACAATTTAGTTGATTTAAAAGTGTTTTAGCAATATCAATCTGCGATCCGTAAGTTGGAATTGTAAAAGAAGAATCAATTAAAGCGCCACCAATCCAAAGCATTGGAATTTTATATTTTTCAATTGCGTGCACAGGATC
>Ga0154355_1167_pt1 | contig 13068 bp, 12 predicted proteins | sample RifGroA2_FD_115883 | JGI IMG/M metagenome (GOLD analysis project Ga0154355, IMG submission 115883) | Bacteroidetes bacterium GWA2_31_9b
TTTGCCCTGCTAATCGTTTAAACTGATTCAATTTTTTTAAATTAATTATTCGTTCCCTTTTTTATTAAATAAAATGTATCCAAAATTAAATACAAAGTAATACTTCTTATCCAACTTATCATAATAATTAATACTTAAACTAGCAGGACCAATTATCGAGTGATAAACAATAGCACCACTTAAAATATATGTTGGATTTGAAAATTGATTATCATAAAATGCATTTTTATTTATATCAGATTCTATCTTTTTATAAGGCAACATTCCATATACTTCGGCTCTTATATGCAAATCTTCAGACAACATAATTACTGGTTTAAACCCTACTGCTATAAATGAATGCGCTTTGTAAGTATTTATAAACATCGTATTACTATGCGGTGTTGGTTGAAAATTGTTTGAATTTAAAACTGTAGATGAATAATTATTGAAAAAATCCATATTTGTATATGCCCCTTCAAAGAGGTATCCCGCCGATAATTTTTTAGTAAATTTAAAATACCTATCGTAGGTAAATTTTAAATTAAACCATGCATGTTTTTGATTAAAATTATTATTAGTTAATGAAGTAGATCCTGGAATAAATTCTTCGTTTCCAAATAAATAATTAATACTAATATTCTGAAATACACCTTGAGTAGGATACTGCTTATAATTAAATGTGTTTTTTTCGTAAGCTAGTTGAAAATTGTAAAAATTGAAATTAGTAATATCTGCAGTATCTGCTTTATTAAAATACATAATCTGGTAATACTCATCTTTAATATCACCATAAGCCGCAGAAATTTTAATTATACCTGTTGTACCAATCGGACTAAAAATATTTATTTTAATATTGTTTTCATTTTTTATAAGATATGGTGGCCTTACATCTTCAAAAAAGGGATCGGAACTGCTACTGTAATAATTCCATCGATTAATAGTATAAATAGCAGAAATAGCAACCGGTATTTTTGTTGGAAAATCGGCCCTTGCATTTAACTGCAATGAATTATATAACCTACCAAAAGAAATATTGGCATTAAATATGCGAGAGAATAAACCCAAATGATTATACTCTACACTTACAAATCCCTGATTTATTGCATTAGATGAAATATTTGCACCAATACCTGCATTAAATTGACTTTTCTGTTTAATTTTTAATTCTAAATCATAATAAGTAGTTTCTCTATTGTATTTTGCCTCGGGAAATATTGATGAAATAGTACCACCTGCTAATAATTTGAAATATTCTTTTTTAAAATCTGAAATATTAAATAAGGTATCTTTTTTATAAATACTTTTAATAACGAATTTTTTTTCTTTACTATTTAGTCCTTTAATATAAATATCTCTAAAAATAATTTCCGGTATTTTATTTTTGAATTCTTTTCTTTTATTATTTAAATCAACACTGTCTATTCTACAATCGATCAAATTTTTTATACTATCAATTTTACTTAATGTGTTTTCATAACCTGTTTTTATAATTTGTTCTGATTTATCAAAATCGAGCAATTTAATATCCGTAAAATTTGATTCTATGAGAATTCCGTTATCTGGAAGGTTAAATTCAATTTTATCAACTAACATATTTTCAAGTTGTGCAAAAATATCTTCAGAATCTGGTTTTTTGGAATTGCTTGCAGTTTTACTTCCAATTATATAATCGGGATTAAAGTTTTCAATTAAAATATTTTGAGGAAAATTATTTTTCATTCCTCCATCAAATAACAATGCTCCATCAATTTCAAGCGGTTTAAAATAAAATGGAAATGTCATTGAGGCTCTAATGGCTTTACCTAAATTACCGTGATTAAAAATTACAGCTTCATTTTTATAAATATCAGAAGCTACACAACGAAACGGAATGAATAAATTATCAAAATTATAATTTGCTGCTGCTGCTGCGCCTGCAAATAATTGCATAGAAGCAAAATCAAGTTGGTGAGTAGGAATAAGATTTGTTGGAAGTTGGGCTATTGCTTCTTTTCCTGTAAACTGAAAATTGAAATTAATCATTGATGGAGTATTTTGTTCTTTTTTAAAATAGTAAATATATTCCTGATCAATTTTACCAGTAGCCCAATTTTGTGATTCATCTGAAAGTATTAATTGTTCAATTTCCCATGGTGTATATCCACTTGCGTACAATCCCGCAATAATTGCACCCATTGATGTGCCAGTGATATAATCAATAGGAATATTATTTTCTTCGAGAGCTTTTAAAACACCAATGTGAGCAAATCCTTTTGTTCCCCCTCCACTAAGAACTAAACCCACTTTTTTTTGAGCAAAACAATTTTGGAAAACAACACTGATTAAAATAATAATAAAAAGAATAAATTTGTATTTCATTTTTGTTTCATTAAGGCATATATATCAAATAAGTTGTTTCAACATTTTAATTCAAATTTACTATGAAAAAATTACTCTTCATTTCGCTTTTTGCAGTTTTAATTATTTTTTCTTGCAAGGAAGTTAAGGAAAAAGCAGGCAAAGATCAACTTTATAAAATTGAAACTATTTATGGTGAAATGATTTTTAAATTGTACGACCAAACTCCAATTCACAAAGAAAACTTTATAAAACTAATTAACGAAAATTATTTTGATGATATTCTTTTTCATCGTGTAATAAATGACTTTATGATTCAAGGAGGAGATCCAGATTCACGAAATGCTGTTGCAGGAAAGTTATTGGGAGAAGGCGGACCGGATTATACTCTTCCAGCTGAATTTGTTGATACAATATTCCACAAAAAAGGTGTTCTTGCTGCTGCACGTGAGGGCGATGATGTAAATCCAGAAATGCGCTCAGCTGCATCTCAGTTTTATATTGTTCAAGGCAAAGTATTTACTGATGAAGATATTGAAAAAGTTGAAGACAGAATAAATGCTTCCAGATTAAATAATTTGATTACACAATTTATGGAAGAAGAAAAATCGAAAGCTTATAGCACAGGATCTACGATTAATTATGAAACCTTGCTTCCTAAGGTTCGACAAATGGCTGAAGAAAAATTTAAAGAAGAAGGATATTACAAGATTCCGGATTTTAAAAGAAAAATATATCAGACATTAGGTGGCACTCCTCATTTAGATAATGCTTATACTATATTTGGAGAAGTTATTGAGGGTTTAGATGTGATTGATAAAATTGCTGCAGTAGAAACCGATTCAAACGATAGACCAATAAAAGATATTAAAATACGTATTAAAAAATTATAATCAGAATATAATGTTAGAAAAATTAGAAAAGTATATTAAAGAAAATCAGGAATTCGTTGCAAATACTTTAGATGATGTTGAAAATTTCAGAATAAAGTACTTAGGAAAAAAGGGAATTGTTAACGATTTATTTGAAGATTTTAAGAATGTTCCACGTGAAAACAAAAAGGAAGTAGGCCAAAAATTAAATGAATTAAAAACTTTGATCCAGAATAAAATCAATGAATTCAAATCGGTTTTTGAAGAATCAACAACTACAAAAACAGGTATTGATTTAAGTTCACCCGGAGAACCTTTTAAAACAGGAACCAGACATCCACTATCAATTGTTCGAAACGAAATTATTGATATTTTTAACCGAATAGGTTTTACTATATCTGAAGGACCAGAGATTGAAGATGATTGGCATGTTTTTTCTGCTTTAAATTTTCCTGATGAGCATCCGGCTCGTGATATGCAGGATACTTTTTTTATTGATAATATTGAAAGAATTCTCTTGCGTACGCACACAAGCTCAGTGCAAGTAAGGATTATGGAAAATTCAAAACCACCTATTCGTACGATTTCTCCAGGTAGAGTTTTCCGTAACGAAGCAATTAGTGCACGAGCACATTGTATTTTTCATCAGGTTGAAGGTTTATATATTGATGAAAATGTATCTTTTGCCGATTTAAAACAAACGCTTATGTTTTTTGCAAAAGAAATGTTTGGTGAAAATACTAAAATACGTTTGAGACCTTCATATTTTCCATTTACTGAACCATCGGCCGAAATGGATGTTGCTTGTAATATTTGTGGTGGTAAAGGTTGTAACGTTTGTAAATATTCTGGTTGGCTTGAGATCCTTGGATGTGGAATGGTAGATCCTAATGTTTTAGATAATTGTGGGATTGATAGTAAAAAATATACTGGTTTTGCTTTTGGGATGGGAATTGAACGAATAGCAATGTTAAAATATGGTATAAACGATCTTCGCCTTTATTTTGAAAACGATGTGCGATTTTTAAATCAGTTTAAAGCTTCTTTATAACTTTATTTTAAAGTATTTAAGCAACTGCACGTATAAAAATGTGCAGTTTTTTATTTATTTATCTGTATTTCGTGAGTCAATTCAAGTGCTTTTTTATATACTGCACTTACGCCACAATATTTTTCATCTGATAATTGAACTGCTTTTTCAATTTTATCTAATGGTAAATCGTTGCCCCAAAATTTGTAAATCACATGCATTTTAAAAAAATGTTTTGGATGTTCTTCGGTTAAATCTGCAACTACTTCTACATTAAATTTTTCAACCTCTACCTTCATTTTTTTTAAAATAGAAACAACATCCATTCCTGTACATCCAGCCAAAGCAAGTAACATGAGAGGTTTAGGCCTAGGACCTGTGTCATTGCCCCCAGATTCCTCATTTGCATCAATAGTAATTTTATGACCATTAATTTCTGTTTCAAAGGCCATATTATTTTTCCAATTAATAATTACTGATGTTTTCATACATTTATATATTTACATAGTATTATTTTTTACAAATATAATTTAAATTGTATCTTGCATATCTATATTCATATCAACAAATAAACTAATTTTGTGTTTTATTAAAAAGAAAAAAATTATTTATACGGTGTAAATTTATTAAAATGAAAAATCGAGAACATATTCCTGTATGTGCTAGTTGTATTAACGATTTTGATAGTATATTCAAACATCTTACACCCGAAGAACATCAAAAAGTTGATTCCGAAAAAGTTTGCAATGCTTTAAAACGAGGAAGTGTAATATATCACGAAGGAAGCAGAACAAATGGTTTTTATTGTATTAATTCGGGTATTGTAAAGATTTTTAAAACAGGAATAGACGGACGTGAGCAAATAATTGCTTTTGCAAAAAAAGGAGATCTGATTGGTTTTCGTTCGATTTTAAGTGGTGAACTAGCCTGTTCATCGGCAAAAGTACTTGAAGATTCCGTTTTATGTTTTATTCCAGGCGAAACACTTATTAGCTTAGTAAAAACCAACGGTAATTTTTCATTGGCTTTAATGCAACTAACATGTAAAGAATTGGGAGTTGCAAATGCTTATATTACAGACATAGCACAAAAAACAGTACGAGAAAGATTAGCTGAAGTACTTTTAAAACTTATGGATACATTTGATTTAGATAATGATTTAGTTTTGAATGTTTCATTAACCCGCGAAGAACTTGCAAACATGGTAGGTACTGCTACAGAATCTGTTATTCGTCTTTTATCTGAATTTAAACAGGACAAGCTTATTGATTTAAATGGCAGAAAAATAAAAATCCTGGATATTAAAAAGCTTGAAAAAATTTCAAATGCTTTTAACTAGAATAATCCTGGTTGATTATCCTTTGTTTTTATTCTGTTCAAATGTTTGTATGTAATTTCGGTAGCTTCTCTTCCGCGAGGAGTTCGTTTCAAATAACCTTCTTTAATTAAAAATGGTTCATAAACCTCTTCAATAGTTCCTGCATCTTCGCCAATAGCTGTTGCAATAGTAGTAATACCAACAGGTCCACCATTAAATTTATCGATAATAGTTAATAGTATTCTATTATCCATTTCGTCTAAACCGTGCTTATCTATATTTAAAGCTTTAAGCGCAATGCGTGATATTTCGAGATCGATTTTTCCATCACCCTTAACCTGAGCAAAGTCACGAACTCTACGAAGTAATGCATTAGCAATACGAGGAGTTCCTCGTGATCGTGAAGCTATTTCTACTGCAGCATTATCATTTATTTCTACATTTAAAATTACTGCAGATCGTTTTACAATTGATGTAAGTATTTCAAAATCATAGTATTCCAAATGTGAACTGATACCAAATCGAGCACGTAAAGGACTTGTAAGTAAACCGGAACGTGTTGTTGCGCCAATTAATGTAAAGGGATTGAGATTGATTTGAACCGATCGGGCACTTGGACCTTTATCAATCATAATATCGATTTTGTAATCTTCCATTGCTGAGTACAAATACTCTTCAACTACGGGGCTTAGGCGGTGAATTTCATCAATAAATAATACGTCTCCCGGTTCCAAATTTGTTAATAACCCTGCAAGATCTCCAGGTTTATCGAGAACAGGTCCGGAAGTTAATTTCAGGTTTACATTCAGTTCGTTTGCAAGAATATTTGCCAAAGTAGTTTTTCCTAATCCGGGAGGTCCATGTAAAAGAACATGATCTAAAGCCTCTCCTCTCATTTTGGCGGCCTGAACAAATATTTTTAAATTATCTACAACTTTAAACTGACCTTTAAAATCGTGAAAGTTTAATGGACGTAATTTATTTTCTACCTCTATATCCTTTTTTTCGAACTCGTTATCTCTTATATCAAAATCATCCATCAAATCAAAAAAATTATTTTGTAAAGTTATGAATTATCTTTCTTCTTCGAATGTATTTCTGATTTTAATACCATTCACTTTAAATTCAGTATTGTTTCTATATTGAACAACAATAAAATGATCGCCTGATTCTTTATATTTTACCCATGATTTTACTTTTAATCCGTCGCTATAATATCGCTCTTCGTAAATTTTTCCACTAGGATAATAATATTCATGTTTCCCGTCAGGATTGCCTTGAACATAATGTCCTTTAAAAAATAAATTTCCATTTGTAAAAAATTGTTGCCATAAACCATCTTTCTGGTCGTTTGAATAATTTCCTGTTGAAATCATATCTCCAACTTTAAAAAACCATTTGCCTTCTTTGTTACCCTGAATGTATAGTCCTTTTGCGATTGTATCGCCACTCTCTTCAAATTCTATCGATTCGCCATCAGACAACCCCAATAAAAAATATTCTTCAAGCAACAGGCCTCCATTCTCGAAATACCAGCTCCATAATCCGGTTAGTTTTCCATTTGAATAATTTCCTGTTTGCTGAATAGTTCCTTTTTTATGATAATAAATCCATTTGCCATCTTTCTTGTCGTTTTTATATTGGCCAGTACTTTTAACTTTTCCATTTTCATAATACTCAACCCATTTGCCATTTTTTGATCCATCGGTATTAATTATTCCATTAGCAATTAAAGTACCTTTTAAATCGTATGTTTTGGATTGTATTACTTCACCTTTTTTATTAAACGTACGATGAGTCCCAACGGGAGTATCAAAAAGATAACCACCTTGAAAAACTAAACTTCCATCAGAATCATATTCTTCTTTAATTTCAACACTATTTTCATCAAACGTTGAATCCTGAACTATTTCGTCGTTTTTGTATCTGAGAGTATTTATTAAAAATCCATTTTTATCGTATGTTTTAACATATCCATTTAGTTTGCCGTTAACATATGTTTTTTCTTCAATTAGTTTTCCTTCTTTATCAAAGATCTTCCAAACACCATCTTTTTGCCCTGATAAATTAAATCGGTTAATATTTTCATAAAAAATAACATCATTATTTCTGTATCTGTAAATTGAACTAATTATTCCATTGATATTGTATTCATATGCAATTCCATTTTTTTTGTCATCAGTAAATGGAATTTCGGTTTTAATTTTTCCATCAGGATAATAAAAATATGAAATGCCGTTTCTTAATCCATTTAAATACAATTCTTTTGATTTTATTCTATTTCTATTTTCATTATCAGAAAAGTATTTGTAGTTATATCCATTCTTTTTTCCATCGAAGTAATTTATTTTTTCTGATGTATCGCCTAACTCGTTATAAAATATCCAAATACTATCTAATTTATTATTTACCCATTTTCCCTCAGATTTTTTAATTCCGGAAACATAAGAAGATTTCCAAAATCCATCGGGTTTGTCATTTTTTAAAAAACCCTCACTTGCAATAATTCCATTTTTATACACATATTTTTTATACACAATTTGATTTTCAGAAATTATATTCTGGGAAAAATTTAAAATTGAATGAAATAGTAAAATGAAAGTATAAACTAATTTTTTAATCATATTCTAAATAATCGAGATCGATAAATATATAAAAAAAGCAGGAAGATTATCCTGCTTTTAGAGATTCAATTTTTTAGAAATTTCGAGCATTTTATCTATTGATTTTTTTGCTTTAATCATTATTTCTTCTTCTAAAATAATTTCCGGTTTTTCAGATTTTAATGTATCGTATATTTTTTTAATAGTAATTAGTTTCATGAAATTACAATCATTACAACCGCAAGTTGAATCTTTAGGTGGTGCAACTATAAATAATTTTTGAGAATTTTCTTTTTTCATTTGATGAATTATTCCTGATTCTGTTGCAACAATATATTCCATTGAATTATCAGTAGTTGTAAATTTTAAAAGTGCAGCTGTAGAACCAATAAAATCGGAAATAAGTTGAACAGGTTTTTGACATTCGGGATGCGAAATTACTTTTGCTTGAGGATGCAGCTTTTTTAACTTTATTATTTCTTCAACTGAAAATTCTTCATGAACATGACATGCTCCATTCCAAATAACCATATTTCTTCCAGTCATTCTGTTAATGTAATTTCCTAGATTTCTATCTGGTGCGAAAATAATTTTTTGTTCTTTAGGTAATGAATTAACAATTCCTAAAGCATTTGTTGATGTACAACAAATATCGGTTAGAGTTTTAATTTTTGCTGTAGTATTAACATATGATATAACCAAATGATCAGGATGTTTTGAAATAAATTCTTTAAATTCATCGTATGGACAAGAATCAGCTAAAGAACAACCGGCATTAATATCAGGAATTAACACTTTACTTTTTGGTGCAAGAATTTTTGCTGTTTCAGCCATAAAATTAACACCTGCAAATAAAATTATGTCAGCTTTTGTTTCAGCAGCTTTTTGTGATAATGCTAAACTATCACCAACAAAATCAGCTATATCCTGTATATCGGCTGTTTGATAATAATGAGCTAATATAATTGCATTCTTTTCTTTTTTGAGATTTTCTATTTCTTTTAAAATATCCATATTTATCTTTTTGTTATTCTTTAATCTTATGAACACACATTATACTATTATATATATTTAATAATTTAATAATAATATATGATAATAATAATATCCTGTTAATACTGTTACTAAATAGTTTAAATTTTACTTGTTTTATAACTAATTAAGAAGATGCTAATATTGTTTTAACAATAAATTTAAAATAATGTTTTTGATTTTAAATTAGTTACATTTCTTATTAACACTTGTTAATAGTGATTGATCTTGATAAATTAATCAAACAAAAACTCTAAATTTATGTTAAAATACTGTTCACTAATTCCGTGTTAAAACTAAAAAAATAATTTTGATTTGTTTTTAAATTTTATATATAGAAGCATCTTTATACAATACAAACATATTTTATAAAATTTTGTTGACTTTAATTAACATTAATTTAACAGTTATTGGTGAGTATATTAACAATTGATTTCAAAAAAGAAGAAATCAATTAAAATGTTTCAGATGAATAATTTAATGTTGAAATATATAAAAACTCTTTACAGTATGAATAATATATAATTAAAAATCAAAACTATATACAAATACTTTACTTATATTTAAAAATCAATATTAATGTATTATAAATATTAAATAATTGAAAACAGAATACAATTTTAATTATAATAGTTAAATTTGAAATACAAAATTAATTAAAATGGAAAATAAACAATTAAATATAAAACTAGCTATTGCTTGTGATCATGCCGGATTTGATTTTAAGGAAGATATTAAAACCTATTTAGAAAAAAAGGGATATATAATAAAAGATTTTGGAACTTATTCAAATGAAAGTACAGATTATCCGGATTATGCACATCCACTTGCCGAAGCTGTAGAAAAAGGAAATTATTTATTTGGAATAACTTTATGTGGAAGTGGAAATGGAATTAACATGACAGCAAATAAGCATCAAGGTATTCGTGCAGCTTTATGTTGGAATGTAGAAATATCTGAATTAGCAAGATTACATAATAATGCAAATGTTTGTTCAATTCCAGCACGTTTTGTAAATATTGATTTAGCAAAAAAAATTATTGATATATTTTTAACTACTAAATTTGAGGGAGGAAGACATTTACAACGAATTGAAAAAATCCCTGTAAAAAAATAGCATTAATAAAAAATATTATGTTATCGAATACATGCAAATATGCGATAAGATCTGTAATTTTTTTATCAATAAACAATAGTGAAAACAAGAAAATTGGAATAAAGGAGATTTCGAAAGAATTGAATATTCCTAGTCCATTTTTAGGAAAAATATTACAGATTCTTGCTAAACATAAATTATTAAATTCTACAAAAGGTCCTAATGGTGGATTTAGCCTAGCTAAACCCGCTAATGAAATTTCTCTATTAAATATTATTGAAATTATTGATGGCCTAGATCTTTTTACGAATTGTATAATTGGTTTGAGAACATGTAAACAAACAGGAAATATTGATTTACATTGCCCCATACATAGTAGATATAAACCTATAGGTATTCAACTTTACGAATTATTTAATTCAGAAAGTATTGAAAATTTGAAAAACGAAATTTTAGATTCGAATGGTAAAATAGGATTATAACCACTTACTAATTTTCAATTTTAAAATAAATGGAAATAGGAAAAAACCACAAATTGCTCCTAAACAATTTGAAATAAAATCAAGATATTCGGCTGATCTGTCTAATGTTACTACAAATTGCATTAATTCCAAAAATAATCCGTATCCAAAAACACATATTAATGCAATAATTTTTTTCGAACTTACTAAAGTTGAATTTGTTTTATACATTGACGAAAACAACAGAACGGTAAGTATAAAATATAACATAAAATGAATTATCTTATCAATGTTTGGAATACTTAAAAATGGAATTTTATTTAGTTCACTTGAAGATGAAATACTTCCAATAAAAATTATAAGTGCAAAAATAATCGGTTTCCAAAATTTTAATAAAATCATAAAAATTTATTAATTAATAGTGTAAAGTTTTTCAAATTAATATCGAATATTTATCAAAAAGAAAAATTTGAGTAAATGTTTATAAAATTTTAATAAACTGAAAGAAATTTTATTATTTATAGAGCTGATGTTCATAAAGTTAAGGCAAATTGTTAATAACCGTGCATTGTTTCACGTGGAACAGTTTTTCTTTGATTTTCCTCATTATTAGCAGGGTATAAATTAATATTTTCAGGTCAAATATATTCGTTTTTTTTAAGTAAATTAACTCATTAAATAAATTTAAATTATATATGGCCGGTATTTATATTCATATTCCATTTTGTAAAAATAAATGTGCGTATTGTGATTTTTTTTCAATTTCAAATTTTAAACAAAAAGATGATTTTTTAAAAGCTCTTTTAATTGAATTGGAATTGCAGAAAAAATATTTGCAAAATGAGAATATCGATACAATTTATTTTGGTGGAGGAACTCCAACAGTTTTAAATAGAAATGAACTGCAAAATATTTTAAAAACCATTTATACAATTTTTTCAATAAGTGTAAATCCAGAAATAACAATCGAAGCAAATCCGGATGATTTAAATGAAAACTCTTTAAAAGAATTAAAAAATATTGGTATAAACCGTTTGAGTATTGGTGTGCAATCGTTTAATGACACAGATTTAAAACTTATGAAAAGGAGACACAACTCTGAACAAGCTAAAAAAGTTATCCTAACTGCTCAAGAAGTTGGTTTTGATAATTTAAGTGTCGATTTAATTTATGGTTTACCAAATATGTTACTTGCCGACCTGGAAAGAAATATTGATATTTTACTCAATTTAAATATTCAACATATTTCAGCATATCATTTAACTATTGAACCTAAAACTGTTTTTAAAAAATTATACGATTCCAATAAAATAAATTTACCAACAGAAGAAGAAAGTGTAAATCAATTTAAATTAATTGTTGAAAAGACAAAAAATTCAAAATTTATACATTACGAAATTTCAAATTTTGCAAAAGAGGGATTTATCTCAAGGCATAATTCAAATTACTGGAAGCAAATTAAATATTTAGGTGTAGGTCCATCTGCACATTCATACAATTTAACCTCGCGACAATGGAATATTTCAAATCTAAATGAGTATATCTTCGAGATAAGCAAAGGAAATATACCATTCGAAAAAGAAAGCCTAACAACAACAGATAGATACAACGATTATATTGTAACATCGTTGCGTACCATGTGGGGTATAAATTTGAGTACTATTGAAAAAGAATACGGAAAATTGTATTTTGAATTTATTTTAAAAGAAATAAAACCATTTATTAAATCAAATCTATTGATAGAAAATAATGATACATTTACTTTAAGCAACGAAGGGAAATTTTTATCCGATCAAATTGTTCGAGCATTAATTTATATTTAACTTTTTAAATTCATAATAATTCAATTCATGAAACATAAAAAAGAAGAACCACAACAATCTAAATATATGCAAAGTCAGGATTTGATTTCTGAATTACATGAAAGTGAAGAAAAATTTCATTTGATTATAAAAAACTCACATGCTCCAATTTTGTTGGTTGATAATTTAAAAATAATTGATTGTAATGAATCAGCAGTTCAAATACTAAAATGTAAAAACTCACATAAGTTAATAAACGAAAATGTATTAAATCTTTTCCCTGAATTTCAACCCGATGGAAATAGATCGGATGAAAAAGCAAAAGAAATTACGGAGATTGCCTTAAAAAAGGGATATCACAGATTAGAGTGGTTATATAAAGATTTTAAAGAGAACGAATTTTTTGTTGATGTTGAGTTAATTTCTATTCCTTTTAAAGGGAGAAAAATAATTTATACTATTTGGCACGATATTTCAAAGCAAAAGGAAACAGAAAAAGCAATTTTGAAAAGTGAACACGATTTTAAAGAATTAT
>Ga0154355_1150_pt3 | contig 12896 bp, 8 predicted proteins | sample RifGroA2_FD_115883 | JGI IMG/M metagenome (GOLD analysis project Ga0154355, IMG submission 115883) | Bacteroidetes bacterium GWA2_31_9b
TCTGATATTGTGAGTTTAGTTGAAAACGAAGCGAACAGAATTAACTTGCGATTTAAATCGAAAAACTGGAAAGCAATACTCTTATTGAAAAGGCATCATAGCCACGAAGAAATATTTCCTTTTTATTCTTCGGCAAATTTTTGCATGGTTACATCATTGCACGATGGAATGAACCTAGTAGCTAAAGAATTTGTAGCTTCACGAAATCATGATGATGGTACTCTTATACTAAGTCGTTTTGCTGGTGCATCTCAGGAACTTCAAGGAGCAATAATTGTAAATCCGTATGATATTGAAAAATCAGCAGACGCTATTAAATTAGCATTAGAGATGACAAAAGAAGAACAACATTTCAGAATGAGACAAATGCGACAGGTAATTGTTAAAAATAACATTTATTCATGGGCAGCATCCATCTTGAGAACCATGGTAAATATTCATAATTAAATACAAGACAAAAGTAAATGCTATGTACTTTTAGAAAATCAAACCAAATGCAATCATATAACTGTAAGGTAATAGTAAGCAGTTTTATATTTTAAAAAATATCCAGATTTTAGAATGATGTATTGGTTTGATTAATGAGCGTAAGTTTCTCCTCATTATTTTTGATACAATGTTATGGGCAGTGTTTCTTGTAATTCTGTTTTCTATATTTGTCAAAACGATACTTGTTTTTTTGGATTAATTGGTCAATATATTTTGATTCTTCTGTCTTATTATTATAGTCAAGAGCCAATTTTAATGATGGTAAATTCACAGTATATAATTCTAATTTCTCCCATCGCAAAAGATTGTAAAGATATTCTGCACTTATTTTTCCAATTATTAAATTCATTAAGTTTCTATCAATGTTACATAAAACTGGAAAGAAGTGAATAAATACCTGTTCACCAGTCTTGTTAATTGTAGACAATATTTTTAAAGCAATTGCTTCTGTATCTGATTTTCTAATAATATTTGAAAACCGTTTAAAGTCGATTTCTGTTAATTTATCTATTGTTGTTGCAAATTGCTGATAAGTGTAATCTGATTTTGCAAATAATTCTTGATAAAATGAATCAGATAATAAATTTAAAACATCAATAGTTTTTTGTTTGTTTATTTTTATAAGATTACTTGAAGCTTCGCCTACCATTTGAAAGTCAGCTTGTTCAAATTTTAACTTTAAAAATTCATTTGTTAAGCGATTATAGAGTTGGAAAGAAAGATAATTATTGGACAAATTTATCTCTCTTAATCCATTTTGAATAGATGCTAGATTTAACTTTTCTGTCTTTTTTGAAAGAGCATCAAAGTCTAATGTTTCACAAATTCTGAAAGTTTTGTTTTTGTCAAGTTTTGTAAACAAGTTAATGGCAATTCCAATTTGATTGAAATTTTCCTTCTCGATTCTTTCTTTAATCGAATTGTCATTTATTTTAAGAAAAAGTTGTTTTGAAATCTTTTCTGACAACTCACTTAGATTGTTAAGAAAAAAAGCAACTTCCTTAATACTTTCTCTATTTAGTTTCTCAACAATTTTTTCTTCTTCATTTCTAATTATGTCAATTGCAGATTCTTTTGAAGCCGTTTTAATTTTAATTATCAAAGAACGCAAGTCAAACTTTTCAATTGATTTTGGGTCATATTTTATTGTCCGAGATTTTTTAATGTCTTGGATTTTATCAGAACTTATAGCACCAAGCTCTCCTAAAGCTGAATATATATCACCATCTTTTGAATTTTCAAGTTTTTGTGAAATAATTTCATTTGGAACACTGTCTAATATTGCTTTGGTTCTTATGCTATCAATTACGTTTAAATTTGATAAAGCATTTGAAATATGTTGAATTGGTGCTGATTTAATTTTATTTAAAAAGAAATTATCCTTGTCGATTTCTGAGTATAAATATTTCGCTTCTTCCCAGCTAATATTAGAGTAAATATTCTTTAAAACTCTTGATACACCATCTATTCGTAGTTTTCCTAAATATCCTTTTTTTTCTTCATAGTCTTTTATACTGTCAAAATGATAAAAGCTATTACGTTCAAGAATTATTTCTAATGATTCTTTTATGGTTTCTTTTTCCTTTTCATCAAGTATAGTTGTAGAACTTAGTTCTTCCCCGAATTGAGCAATATACTTATCAAATTCATCTTGCTTGTTCCGAGAGTTTTCTATTATATCTAAAGCAGAAATGCTTTCACTTACACTTTGATAAAACTTAAAAATGAGATATTCAAATGAATCAATGGGCACAAAATATGAATTATCAAATTCTGATATGAAAGCCTTTGCACGCCAGTTTAATTTGTTAAAGTCACGACCACACCAATATAAGCCAAAATTATGTTTGCATTTAAGTTTTGTTAATGCATCCATAATAGAAATGTCAGCACCATTATAACCTACAATAATAATGTCTAATGTATTTAATGCTTCACTTAGTTTGACTTCCATATTTTCCCACAAATTACTTGTTTCAGGAATTGTGTTTTTGATGTTTTCAAACAAAAAGTCTCCGTGCAGTTTTATAATGTTTGGTCTATGACTTAATACATTAATATATTTTGCAATTTCATTATGTGCATAAACTCTTGGTTTCTTGCTTGAATACTTTACTAGCGAATCATTTATTAGGTCGTCAAAATTTGTTGTGAAAATATTTGAAAATAGATTTACTTCACTTGCAATTAAATGACTCAATAACAAATAAGCTCCTTTGGGTTCAGATTTATCAATTAAAAATTCAATAAATTTCTGTCTATCTCTTGGACTTTCTGAAAATTGATTGAACCAAAAACCATATAAGTTGTCATTAAAAATGTCATCAAGATGTTCTTGAAAAACCTGGTCGTCTGTTTTATTTTTTCTTAAAAACGGTGGGATTGAATTTAAGTAAAAATCTTTTTCACTTAAAATATATTCTTTTAGTTTTAGTTCTTGCTCAAGCGTCTTTTGTTCAAAAATGTCTCTATTCGTTTCAAAGAAATCTTCATTAAATTCAAAATGACCTGTTTTAAAAGTGTTTCCCTTGGGGTAATTATCAAGAAACCACAATTTTTTAAGTATTGAAATTACTTCAAACCCTGTTGGTATGCCAGAACTCTTTGAACAACCTGCCCCAAGAAAAAGTGAAAATTTAGGAATACTGTCAAAGTCAGGGTGTCTTGTCTGAACCTTGTTTAGCAAAAAGTCTAATGTCTTTATTTTCTCTTGTTTCATTTGCTAATGTCGTTGTTTAGCATTTGCCATAACTATTTAATAGATGGAATAATTATAATCATTATTTTTTTCTATTCCACAAATAATATACAGGCACACCTAACAAAACAATAATTAATCCGGGCCATGTATATTGAGGTTTATAGAGTAACAATATCACCAAAATAAAAGAAGCTACTAAAATATACAATGCAGGAATATATGGATAACCAAAAGCTTTATAAGGCCGTTCAGCATCGGGTCGTTTATACCGCAATACAAATATTCCTAAAATTGTAAGTACAAAGAAAATGAGTACAGCAAAAATTACATAATCAAGCAAATTACTGTAAGTGCCTGAAAGACATAAAACAGAAGCCCAAACTCCCTGAATAATTAGAGCTATTGCAGGAACACCTTTTTTATTTAATGTACCTACTTTTTTAAAGAATAAACCATCTAATGCCATTGCATAATAAACTCTGGCTCCGGTAAGTATTAATCCATTATTACATCCGAAAGTAGAAAATACAATAAATGCTGCCATAATAACTGATGAATATTCGCCAAAAATTCCACTCATTGCTGCTGTTCCAACTCTGTCGTTCGATGCAAATTGAATACCTTGTTCAATAGCGCTAATTCCTTCGGGAGAACCTCTTAATGGTAATGCGTAAATATAAACCAGATTAGTAAGCATGTAAACAAATGTCACTATTAATGTACCTAAAGCCATTCCAAGAGGAACGTTTCTCTTAGGATTAATTACTTCACCCGAAGTAAATGTAAGATTATACCATGCATCATAAGTAAATAGTGCTCCAACCATTGAAGTAGCAAGTGCAGCAATTAATGCAAAACCAGAAAGCGAAACAGCATTGCCACCATTAATCTGCAATGCATCCCAGAATATTTTTTTGTTTTCAACAAAGGCTCCTGTACTTTTTGCAAGAAATAGTCCGAGTAAAATAAAGATTGCCAGAACAAATAATTTGGTATACGTAAAAGAATTTTGCATGTATTTACCTGTGCGAATACCTCTGGTATTCATCCAGGTTAGAAAAACAATTGAAGAAATGGCAACAATATGAACTGTGTGGAATTTAATAAATCCCAGGTTGAGCCACACATTTTCTTCAGATACCCAAGGAATAATTACACCGGAGAATTTTGCGAAAGCCATTGCTACTGCAGCAATTGAGCCTGTCTGAATAACCATGAATAAAGTCCATCCATATAAAAATCCACTTAAAGGATTTAAAGCCTCTCGCAAGTAAACATATATTCCACCAGCCTTTGGGAACATGGATGCCAACTCGCCGTAGCTAACTGCGGCAATTAAAGTCATTAATCCTGCAACCAGCCACCCAACCATAAGCCATCCGGGAGAACCAATGGTTCTGGCCATATCAGCACTTACAATAAAAATGCCGGAACCAATCATCGAACCAATAACTATAGCTGTAGAATCGAATAGATTCAAGCTTTTTTTGAATTCAGACTCACCTGAATATGATTTACCTTTCAACATCATTGTTTTCAGAATATGAATCGGATTCGGGATTTGGTTTTGTGAAAAGTACTTTCAGAAAAAAGTAAACCATAATAGCTGTAATTACAGTTTCTGAAACGATCATGAATATTAATGCTGTTCTGTTCATAATTATTTATATCAAATTGTACCTTCTCGTTTTCTACGTTTATAAGCAACATATATAAAACCCATATTCACAAAGAAAACAGATAATAAAAGCATTCGAGCAAAATCAATAAAAAATACTTTATTAATAACCTTTCCTGTGTAAACAATATCTCCAGTTTTAACTAAGCTGCCCATTCCAACAACAAGTTTGTCTTTATTGTCATATTTAATTGCTGATTGCTGTCCACTATCGTTTGCTATTCGAATAAAATTTCTGCTATCTTGTTTATAAATAGAATCAACTACACCATTGTTTTCTGCATAAAATTCATTTGCAAAATACTCTGTGTTTGGTCCAATACCTATTTGTGTAATTTGACCAATAATACTTTCTTTATGCAATTCCCATCCACTAAAACTTATTCTATTCCATTCATCGTTTACCGGACGAATGAGAGAACCAAAAAAGACAATAATTAGCATTAAAGGTGTAACCCATTTAATAATGAATCGATATATCCCGGGAACTTTAATATCAGCACCGGAAGTAATTTCTTTCCATCCCTTTTTAATTCCAAAAACCCACGAGAATAGAACAGTTTCGATAAGAGCAAAGAACACAAGAGCGACACTTCCTGCCCAGTAATCATATTCATCGAGGACGCCCTGTTGAAAAAAGAGTACTGTAGGAAGTCCAAGTATTAAAATAGTAGTACCAAAAAACCATGCTGATTTTTTACGGCTCCAGTTAAATTCATCACGTAAGAAAGACATATATGGAGTTCCCATTGCAAGCGAAGAAGTAATTCCTGCAAAAAATAATAAACCGAAAAATGCAAGTCCGGCAATAGCAGCTAAAATAGGACCCCAATTCTGGAAAAGGAAAGGCATTGTTCTAAAACCTAGTCCTAGTCCACCAGCCGATGTAAGTTCAATTACTTTATCGATTCCAAGATAACCAATAGATATTGGAATTATAATTGCACTTCCTAAAACAACTTCAACAAATTCATTCATCCATCCGGCAGTCATGGCATTTAAGGCTATATCGTCTTTTTTCTTTACATAAGATGCAAAACATTGCACAGAACCTTGTCCTAGTGATAAGGTGAAAAATATCTGCCCTGCTGCTGCCAGCCAAACCTTTGGACTCCAAAGAGAGTCATAGTTTGGGGTCCATAAAAAATTTAATCCAACTGTTCCATCATTTATTGCACCATCGTGACCAGCTAAAAGTGTGATTCCTTTTATTGCAAGGAAAATCCCAAAAATGATAAGTAAAGGCATTATAATTTTTGCAGCTTTTTCAACACCTCCACTTAACCCTTTGCTTAATATCCAAGAATTAATTCCTAAACAAAGAAGAAAGAAAAAGACAGCTTCAAAAGGAATTCCTGTAGTTGATGTGTAAATATCTGTATATGAGTTAAAGAAATTAGCAACCTGATGTTGATTCATACCTTGAAATGTTCCGATAACTGAGTGATAAACATAAGAAAGTGTCCAGCTTTCTATATAGCAATAGTAGGATGCAATTGCTATGTTTGAAAAAATACCAAATGTACCAAGATAAATCCAGAATCTTTTAATACCCATTTTTTGAAAAGTAAATGGTGTAGTATGATATCCAAACTGACCGCCAAATCTCCCGGATGACCATTCAATAAACAATAATGGTATACCAAGTAAAAGAAAACAAACAAAGTAGGGGATGATAAAAGCTCCACCGCCATTCTGAACGGCTTGTACCGGGAATCGTAGAAAGTTTCCTAACCCAACAGCATTTCCAGCCATTGCAAGGATTAGTCCAACACGTGTTCCCCAGGATTCTGAAGATGAACTCATTTTTAATCCAAATTATAATTTATACTGATTTTTAAATAAGAATTATTTTTAAATTAATCTTATATACAATTATAAAAATTAATTTCGAATTTCTTTGATATTCAGTTGTAATTTAAATTGGTTTTAAAGTAAGTATAAAATAATTGGAGATTCTTTAATTTATCTAATGATCCAGTTTTGCCAATAATCTTTTGCAGTAACACTGATCAAGGTTTGCGGGTTTTGTTCTTTTTGGTTAATTAATGCCGATTTAATTGATACTTGCTCTGTTAAATAATCTGAAAGTTCTTTGTAAGAAATATTTCCATTGGTTTCCTTAATTTTTTTAAGCAGATAATAAGTAAATAAACCATGGTTTTTATCTTTGTAAGATAATGATGATTGTTCTCCACTACTAGCTGTAAATACAACTATATTTCCTTTAAGAATATTATCTTTTGGTTTCACTTTTACTCCACGAGCAGCAACAAGACTTTGATTTCTGGCACCTCCACTAAAACACGCATCTAAAATAACGGTTACTTTTTGTGATGGATATTCAGTAAGTTGTTTGTATAAATCAGCAAGTTTTACTGCAAACTGAAGATCAGAGCCACTTACATCAACAGGAATAAGGTAAGGTTCTTTTTCTATTTCATCGGGAAAACCATGACCAGCGTAATAAAATAAAATATCACCTTTACCATTTGTGTTTTTTATTACCGATGTTAAAGTTTTAATTGCGCGGCTCATTTCTACTGCTTTGGCATTTTCAAGATAAATGATATTCTCGTCAGGAATTCCTAATGTTGATTTAGCATACATTTTAAAAGTTTGTGCATCGTTAACTGCATAATCTACATTGGATTCAGTATTCAAACCCATTTGATAAGAGTTGTAATCTTCGTTTCCGATTATCAAAGCATATTTGCTTTCATTTTTTCTTTCTGTATAAGGTATATTAATATCCACATCAGATGGAGAATACTTTTGTATTGTTTCTTTTTTCGGTTCTTCTTTTACTGCATAATTCTTATCAGATTTGTTTTCCCTAATAATAGGATTCTCTGTATCTTCCTCTATGAAAGTGTACAAATCCGGTCTATTTTTTTCACTATTGAAATCTTTTTTACCAACTTTCTCTGCTACAATTTTTGAAACTCCAGAATTAGGACATTTAATGTAATAGTTTTTTCCATGTACAATATCAAGATCAATTTTAACATTGCCTGCAAGCTCAATATTAAGTTTTCCTTCAGAATAAATCTTATAAGAAAATTTATTTCTGACAGGCATTTTATGTATAATAACTTTGTTAAAAATTACGGGGTATTCGTAATTTACAGCCAATCCACCGGTGCGATAAATGTAAATCATTGAATAATCATTGTTTTGTGCATTACATGCTATACTAAAAATCAAAAATAAAAATCCTAATATCTTTGTTTTCATACTAAATGATTTTAGAAAATACTATTTTATAACTTATCAAATTTTATGCTAACCTGAATGAATTTTTCATCTGACGTTTGAAAATTATATAATTTCGAGAATAGAAAAAATATAATTTTCTCAGTCAGGGTTAACCTGTACTATTCATAAATATTGAAGAAATAAAATATTTATGAATACGTCAGGCTAAATCTGTTTTCTTCCAATTTCTTCAACTTTCTGAATCCATTTTTTTCTCTTTTTATCGTCAGATGTTTTGACTGGTCCAAAAGCAGAAATCTTTACCGGTTTTATTCCGCAAAATTCCAGAATACCTTTTTTTAATGAATTATGTCCCGGACTTTTATAAACTAACCAATAGTACCATTTGGGAGTATCCATTGTAACAATAAGTCTGGCTGTTTTGCCTGTTAAAAGTTTGTCCCAAAGAAGCGAGTTTTCACGGTACTTAAAAGCAAATTTGGGTAAAAATACTCTGTCGATAAATCCTTTTAATAGGGCAGGGTATGTGCTCCACCAGGTTGGATAAACAAATACCAAATGATTTGCATTCAAAATATCTTGTTGAATAAGAACTAAATCGGGTTCAAGTTCTGTTCTTTTTCTGTAACCAAAATGTAAAATAGGATCGAACTGTAAATCAATTAAATTAACTAATTTACAATTAGCTCCGGTTGATTCAGCTCCTTTTTTATAACTTGTTGCAAACTCAGCGCAAATGCTATTTTTGTCAGGATTACCGTTTATAATGAGTATTTTTTTCATTGAATCTTTCCATTGAAAATAGAACGCAAATAATTATGATTTTTTAAGATGTTACAGTAATTATCATAATCATTATGAAAACCCTGCTTGCAATGAGCAAGAGGGTTCTATTTTGAATTTTATCGTACTAATTTTTTATATTTTATTCGTTTTGGAGCATCAGATCCCAAACGTTTCTTTCTGTTTTCTTCGTATTCAGAAAATGAACCTTCGAAGAAATGAACATTTGAATCACCTTCATACGCTAATATATGTGTAGCAATTCTATCGAGAAACCATCTATCGTGACTAATAACTACAGCACAGCCAGCAAAGTTTTCCAAGCCTTCTTCCAAAGCACGAAGGGTATTCACATCAATATCGTTTGTAGGCTCATCGAGAAGTAGTACGTTTCCTTCGCTTTTTAGAGCTAATGCTAAATGCAATCTGTTTTTTTCACCACCCGATAAAACACCACATTTTTTTTCTTGATCAGCTCCTGTGAAATTAAATCGCCCAACATAAGCTCGTGAGTTTACTAATTTTCCTCCCAGTTGAATATTATCAAGTCCATCAGATATTACATCATAAACTGATTTTTGTGAATCAATAGCTTTATGTGTTTGGTCAACATAGCTTATTTTAACTGTTTCACCAATCTGAATATCTCCGGTATCGGGCTTTTCAAGCCCCATAATCATACGGAACAATGTAGTTTTACCAGCACCGTTTGGTCCAATAACTCCAATAATTCCAGCAGGTGGAAGAGAGAATGTCAAATCCTGAAATAAAACCCTGTCGCCATAAGCTTTGGTTACTCCTTCCATTTGAATTACCTTATCACCTAATCGAGGTCCATTTGGAATATAAATTTCAAGTTTATCTTCTTTTTGTTTTACATCTTCGTTAAGCATTTTATCATAAGCTTGTAAACGTGCTTTTGATTTTGCCTGACGTGCTTTTGGAGCCATGCGAACCCATTCCAACTCACGTTCAAGGGTTTTTCGGCGTTTCGATACACCTTTTTCTTCCATTTCCATTCTTTTGGTTTTTTGCTCTAACCAAGATGTGTAGTTTCCTTTCCATGGAATACCTTCGCCACGATCTAACTCTAAAATCCAGCCTGCAACATTATCTAAGAAATAGCGGTCGTGGGTAATACAGATTACAGTTCCTTTGTATTGTTGTAAATGTTGTTCTAACCATTGCATACTTTCAGCATCAAGGTGGTTTGTAGGCTCATCGAGTAAAAGAATATCAGGTTCCTGTAAAAGCAAACGACAAAGAGCAACTCTACGGCGTTCACCACCAGAAAGTTCACTAACTAGCTGATCGTCGGGTGGACACTGTAAAGCATCCATAGCAATATTTAGTCGTGTATCTAAATTCCATGCATCGTACTGATCAATTTTTTCCTGTAAACGTGCTTGCTCAGACATTAGCTTGTCCATAGCATCAGGGTTTTCATACACTTCGGGCAAACCAAACTTTTGATTTATCTCTTCATAAGCATTCATAACATCTACAATTTCCTGAACACCTTCTTTTACAACATCTTTAACTGTTTTGGTATCATCAAGGTGTGGCTCTTGTTCTAAAAGTCCTACAGAATAACCTGGAGCAAATACCAATTCTCCCTGAAAAGATTTTTCTGTTCCTGCAATTATCCGAAGCAATGTTGATTTACCACTACCATTTAATCCGATAATGCCAATTTTAGCACCAAGGAAAAATGATAAACTAATGTCTTTTATTACAGTTTTGTTTGGAGGATAGGTTTTACTAACCTTATACATCGAAAAAATAATCTGCTTATCGTCTGCCATATATTTTAAGTTTTATAGTTTATAGTTTTGAGTTAACAAAATTAGTAAATACTTTGATAGATATATGTGAGTTAAGTGAAAACAATTTTCCAGATATAAAATTGCAAAAGCTATTAAAACCAAGTTTTTTGATTTTAAGAATTTTTATGAATTAATTGTTTGTTACTTTATTACTGGTTGTATGTCAAGCAGGTTTTGTATTACATAATTGTAAACTCTAAATCCAGTTCATTTAATACATCGTCCGATGGTTTTGAAGTTTCAGTATCCCATCCACGAAGTTTATAATATTCGGTTAAATTTTTCTCAAATTCTTTTTTATCAACGATTGAGCCTTTAAAATCGCCAAAAGTGAATTTATTCTCGAAAAATTTATAAGGCAAATTATCGTCTTCGCGTATAAAACCTTCGCGATAATTGAACATTTTTTCAAGCGTAAATATTCGTGTACCAGCTTTTGCGAATTCTTCATCGGTCCAATCTAAGCCTGTTATTGCAGTAAGGAATTTTGAATAACTGATTTCATTTTTGTACCAACCGGAAGCAAAGCTGCAAGCAGCTAAAGAGTCGCGTAATGTAGCCATATCCTGACGCTCTGGTGATCCCCCATTCATATGACAGGCTCCACGGTTACTTGTAGCATAACAAATACTCCAATATTCCGAATTTACTGGTACATTCCATGCTGCCAGTTCATGTCCTTTTACATGTATTGCAAACTTCGATGAATCTTGTTTTATCTCTTCAGCTAAATATTTCACACCTCTGCAAGCCAAATCGCCAATACCTTGTCTGTTACACATTTTTTGAAGCAGTTCTAACGATCCTTCAACATTGCCCCAGGTAAGTTCAATCCCTTCGAGAAATTTTGAATCAATTATTCCTTTTTCGTATGCTTCCATTAAAAAGCCAATCACATTTCCTGCAGAAATAATATCGATACCGTAATCATCGGCAACAGCAATTAGTTTTTGCAATCCTGCAAGATCTGATATTAAAAGATTTGCTCCAAAAAGAGTACCTGTTTCATATTCTGGTCCATCGTGAACCATTACACTATATGAACCTTTTGCTATACCACTTTTCTTACATGCTAACTGGCAAGAGAAACAAGCAAAATCACGCTTCCAAACTTGCTCACGGTTTGCTGCTGCTCCAATTTTTTCAATCTCACCAAATGTTCCTTCGCTATAATTTTTTACTGCCTGAGTTCCGCTTTTACTAGATGCAGTTAACGCATTTGCTGTTCCTCCATATCTCCACCATTCTAAATCATCTTTGTTTTCTTCTTTAAATGATGTGCGTACTTTTTCAAGTAGTTCGAGATATTTTTTATGATCACCAAGTTTTGGCATTTGTGTACCTTTTACTGCAATGGCTTTCAGATTTTTAGAACCCATAACACATCCTGTACCTCCGCGTCCGGCAGCTCGTGCAGCAGTGTTTAATATACTTGCCATTGGAACTAAATTTTCACCGGCAGGACCAATATAACAAGATTCAAATTTTCTATCACCCAATTCTTCAATTAATGCATTATCAAATTCGTCAGTTCCCATACCCCAGAATTTAGATGCATCACAAATTTCTACTTCATCATCAATAATTTTAATATAAACAGGTTTACTGGCTTTTCCTATAACACAAATTCCATCGTAGCCGGCAAAACGAATTTCCGGGCCGAAAAATCCACCCATATTCGAATAACTAACTGTTGACCCATATTCGTATTTTGAGTTAAGAGCCGAAGTACGTGGTGATTTTGTCACAACACATGTACGCGATGATGATGGAATGGGTAACCCTGAAAAAGGCCCGGGCATATATAAAATTGCATTTTCAGGCGATAATGGATCAATTCCCGGATTTGGAAGTTTATCCCATAATAATTTTGTTCCTAATCCTCTGCCACCAATAAAATGTTTAATATCTTCTTCAGGAATCTGCGTTTTTTTTATTTCTCCTGTTGTCAGATTTATATCGAGTAATCTACCGTAATATCCTTTAATTGACATACAAAAATCTCCTATGCATTAAAATTATACCATTGTTCCATTAGTTTTTTTGCAATTTTATTTGGCGAAAGATTATTTAAATCGCGATCTGCAGCTATTTCAATATATTCAAGAGCACCATAAGGACAATGTTTTACACATTGAGGATCGCCATTGCATAATGTACACATTCGTTCAGGCTTGTTCGTTTCAGGATTAGGATGAAT
>Ga0154355_1165_pt2 | contig 12810 bp, 13 predicted proteins | sample RifGroA2_FD_115883 | JGI IMG/M metagenome (GOLD analysis project Ga0154355, IMG submission 115883) | Bacteroidetes bacterium GWA2_31_9b
GCTGGTAATTCAAAAATTTGTTGAAATTGTTGGGTCAGAAAATTTGAATGATGATGATTTTTCTAGGGCTTCACATGCTCATGGTAAGTTTTATGGTGAATTATTGAAACTCAGAAAAGGTGAAATTCAATCTCCACCTGATTTAGTTATATATCCTCGATCTGAAGATGATATTATTAGGATTCTCGAAGTTTGTAATAAAAATAAGATTGCTGTAACTCCATTTGGAGGTAATTCATCAGTGACTCGTGGAGTAGAAACTCCAAAAGGTGGTATTAGTCTTGATTTAACCAAACATTTTAATAAAGTATTAGAAATTAATACAATAAATTCAACAGTAACTGTTCAGTCAGGTATGTATGGACCAGCTTTTGAAGATTATTTAAACAATTTTGGTGAAGGCTTTACTTGTGGTCACTTTCCTCAATCATTTGAATACTCTACAGTTGGTGGTTGGGTTGCCGCAAAAGGAGCAGGGCAAGCTTCTACAGGATATGGTAAAATTGAACATATGGTTTTATCATTAAAAGTGATAACTCCATCAGGAGTAATTGAAACAAAAACATACCCCGCAAGTGCTCAAGGCTGGGATTTATATCCAATTTTCATTGGTTCTGAAGGTACATTAGGTGTTATAACACAGGTTACAATGAAAATACATAAACACAGACCTGAAAATACTAAATATGCTTCATTTATATTTAAAAATTTCGAATCAGCAGTTGTTGCTATGCGAACTGCAATGCAAGATGGTATAGGATTACCTCACTTATTTCGCATTTCTGATCCAGAAGAAACTGAAATAGCTTTTAAAACTAAAAACTTTGAAGGCACTTTAACTGATAAGTTTTTAAATACATTAGGTTATAAATCAGGTAATCGATGTTTAATGTTTGTTGCAGTTGATGGTAATAAAGCATATGTAAATCAAGTAATTAAATCAATAAAAAATAATAATAAGAAACATAAAGCTTTCTTTATTGGTGCTAGTCCTACAAAAAAATGGCTAGAACAGCGTTATTCAAGTGCTTACCTTCGTGATCCATTAATGGACTTAGGAATTATGACTGATACACTTGAAACTGCAGTAATGTGGGAAAATCTAATTCCTTTATGGAGTGCTGTTCGTAAATATTTAAAAGCAAGAGAAAAAACTGTAGCAATGGTTCATATTTCTCATGTATACGAAAATGGTGCAAACCTATATTTTACTTTCCTTAGCCCAATGAAAAAAGATGATGAAATCAATGATTATTTATTGTTTCATAAGGGTTTGGTTGACACAATTCATGAGAACAAAGGCTCATTGTCACACCATCATGGCATTGGTAAAACAATGGCTCCATGGATGGAAAAAGAACTGGGCTCGGAGAGTATGAAACTGATGCAAGCAATAAAAAATCATCTTGACCCTAATGGAATAATGAATCCTGGAAATACATTAGGCTTAAAACCGTAAAATTTTTTAATGAATTTTAAAATGGACAATCAGAAGCAGTATGTAATAGTAATTGATGCCGGTACACAATCTATTCGTGCCGTAATTATTGATTTGCAAGGGATAATTTGTGAAATTGAACGTACTGAAATAGAGCCTTATTTTTCTGAACATCCCGGTTTTGCAGAACAAGATCCTGAATATTTGTGGGATGTGCTTTGTAAAACTACAAAGCGTTTGATAAAAAATACCTCGATTCAATTATCTGATATCAAAGGGTTGTCAATTACTACCCAGCGGGGAACCGTTGTTAATCTTGATAAAAATGGAAAACCACTGCGTCCGGCAATTATTTGGCTTGATCAGCGAAAAGCAAAATTGCACAACTGGCCAAAAGGGATTATTAAAAAAGGTTTACAATTAATAAATATGTATGAGTCATTGGCTCATGCTATAAAAGATGGAGAATCAAATTGGATTCAACAAAATCAACCTGAAATATGGGAAAAAACATATAAATATGTATTTCTATCAGGTTTTTTTAATTATCGCATTGTTGACAAGTATATTGATTCCATTGGAAGCACTGTTGGATATATTCCATTTGATTATAAAAAACAGCGATGGTCAAAAGCAAGTGAAATAAATACAAAACTTTTTCCAATTGAACCCAATAAGCTTGTTGATCTTATAAAGCCTTCGGAGTTAATTGGTTATGTTTCAAGCGAAGCCTCAGTACAAACTGGATTACCAGCGGGTTTGCCTGTAATTGCTGCTGCTGCTGATAAAGCTTGTGAAGTACTAGGCTCTGGTTGCAGCACACCTGATATTGCATGCTTGAGTTATGGAACTACTGCTACCATTGAAACAGTAAATAACAAGTATGTTGAAGTAATACCTTTTTTCCCATCTTATCCAAGTGCTATTCCTGATCATTTTAATACAGAAGTAATGATATACCGAGGATATTGGATGATAAAATGGTTTAAACAGGAATTTGGACATAAAGAAGTTGAACTTGCAAAAAAACTTGGTAAAATACCTGAAGAATTGTTTGATGAAATGATTAATAATATACCTCCAGGCTCAATGGGATTAATGCTTCAGCCATATTGGTCGCCTGGTGTAAAAATTCCCGGAATTGAAGCCAAAGGAGCTGTTATTGGTTTTGGTGATGTTCATACTAGAGCTCATTTATACCGTTCAATTCTCGAAGGACTTACATATGCATTAAAAGATGGAGCTATTCGAACCGAAAAACGAACTGGTATTAAAATTCAAAAGCTTCGGGTTTCAGGTGGTGGTTCTCAAAGTAAAAATGCTTTGCAAATGACAGCCGATATCTTCAATATGCCAGTTGAAAAACCACATACTTATGAAACTTCAGCACTTGGAGCAGCTATTAATTGTGTGGTTGGATTAAAATTATATCCCGATTTTCAAACTGCAATTGATAATATGTGCAGAGTGAGTGAAATTTATTATCCTATACCTGAGAATCGTAATATTTATGATAATTTGTTCAATAAGGTTTACCGAAAAATGTATAAACAATTAAAACCTCTTTATAAAGATATTCGGGACATTACAAATTACCCAAAAAGAGAGTATTAAATCATAAATTATTTTTTATCAATAATATCTCTGCCAAAAGGAGTTAATGCCAAAGCTGCAAGTTTAAAATGCTGTAATCCGAACGGAATACCAATAATAGTTATAAGCAGTATAATTCCAAAAATAAAGTGAGAAAGAGCTATCCAAATTCCTCCAATAAAAATCCATAGAATATTAAATAGAATATATAAACATCCTGATGAACGTTGGCTTTGAACAGTTGTTTTTCCAAATGGCCACAATGCCAGCATTCCAAGCTTAATAGTCTGAATTCCAAAAGGAATTCCAATAATAGTAATAATTAGTATAACGCTGGCTATAAAATATTCTATAGCAGTAATTATACCACCAAAAAGTAACCATATAATATTACCTAGTATTTTCATGTATGTTATTTATTAATTTTTTATCGTTTAAAATTTCACCTTCTGATTTTGCAATAATCACAGCACCACAAGTATCACTATAAACATTAACAGTAGTTCTGAACATATCCAGAATTTGATCTACTGCCAGAATAAGCCCTAAACCTTCTAAGGGTAAGCCTACAGCAGATAAAATAATTGAAATCATCACTAAACCAGCCATAGGAATGCCAGCAGCACCTATTGAAGCTAATAAAGCTGTTAAAACTACAATAACCTGTTGTCCTAAAGTTAAATCTACACCATATGCTTGGGCAATAAACATAGCAGCTACACATTCATAAAGGGCTGTACCATCCATATTAACTGTTGCACCTAATGGTAGCGTAAAACTTGAAATCTTATTTGATACCCCACTTTTATACTCTATTGCATTCATTGTTAATGGTAAAGTCGCACTTGATGATGCTGTTGAAAATGCCGTTAAAAGTGGAGTAGCCATATTTTTAAAATGCCAGATTGGATTCATTTTACCTATAAAACGGAGAACTAATGGTAGTGAAATAAATGTATGAACAAATAATCCAAGAATTACTGTTATCATATAAATACCCATTCTTCCAGCAAATTCAGTTATTGATGGCGCATCAGAAACAGCTTTTGCAACAATACCTAAAACACCCAAGGGAGTTAGTTTTATAACTAACATTGTAATTTTCATTATAACTTCAAATAATGAATTAAACATATCTGTAAGGAAATCAGATGGTTTCTTATCAACTTTAGTTATAAAAAAGCCAAATACTATTGCAAAAAATATGATTGAAAGCATTTCGCCACTAGTAAGTGCTTCAAATATATTAGTAGGAATAATTTTTAATAATGTTTCACTAAAACTATCTTGTACAGCACTTAATTCTGTAACTTGTTTTACTAAACCTAAATCAGCTCCAACTCCAGGTTTTATTAGGTTTACAAAAAATAATCCAGTTATAATTGCTAATAAGCTAGTGGAAATGTAATAAACCATTGTTTTTAATCCCAATCTTCCAAGGTTTTCAGCATTACCAATGTTTGCAATACCTGAAATAATTGAAGTTAGTATTAATGGTATTATAACCATACGTAAACCTCTTAGAAAAACTATACCCATCCATGAAACATAGCTTACATAATCTTTTAAAAATAATCCGAATAGGACACCAATTATTAAACCTATTAAAACTTGCCAGTGAAAAGCTATTTTTTTCATAATTATAATTTAAAATTGATAAAGGTAAATGTAATAATTTTTGATTTTATTCTTTTAAACTTATTATAAATATTAGATATAGCTGAATAGGGAAGTCGAAATTAAATTTTAATTCCATAACACAGTTTCATTATTCAAATATTAGGTATAAACCTCATCTAAATATTCAATTCTCGAACAGTTAAGTTTTTAATCATTGGATTTTGAATTTAAAATTTAAATTGTAATTAATAGTAATCATAAAACAGAATACATATGTAATCAATATATGAGGTTACAAATGTAATGACAAGTTTGACATATTTCAATTGTAAAATACACAAATGTAACCATAATTCAAAGTAAGTTAATACGATTATGTAAACAAATAAAAAGAGAATTAGAATATACATTCTATAAAAACATATAAATCATTATATCAATAAGTTATAATATTTATATTAAGTATATAATAAACAAAAACATTATTGTTTTATTAAATATAATTTAATATGATGTAAATATTGTATATATAATACAATATATCAGTTAATTAAAACATAATTTAAAAGCGTTACTTTAAATCTTAATTATATCTGTTTTAATGTTGAATAAATATTATAGATCTATTGAAAAGACTCAATAATTAAGCTATTTTAATAAATTAATTATAGTTGTTTTTTAAATAATGATTCAACTTGATTAAAATATTGAATTATTACATAGATTGAGATTAACGACGATAATATTACACTGATAATTGAATTATCACTTAGTAGCTTAATTATATCTACTGATTTTATTAATAAATACGATATAGCGGTATATATTATTATTTTAATTTAAATTATTCAAAACGAAAAAAAACAGTCAAAATTAATTTATTTCATTATTTATAGATTATAAAATTAAAAGTCTAACTATATTATATTAAGCATGTTAAAAAAATAATGAAATCAGTGTGCCCTTACTTGAATTCACATATGTAAACTCATATATGAAATAAAAAGTTACGAATGTAAACAAAATATAATTTACATTTGTAACTCAAATTGTTTACAAATATGAAAGATCGAATTTTACAGTTCCTAAAAGATGAGAAAATATCATCTACAAAGTTTGCAGACATAATAGGAGTACAACGTTCAAGTATTTCACATATATTATCAGGTAGAAATAAACCTAGTTTCGACTTTATTGAAAAAATGCTTTTATCTTTCCCTTCCTTAAACGCTCAATGGTTAATAACAGGTAAAGGCTCTATGTTTACTAATACACCACGGCAAGAATCATTATTTGACTTAAAAATTGATTCAAATCAGCAAAAGTCAACTACTCTACAATCAATTATTCCAAAACAGGAAAATATAAATACAGAAATAAGCGATAATGATCAACATATAGAAACTGGTTTTCTTAAATCAGAAAAAAAAGAGAAAATAATTGATAGGATAATTATTTTTTTTGAAGATGGATCATTTAAACAATATAAAGCTGAATAGTTTTTAAAAATTCTATTTTATCTTTGCATAAAAACTTATGTACAAAAGATTCATTCGCCCTATTCTATTTTTATTATCACCCGAAACCATTCATCACTTAATTGTTAATCTACTCAAATTTGGCTTTTATATACCGGGAGTTCGTTTTTGTTTAAGGAAACTGTATTTAATCAAAGATAATCGCTTAAATCGCACCTTTTTAGGCTTAAAATTTGAGAATCCTGTTGGATTTGCTGCAGGTTTCGATAAAAATGCAGAAGTTTTTAATCAATTTTCTAGTTTTGGATTCTCATTTATTGAAATTGGAACAGTTACTCCAAAACCTCAAAAAGGAAATCCAAAACCAAGATCTTTCAGAATACCTAAAGATAATGGATTAATTAATCGAATGGGATTCAATAACAAAGGAGTTCATTTTGCTATTAAAAAACTGAAAAATATTAATAAAGGTCTAATAATTGGTGGAAATATTGGGAAAAATTCACTTACTGCTAACCAAGATGCTATTTATGATTATGAATATTGCTTTAAAGAATTATATGATCATGTTCATTATTTTGTAGTGAATTTAAGCTGTCCTAATATTAAAGACTTACACAAACTTCAAAATCAAGAATCTACTATTGAAATTCTTAAAAGTCTTATTGAAATTAGAAATTTACAATCGATTAAAAAACCTGTACTTTTAAAAATTTCACCAGATATAACTGATCAACAGTTAGATGACGTTATTGAAACATTCCGAATTACTGGAATAGATGGAATCGTTGCTACAAATACTACTACTTCTCGAAAAGGTCTTATTACTAATGTAGATCGAATTAAAGAAATTGGTAATGGCGGATTAAGCGGGAAACCATTGACAAAACGTTCTACTGAAATTATTAGATATATTAGTGAAAAATCAGGAGGTACTATTCCAATTATTGGTGTTGGAGGTATTATGACTGTTGAAGATGCTTTAGAAAAACTTGATGCTGGAGCAACATTAATACAGTTATATACTGGCTTTATTTATAATGGTCCATCATTTGTAAAACGAATAAACAAAGCTATAATTGAAAAATGTTTGTAAATAGGTGTTAATAACTTAATGATAGTTGTTTATATTTATATTATTAGAATAAACTTTTTTACAGCCTGATTATTTCATAAAGATTCTTTAAAATCTTCTATTAATTCTTCATTTTTTGAGTTAATTCGATAAGTTATGCTTGAAATATCGGGATTCAAAAAATAAAGTTGTACAAAAATTTTTAGATTTACATTTTAGAATTAGGGCATCTTTTTAAAAACTATTTTGGGCATGATATTAGGAGAAAAATTTCAGGAAAAGGATAAGGGCAAAATTAAATCCTACTTTAAATTGAAAAGTAATAAATTATCTAATATATTTATTATTAGTATTTTTCTTTTAATTACAGTACTTATTGCATCTCTTAAAGTTAGTCTGTTATCTAATTGGTTATATTCCTCAGATCTTTTTACTTACGATACTATATTACAAGAAACTTTAAGAGGAAATTTTGGACTCGAATATACATATGGTAATTCTTTCGGCGATCATGCTTATTTTGTATTTCTGTTGCTTCTGCCAATAAAACTTTTCTTAAAAAGTAAAATGATTTATTTTCTAGTATTAATTACTCCATTATTGTTTGTATCATCATGCATAACACTACTTTATTATGTTTCTTCATTAAATTTTAAGTGGTATGAAAGAATAATTATATTTATTCCTTTAATATTCATGGTTAATATTTTGAAAGCAAATGCTGAAGGAATTTACGGCTTTCATCCCGATACTGGTATGGGTTTTTTATTGTTTATTCTTGCAATCTTGTTTGATTTATTAAATAATTACAAAAATAAAAAAAGCTTAAAAATATTAATATGGTTAGTATTCATTTTATTCATATTTACTAAAGAAGAAATGGCTTTATTAGGGACAATTTTCTTTGGAATAATACTGTTTTTTGACAGAAAAAGAATATATCTGGTATTTTTTATTTTTTCATTCATTGTATTTATTCTCGATATATTTTTTATACTAGAATCAAAAAGCATTTTGAATAGGGGGAATAATGTTATTTTGAATAATTTTTATAATGAAACAAATATACGTGGATTAATTTCAGTTTTGAAAGATATACCATACGATACTTTCTTGAACCAAATATTATTATATGTAGGAGTTTTTGTTGCTCTAATTTTATTGAAAAAAATAAAACCAATTGCCTTTGCATTGTTTATTGTAGGTCTAATTAAAATTTTTATTTGCTTTTTAATTGCTGACTTTTCATTTGATACTTGGCATTCATTTCCTGCTCTCGGTATGTTTATAGGTGCAATAATCATTCAATTTACTGGAGAAAAAAGAATAAAATATGCTTTACAATTTTCATATATAGTTCTTATTTATTTGTCAATTGTCTCAGTTTTAAATTTAAAACATGATTTAATATTCAGAAAATCTGCTATAGGATGCATTCGTACTACTAAACACTATAAGAAATTGACAAATAAAGACATTCAGGAATTAAAAAAATACATTGATAAAAAAAAGGTAATTGCCCTAAATACTTATATTGCAATTAATTTCACTGATGGATATAGATACACATTTTATCCAAGGGGCGTAGAAATGATTCCAACACATATTGCCAGCTATATTATTGTAGATAAAACCTCTGAAACGTTAAGACATTTGGTGAAAAGTTCAACTGAGAGTTTAGTAGTAACTGGGAAAACCGGATATCATAATATTTTTGAAAATAACAGTTTTATTTTGCTTGAGCGAGATGAAGCATTAAAAGGTAAAGAAGGGGATTGTCCTGTTTTTATTAAAAATTATGGAAAAGAGAGTTTAGGAATCTAAGTTAATTCTTAAAAAAGTTATATTTAATAAGTGAATTCATAATCTTATTGTTCATAGGATCACAGTTTGATTTCGATATTTTAACAATCTGTGCATTATTTTCTCGGATGAGTTAGCATATTAATTTCAATTTTTTTTTAAGTTAACAAATATGTCTCATAAAAAACAGCTTTTCAACTTCCTAATAACAACCTATTTACAATAAAAAACCTGACTGTTATATCAGGTTTTCTTTAGTGATCCAGCTGGGGCTCGAACCCAGGACCCCATCCTTAAAAGGGATGTGCTCTACCTACTGAGCTACTGAATCATTTGGATTGCAAAAGTAATATCTTATTTTTTTTATCCAAATTAATTCAACATATTTTATTAATTATTATGAAAAAAAAAATGTAATAATATTATATGTTATTGTATTTTAAGCACATATACTATTTAAAATTATAATAAGTTTAAGCGATCTTTTATTAAGTAAATTTGATATAAAAAAAATTCATGACCTATTATTTATATATACTATAAATATTGGTATCACTAAGGTATTGTTTATTGCATTAGCATTAAAATGAGAAATCCTGAAATATGTTAACTCAAAATCAACTTATTTCAGGACAAGGAATTAGATAAAATAAAAAACCTGACTTTTATATCAGGCTTTTTTCTGTGATCCAGCTGGGGCTCGAACCCAGGACCCCATCCTTAAAAGGGATGTGCTCTACCTACTGAGCTACTGAATCAAATAGGATTGCAAAAATAATATCTTATTTTTTTAAATCAAAAGTTTTTCGTTCTATTTAATGAAAAAAAAACTAATCGATTGAATATCTTTACAATAGATTTTAAAATTATTCTTATCAATTAAATATTGCAAAAATTTCTGGCATATTTTTCTAAATTTAATAGCTTTGAATCAACAAATAGTAAGAAAAAATCGAATTTTAAATTGAAATTGTATGTATACTTCAGAAACAAAAATACGAGTACGATATGGTGAAACGGACAAAATGGGATATGTATATTATGGTGTGTATCCTCTGTATTTTGAGGTAGGCAGAACTGAGTTGATGCGTGAATTTAATTTTCCTTACAGCAAAATTGAAGAAATGGGAATAATGCTTCCTGTATTGTCATTAGATATTAAATATTTAAAACCAGCCAAATATGACGATTTGCTCACAATAAAAACAACGTTAAAAGAAATACCATTGGCCAGAATCACATTTTTTTATCAGATTTTTAATCAAAATAATGAACTTTTGAACGAAGGTACAACAACACTTGTTTTTGTTGATGAAAAAACTCGCCGTCCTAGAAAAGCACCGGAAGATCTATTAAAAAGTTTGACTAAACACTTTTAAAACATTTTACTTTGTTTCTATTGTCTATCTGATTTCTTATTAAATCATTTTTTTCTTGTAATGTTTTTATTTTTTATTCGTCTTGTTTTTGAATTAAGCTTAATTAATAATTATTCATTAACAATTTAAAAAATAAAATCATGAAAAAAATAGTATTAATATCCCTATTAGCAATATTCCCTGTTCTTTTAAATGCTCAGGACTTTGTTGATAATATAATTCAAAAGTATCAGGGTAAAGAAGGTTTTACAACCGTTTTAATTAATAAAAGCCTATTTGATATTGCAATTGCAATCGATGATGATCAAGATCTTAAAAAAATGAAAGATATGATCGAAAACATTCGCATAATTGCAATGGAAGATGACTCTATACAAAATGTAAATTTCTATAAGGAAGTTATTTCACAATTAAAAGTGAATACTTATGTTGAACTTATGAAAATAAAAGAATCAAAACAAGATGTTATATTTTATGCAAAGTATAATAATAATATAATCGAAGAACTTTTATTGATTGCTGGAGGAAATGATGAAAATGCTATTATTAGCATTAAAGGAAAAATTAACTTAAAAGATTTGGCAAGTCTTTCAAAATCTGTTCATATTGATGGATTTGAATATATGGACAAACTAAATGAAAAAGATTAGAAAGGGGGACTTATTCTCCCTTTTCTCAAAATTTATTTGTATTTTTCTTTGTTTTGATTTTTGATTGAATGAATACCGAAACTTTTAAAACTCTTGTTATTCCTCTAAACCGCAAATTGAATGCTTTTGCTTTCAGATTTTTAAATAATTACGATGAAGCGAAAGATGTTGTTCAAGAGATTTATATTAAATTATGGAACATGCGTAATGAGTTAGAAAAATATAATAGTATTGAAGCTTTAGCTATGAAAATGACACGTAATTTCTGTCTTGATATAATAAAGTTAAAAAAAACGATACCAATTAATCCCTCAATTCAAAATCAATTTGAGAATAAGTTAGATTTTAATTCTCAAAATGATAAAGATCAGGTTTTAACAATTGCTGTAAACAGAGCAAAAAATATAATTAATGAATTGGATGAACCACAAAAAACAATCATGCAACTACATGATATACAAGGATATGATTATGAAGAGATTTCAGAAATTTTAAATATGAATATTAACACAATCAGGGTTTCATTATCTAGGGCAAGAAAAAAAGTAAAAGAAGAACTTATACATAAATATTATGATCATGGAAAAACAGGAAATAAAAATTCTGTTAGAGAAATATTATGATGGAAACACATCTAAAGAAGAGGATAACATTTTATTTGAATACTTTTCAAGTAATAATGTTGACTCAGAATTTTCATCTGATAAAGAATATTTTTCGTTTCTAAAGAATGAAAAAATAATTTCTTCTTCAATTAATGATTTATCTGATCAGATTTGGAATAATATTGAAGATTACGAAAAAATTATAAGTCATAAGACATTAAAATACAGTAAATTATATAAATTTACTTTAGCTGTAGCTGCAAGTTTGATTATTGTTATGATTTCAATAACTATTTTTAAGTACGATTTAATTTTCCATAAAAATCAAATTCAATTTACTGATACTTATGATAATCCAGAATTAGCATATATGGAAGTCAAAAAAGCATTGTTATTTGTTTCAGAGAAATTCAATAAAGGAACAAATCATATAAAAAGTCTTGATACATTCGAAAAAGGTACAAAAGATTTACAATTAATAGAAAATTTCGACAAAGGTTTAAACGAGCTTAAACCAGTAAAATCAGTAGAAATAGTAAATAAATACATAAAAAATAAATAACATGAAAAATTTCATTTTTTTAATCAGTTTTTTCCTTTTTTCCGGAGCAGTAAATGCTCAAAATACACCAGTAGATGAATTGTTCGATAAGTATAGCGGAAAAGAGGGATTTACATCAGTTTATATTACTAGTTATATGTTTAGTATGTTTGCTGATGTTGAAAGCAATGACCCAGAATTTGATGAATTAATAAAGAATCTGAAAGCAATTAAGATTCTTGCAACTGACGAATCTTTTACAGGAAATATTAATTTCTTTAAAGAGATCATCGATAAATTGCCAAAAGATCAATACAAAGAGTTAATGGTTATTAAAGAAAAAGACCAGGATGTTAAATTTCTTGTTAATGAAAAAGATGGTAAAATAATTGAATTGTTATTAATTGCCGGAGGAGCAAATGAAAATGCTTTAATAAGTATACAGGGTAATATTGATTTAAAAAATATTTCAAAATTATCAAAATCAATGAAAATTGATGGACTTGAAAATTTAGAAAAAATTGATAATAAATAACATGATGAAAATCAAGGTTTTAGTAATTATATTAATTTCTGTATTTCTTTTATCATGCGTAAAAGAAAAAAGAAAAGGATATAAAGAGAACAA
>Ga0154355_1174_pt3 | contig 12780 bp, 11 predicted proteins | sample RifGroA2_FD_115883 | JGI IMG/M metagenome (GOLD analysis project Ga0154355, IMG submission 115883) | Bacteroidetes bacterium GWA2_31_9b
CCTTCTGTTATTAGGCTTGGATCGTCTGCAATTATTTCGACGTTTTGAGCTGGCTGGCTTTTTTGAGCATTGCTTAATTTTATCAACTTATTACTTGCTAAAGGCAAGCTCCCATTAACTCCAGTACCTGGTTTATTATTTTTAATAAATCTTGGTTTTGATGAAAACTCCGACATATCATCATTATTATTAAATGGGAGAGGTGTTTCAAAAAACGATTCAGGAAGATCAAGATATTGTTCATCAATCTCTTTTATAAAACGGCTGGGTCTGCACGATGTTGGTACTCCCCATTTATATCGTTCTCTAGCATAACTTATTACAGCTACTTCTTCTGCTCTTGTTATAGCTACATAGCATAAACGTCTTTCTTCTTCAAGTTCTTTTAGTGTTCCTGATGACATGTTAGATGGAAATAAATCTTCTTCGAGCCCGACCAAAAAAACATATTTAAACTCTAGCCCTTTGGCCGAATGTATTGTCATTATTGTTACTTTATTATTGTCATCATCTTTTTCATTATCCTGATTGGTTAATAAAGCAACATTTTCCATGAATTTATCAAGCGTAGGATTTGTTTCAGATTCGTTAAACTCATCAACAAATTCCTGTATACCATTTAAAAGTTCTTCAAGATTTTCTAAACGGGTTTGTTCCTCATGTGATTCGGGATTTTTAAATTCATCAATAATTCCAGACTCTTTTGCAATAGTCATCGCAGCCTGATAAGCATCTTTATCTTTTATATCCTGACTGAATTTTTCAATTAAATTTTTAAACGACTCCAACTTGCTTTGAGTTCCTGAATTAAATCCAAGTTCATTTTTTTGTATCTGAGAAAGTGTTTCCCAGGCAGATTGGTCTTCTTTCTTTGAAAATTCATCAAGTCGTTCTAAAGTTGTTTGACCTATACCTCGTGCAGGATAATTAATTATCCGTGTTAATGCTTCTTCATCATTATGATTTATCGCAAGTCGGAAATAAGCTAAAATATCTTTAATTTCTTTTCGCTGATAAAAAGAAATACTACCATATACTTTATAAGGTATATTAAATCTGCGAAATGCTTCTTCAAAACTTCTAGATTGTGCATTTGTTCTGTATAGAATTGCAAAATCTTTGTTTTCGTAGTTTTTTTCTTCAATTACATCTTGAATAATACGGGCTATTCTGAATGCTTCGTCTTTATCGGTTTGTGCTTCAATTACTGTAATTTTTTCGCCCACTGCATTTTCCGAAAATACCTTTTTAGGTATTTGTTCTTTATTCTTTTTTATTAAGCTATTGGCTGCATTTACTATAGTTTGTGTTGATCTATAGTTCTGTTCAAGCTTAAATAAGTTATATCCCGGATAATCATTTTTAAAATTGAGAATATTTTCAATTTTTGCTCCTCTGAACGAATAAATACTTTGAGCATCATCACCAACTACACAAACATTTTTATTTTTTGAACTGAGCTTATTTACAATTAAATACTGAGAAAAATTGGTATCCTGATACTCATCAACCAAAATGTATTTAAACATGTTTTGGTATTTTTCAAGTACTTCAGGGAAATCACGAAAAAGAATATTGGTATTCAGCAATAAATCATCAAAATCCATTGCGTCTGCTTTCTTGCATCTATTGGAGTAAATAGTGTATATATCAACAATTTTCGCTTTATTGCTTTTAGCATCCTGAGTAGTAATCTGAGTATTGCTGCTGTATGCTTTTGCTGTAATTAAATTATTCTTTGCACTTGATATTCGTCCATAAACCTCATTTGCTTTATAAACTTTATCATCTAGATTTAGTTCTTTAATGATTTTCTTTAACAAACTCTTTGTGTCAATTGAATCGTAAATAGTAAAATTTGATGTATAGCCTAATTTTGTTGATTCGTTTCGTAAAATTCGTGCAAAAATAGAATGGAAAGTACCCATCCATAAAAACTTTGCAACATCAGGTCCAACCATTTTGGCTATTCGTGATTTCATCTCTGCTGCCGCTTTGTTGGTAAAGGTAAGCGCCAAAATCTGACCGGCAGGAGCTCCTTTTTCTAAAAGATATGCAATCCGATATGTCAATACTCTTGTTTTACCAGAACCGGCTCCTGCAATAACTAATGATGCTCCATTGTAATTTATTACAGCATCTCGTTGTGCTTCGTTTAATTCGTTAAGAAAATCGTACACTTTTATAATCTTTATATGTATAAAAAATAAGTGGTAAAAATAAACCCATTAATTTGTCTATACAAACCATCTGAAAACTATTTATACACAAAATATGTTCTCCTGTATTGCTGTATGTTTAATGTGTTTTAAGAAACAATTTTCAAATGGTTATACAATTTTATTGATTGATATTTGTTATTATTGTAGTTTTCTTAAAGAGATCTCAATATATATGAAACATAAATTACTCATAATATTACTTGCACTCAATTTGATTCCATTCATTGGATTTTCACAGATTCGATCTGATGCCGATTTTATTGATAAAACATCGTATATTTCTACAGATTCGATTCATGTTTTTTGTACCTCAAATATAAATGGTGGTAGTTTAATTGCTGAAGACTCAACAAGTCTTGGGGGATATGATTTTATATGGTATAAGTTTAATGATATAACGAAGGATTTTACAGAAGTAATTTCTGGTTTTACTATTAATATTGACTCCACTAGTTCTACTATTTTAAATTTAACATCTGGCGGATACAAAGTTGTTTTAACAAATGCAGATACTATTCAGGAATATGTTGCCTGGATCTATTTAAATAATGAATTAACAGTTGAGCTTAGTTTTGATAATGATAATGATTGCAATTATTTAGGACTTTATGTTAATCCATATTATGCTACTAGTCATGATTTTAACACGTCTTTTGTGTATTATGATACAATTAGCGATTTGTCATTTGTTTTAAAGAATAGAATTTCACTCTACGAATGGAGTTCAGATCCTGAATTTGAATATCTCAGGAATTATAATAGTCCGTTTAACAGCATGAATGAGTCTTTAACGGATGATTTACCAACAGAGGATCTTGTATTCGCAGTTACAGCAACCGATCGCTTTAGTTGTATTGCTCATGATGATATTAATTATACTGCTATTGCCACAAAAGCTGATTTAAAAATGACGGTTTTTGATCGTGATGGGATTGAAATTTCTTCTGGTGACACTACTGTTTCTGGTGAAGCACCATTAATAGTTAAATTTACCAATGAATCAAAACATGGTTACGAATTTATGTGGTTCTTTGGTGATAGTCTAATAAAGAATGATGAAGATTCAATTTTTACAACTGATTTTAATTTACAACCTGAACACACCTATTATTATACTGAAAAAAGTTTAGGGAAAAAGTATACTGCAAAACTTGTTAGTGAGAGTGAGTATGGGTGTAAAGATTCTATTTTAGCTTTTATAAATGTTGATCCTTCAAAATTTGAAATTCCAAATGTTTTTTCTCCAAACGACGATGGTAATAATGATTTTTTTATTATTGATCCCGAAAAATTCAAATCAATTCGATCATTTAAAATAACCATTTTTAATCGCAATGGACAAATTGTTCATGAATTCGAAGGTGATATTCATGATTGGAAAGGTTGGAATGGTTCGGTTAAAGGTAAAGGAGAAGCTAGCGAAGGAACCTATTTTTTTGTACTTGAAGTTGTTGGTTGGGATGCCGTTAAGTACAACAACGATACAATGGGTAAAGAAACAAAATTTGGTTTTATAGGATTATTTCGATAAAAAATTTAAAATATAAAAAATTAGGGTTGTTCATTGAGCAACCCTATTTTTTATATATAAATGTTAAAGAATACTAATCTTCTTCTTCTTCCTCTTCGAAAGCTTTAATTAATTTCTCTTGAACGTCAGTTGGTACTTGATCGTATTTCGAAAATTTCATTGTATAACTAGCTCTACCACCACTAATTGAACTTAAAGCAGTTGAGTACTTGTTCATTTCAGCTAAAGGTACTTTAACACTAATTTTTTCAAAACCTTTTTCACTATTCATACCTTCAATCATAGCACGACGACCTTGTAAGTCACTCATTACATCTCCCATTCTGTCTGATGGAACAAGAACTTCAACATCGTAAATTGGTTCCATAATTTTGGGGCCAGCAACTTTAAAAGCTTCTCTAAAAGCATTACGTCCAGCTAATCTAAATGAAATTTCGTTTGAATCCACAGGGTGCATCTTGCCATCATAAACACAAACGCGAATATCACGGGCATAAGAACCTGTAAGTGGACCTTCTTCCATTTTTTCCATTATCCCTTTTAAAATGGCAGGTAAAAAACGAGCATCAATAGCTCCACCAACTATACAATTATAATAAACCAACTTCCCACCCCAAGGTAAAGCATGTTCTTCTTTATTTCTGACTGATACAGCAATCTCTTTTCCTTCAACTTTGAATTTCGATGGATCTGGAGTTCCTTCTTTATATGGTTCAATTACAATATGAACTTCTCCAAATTGGCCTGAACCTCCCGATTGTTTTTTATGTCGGTAGCTGGCTGCTGCAACTTTTGTAATTGTTTCTCTGTAAGGAATTCTTGGAGGAAAAAAAGCTGTTTCTATTTTATATATTTTATCCAAATGCCATTTAACCATGTTATTTAAATGATATTCTCCCTGGCCATGAATTAATATTTGTTTTAATTCTTTAGAATACTCAATTATTACAGTTGGATCAGCCTGATTTATTCTTCCTAAAGCTTCCCCTAATTTCTCATCGTCTGATTCACTAACTGCTTTAATTGCAGTTCTGTATTTTGGATTGGGGAATGCTATAGGTGGAAATTTAATTTCAGTTTTTCCATCTGAAAGAGTATCATTTGTTCCTGTATTTTTTAATTTAACAGTTGCCCCAATGTCACCAGCTGAAAGTTGTGAAACTTTTTGACGATTTTTACCGGCAACAACATACAATTGCGACAATCTTTCTTTTGCACCAGTATTGTTGTTTGTTAAATCAATACCCTCAGTAATTTTACCTGATATTACTTTAAAGTAGTTTATTTCACCAATATGTGATTCTGTAGCTGATTTAAATACAAATAATGAAGCAGGTCCGTCTTCTTTTGTAGGAATTTCTTTCCCTTCAATAGTTACCTCAGATGGCATTTTATCTGGTGATGGTAATACATTTACAATAAATTCCATTAATCGCTTAATACCCATACTTTTTTCAGCCGAAGTACAAAAAACAGGATATAACCCACGGTTTATGACACCGGCACGAATTCCTTTACGCATTTCATCTTCGTCAAGAGATCCTTTTTCGAAGAAAAGCTCCATCAATTTCTCATCATTTTCTGCAGCTGCTTCTACTAAAGTGTTATGTAATTCTTCAGCTGTTTCAATTTGGTCTGCAGGTATTGGCAATTCTTCTCTTATTCCTTCTGCATTCCATTTATACATTTTCATTTTAATTACATCAATAAGTGCTTTAAATTCAGCACCAACTCCAATAGGATATTGAATTATAACTACTTTATTTCCAAATGTATTTTTCGCAGCTTCAACTACACCTTCGAAATTTGCTTTTTCATGATCTAATTGATTAATAACTAAAACCAGTGGTTTTTTACTTTTCTCACAATTTCTATAAGAAATTTCTGTTCCTACTTCAATGCCATGTTGGGCATGCAATAACATTATTGCTGTATCGATTACCCTAAATGAAGAACTTACACTCCCTATATAATCATCAGCTCCTGGAGTATCAATAATATTTATTTTGTGATCATTAATTTCAGTATATAAAACTGTAGAAAAAACAGAGTTTCCTGCTTCATGTTCTATTTCATTATAATCTGAAACAGTGCTTTTTGCATTAATACTTCCTTTTCTTTCAATTACACCGCCTTCTAATAACATTGCTTCGGCCAGGGTTGTTTTACCTGATCCGGAACTTCCAATTAAAGCAATATTCCTTATTTTATCTGTTTGATAAGTTTTCATAAGTAAATCATCTAATTAATTATTAATAATAGCTATCTAATTCTCGGGTATATCAAAATTTTAAATTAATCTATAATCTTAAATGGGTTTCAAAAATAGTAAATTTTTGTTAACACACAAGTTGTGGTATATATTATTATATAAAAGATTTTTTTAATACTACTATTTTGATTTTAAATCTTTCTAAATAAGAAATTATATAAATGAATGTCTGATTATTTTTGGTAGTTAAAAAAAAGATTATAATTTTGCGACATTTTCCAATAGAAAAATTTGATAATTAAATCGATATAAATCAATAACTTTTAAGTTAAACAGAAGATTTGAAAATCAAATAAATAATTTATTAAGATTATCGAAAATTTCCGAAATAAATTTAAAATTATTGCGGATTATTAAAAAAAAAGAATACCTTTGCGAACCGATTTTATAAAAAAATAATTTAAAATATTTGTCTATATGCCTACAATACAGCAGTTAGTAAGAAAAGGAAGAACTCAGATTGTGGAGAAGAAAAAAGCTCCTGCCTTGGATGCATGTCCTCAAAGGAGGGGTGTTTGTACACGTGTTTATACTACAACACCAAAGAAACCAAATTCAGCTATGCGTAAAGTGGCTAGGGTTAGGTTAACAAATTCGAAAGAAGTGAATGCATATATTCCAGGTGAAGGACATAACTTGCAAGAACACTCAATAGTTCTGATTCGTGGTGGTAGAGTGAAAGACCTTCCAGGTGTTCGTTACCACTTAATTAGAGGTGCTCTCGATACATCAGGAGTTGAAGGTAGAACTCAACGACGTTCAAAATACGGTGCTAAAAGACCAAAGAAATAATTGATTCAATAGAGTTTAGAAGCGATGAGAAAATCAAAACCAAAACAGAGGATTCTTTTACCAGATCCAAAATATAAAGAAACTTTAGTAACTCGATTTGTGAACGATTTACAAGAAGATGGTAAGAAAAATGCTGCATTTAAAATTTTCTATCAAGCAATGGAAATTGTAGCAGATAAAAATAAAGATAAAGAAAAATCTCCAATTGAGATTTGGAAAAAAGCTTTAGAGAATATCACTCCAATGGTTGAAGTAAAAAGTAGAAGAATTGGTGGTGCTACTTTTCAAGTTCCAATGGAAGTTAACCCACGACGAAAAGCATCAATCAGTATTAAAAATATGATTAAATATGCTCGTCAACGTAGTGGCAAAAATATGGCTGAGAAATTATCTCAGGAGATTATGGCTGCTTTTAATGAAGAGGGTGGAGCTTTTAAAAAGAAAGAAGAAACACATAGAATGGCTGATGCTAATAAAGCTTTTGCTCATTTTAGATTTTAATATGTTTAGGAAGAAATTTTTTTGAGACAGGGTAGAGAATAATGAGTAAAGATTTGCAATATACCAGGAATATCGGAATCATGGCACACATTGATGCCGGAAAGACGACTACAACAGAACGAATTCTGTTTTATACTGGTATTACACATCGTATTGGAGAGGTTCATGATGGCGCAGCTACTATGGACTGGATGGTTCAAGAGCAGGAAAGAGGAATTACAATTACTTCCGCAGCTACTACAACATTTTGGAAATATAAGGACCAAGAATATAAAATAAATATTATTGACACTCCCGGACACGTTGATTTTACTGTTGAAGTAGAACGTTCACTTCGTGTACTTGATGGAGCTATAGCAGTATTTTGTGCAGTTGGTGGTGTTGAACCCCAATCTGAAACCGTTTGGCGTCAGGCTGATAAATATGAAGTTCCTAGAATGGCCTTCATTAATAAAATGGATCGTGCTGGAGCCGATTTCTTTTCTGTACTTAATCAGATGAGAGAAAGACTTAAAACAAATGCAGTTCCTGTTCAAATTCCAATTGGTTCTGAAGAAACTTTTAGAGGTGTTATCGATTTAATCGAAAATAAAGCAATTGTTTGGTATGAAGATGAGAAATTAGGTACTCAATTTAAATATATTGATATACCTGAAGAATTAGTTTCTGAAGCTGCAGAATGGAGAGGCAAATTGGTTGAAGCCGTTGCTGAATACGATGATGCATTATTAGAACGATTTTTCGAAGACCCAAATTCAATTACTGCTGAAGATATGTTAACTGTTATTCGTAAAGCTACTATAGGTATGACAATTGTACCTGTACTTTGCGGATCAGCTTTTAAAAACAAAGGTGTACAACGACTACTTGATGCAGTTGTTGCATTCTTACCTAGCCCGATGGATATCGGAAGTACAAAAGGAATTAATCCAAAAACAGATCTTGAAGTTGAAAGAAAACCTGATGCTAGTGAACCTTTAGCAGCACTTGCTTTCAAAATAGCAACGGACCCTTTTGTTGGAAGACTTGCATTCTTAAGAGTTTATTCTGGACGAATTGATTCTGGTTCTTATGTGTTAAATGTGAGAACTGGAAAACGCGAAAGAATTTCTCGATTATACCAAATGCATGCAAATAAGCAAAATCCAAAAGATTATATAGAAGCTGGTGATATTTGTGCAGCTGTTGGATTTAAAGATATTAGAACTGGAGATACTTTAAGCGACGAAAAACATCCGATTACATTAGAATCAATGGATTTTCCAAAACCAGTTATCGGAATCGCTGTTGAACCTAAAACACAAAAAGATCTTGATAAATTAAACATGGCATTAATGAAACTTGCCGAAGAAGATCCAACTTTTACTGTTAAAGTTGATACTGACTCTGGGCAAACAATTATTAGTGGTATGGGAGAATTGCATCTTGAAATCCTTGTTGATAGACTTTTACGTGAGTTTAAAGTTGAATGTAATCAAGGAGCACCTCAAGTAGCATATAAAGAAGCAATTACTGCTGAGGTAGAACATCGCGAAGTATTTAAAAAACAAAGTGGTGGTCGCGGGAAATTTGCTGATATTGTAGTTTCAATTTCTCCAGCAGATGCTGATGTGATTGGAGTTCAGTTTGTTGATAAAATAAAAGGTGGTAACATACCAAAAGAATATATACCAGCAATAAATAAAGGATTTAAAGAAGCAATATACAATGGTGTTTTAGCAGGATATCCTGTTGAAAGCATTAAAGTAACCTTATTAGATGGTTCATATCATGATGTTGACTCTGATGCATTATCATTTGAGATATGTGCGAAATTAGCTTTCAAGCATGCATGTATAAAAGCAAAACCTGTTTTACTCGAACCAATTATGTCTGTTGAAGTTGTTACTCCTGAAGAGTATATGGGAGATATTATTGGTGACTTTAACCGAAGAAGAGGAAAAGTAGAAGGTATGGAAAATAGAGGAGGTGCTCGTGTTATTAAAGCTAAAGTACCATTATCAGAACAATTTGGATATGTAACTGTACTCAGAACTATCAGCTCTGGTAGAGCAACTTCAACAATGGAGTTTTCAAACTACGAGCAAGTACCTGATTCAATTGCCAAAGCAATTGTTGAAAAAGCAAAAGGAAAAAGTGAATTAGTTTAATTAAGGATAATATAATGAGCCAGAAGATCAGAATAAAATTAAAATCTTACGACCACAATCTTGTAGATAAATCTGCAGAAAAAATTGTGAAAACCGTAAAATCCACTGGTGCAGTGGTAAGTGGTCCTATTCCACTTCCAACACATAAAAGGATTTTTACTGTATTACGTTCTCCTTTCGTTAATAAGAAATCAAGAGAACAGTTTCAATTGTCTTCATATAAAAGATTATTGGATATTTACAGTTCAACTCCAAAAACCATCGATGCGTTGATGAAATTAGAGCTACCAAGTGGGGTAGAAGTAGAAATAAAAGTGTAATTAAGTTAAAAACAACGAAAAAATGCCAGGATTAATTGGAAAAAAGATTGGAATGACTTCCATCTTCAGTGCCGAGGGAAAAAGTATTCCATGCACTGTTATAGAGGCAGGGCCATGCGTTGTGACGCAAGTAAAAACTGTTGAAAAAGACGGTTATGCTGCATATCAATTGGCTTTTGATGATAAAAAGGAAAAAAACACTCCAAATCCTCTAAAAGGGCACTTCAAAAAAGCAAATACAACTCCAAAAAGAAAACTGTATGAATTTCAGGTTTTTGAAAAAGAGTATAAGCTTGGAGATAGTGTAACAATAGATCATATTGTTAGTGATGGAATGTTTGTTGATATTATTGGTTGGTCCAAAGGTAAAGGATTCCAGGGTGTTGTAAAACGTCATGGTTTTCATGGTGTTGGAGGACAAACACATGGTCAACATAACAGACTACGTGCTCCAGGATCGCTTGGTGCTTCATCTGATCCTTCTAGAGTATTTAAAGGTATGAGAATGGCTGGTCAGACAGGAAATAAAAGGATTATGATGATTAACCTGAGAGTTTTAAAAGTGATGCCAGAGAATAATTTACTTATAGTAAAAGGTTCTGTTCCTGGTGCAAATGGTTCATATTTAATTATTCACGAGTAATGGAACTAAATATAATTAACATAGCGGGAAAAGATACCGGAAAAAAAGTAACCTTAAATGATTCAATTTTTAAAATTGAACCAAACGATCATGCTATTTATTTAGATGTTAAGCAATATTTAGCTAATAAACGTCAAGGTACTCACAGTGCAAAAGAAAAATCAGATCTTTCCGGAAGTACACGAAAACTAAAAAGACAAAAAGGAACTGGTACTGCCAGAGCTGGTAGTATTAAATCTCCTTTGTTAAGAGGTGGGGCTAGAGTATTTGGTCCAAGACCTAGAGACTATTCTTTTAAATTGAACAAAAAGGTTAAACAACTTGCACGTAAATCAGCTTTAGCTTATAAAGCATCTGATAACAATATTAAAGTGCTTGAAAACTTTAATTTCGAAGTTCCAAAAACGAAAGAATTTGTAAATCTTAGAAATAATTTGGATATACAAGATAAAAAAGTGCTTTTAGTTTTATCTGAACAAAATAAAAGTATATATTTGTCATCCAGAAATTTACAAGATGTTAAAGTAGTAACTATCTCAGATTTAGCTACTTATGACATTATGAATGCTTCAGTTGTACTCTTTTTAGAGAATTCAATTGAACCATTAAACAAAATGTTTAGAATCTAGAAAAAATTTATACGATGGATATTTTATTGAAACCAATAGTTACCGAGAAAATGACCATGCAGGGAGAAACCCTTAATAGATATGGTTTCATCGTGGATAAGCGTGCAAATAAGATTCAGATTAAAAGTGCCATAGAAGAAATGTATGGCGTATCTGTTGAAGATGTAAATACCATGCGTTATCTAGGAAAGAAAAAATCTCGATATACTAAATCAGGAGTTGTTCAAGGAAGAGCAAATTCTTTTAAGAAAGCGGTTGTGACCATAGCAGGTGGTGAAAAAATAGATTTTTATAGCAATATTTAATTGACATGGCGGTACGAAAATTAAATCCTGTAACACCAGGACAAAGACATAAAATCACCGGTACTTTTGACACAATTACAAAAGGAACACCGGAAAAATCTTTGTTAGTTCCAATAAAAAGAACTGGCGGAAGAAACAATGACGGTAAAATGACCATGCGTTATATTGGTGGAGGTCATAAAAAAAGATATCGTTTGATTGATTTCCTTCGTAACAAAGACGGAATGGAAGCTACTGTAACAAGCATTGAATACGATCCAAATAGAACAGCTCGAATTGCTTTAGTTACTTATAATGATGGTGAAAAACGATACATTATTGCTCCTAATGGATTAAAAGTTGGTCAATCAATTGCATCAGGTAGAGGTGTTGCACCAGAAATTGGAAATACACTTTATCTTTCTGATATACCTTTAGGAACAGTTATTCATAATATTGAATTACATCCTGGTAAAGGCGGTTCGATGGCCAGAAGTGCTGGAACATACGCTCAACTTACATCACGTGATGGAAAATATGCTATAGTTAAACTTCCATCAGGAGAAACTAGAATGGTATTAACAACATGTCGAGCTACTATCGGAGCAGTTTCTAACTCAGACCATAGTCTTGAAATTTCAGGTAAAGCTGGAAGACACAGATGGTTAGGTATTAGACCAAGAGTAAGAGGTGTTGTTATGAACCCAGTTGATCACCCAATGGGTGGTGGTGAAGGAAGAGCTTCCGGAGGTCATCCTAGATCAAGAAAAGGATTACCAGCTAAAGGTTATAAAACCAGAGCTAAAAAGAAAGCTTCTAATAAATATATTGTAGAAAAACGCAAGAAATAAAATAGTTTACTATGAGTCGATCACTGAAAAAAGGACCATTTATTGATTTTAAACTTGAAAAAAGAGTTCAAGGTTTAAATGAAACATCAAAAAAGTCCGTAGTAAAAACTTGGTCACGAAGATCAATGATTTCACCTGAATTTGTTGGGCATACTATTGCAGTTCACAACGGAAATAAATTCATCCCAGTATATGTAACAGAAAATATGGTTGGACACAAATTAGGTGAATTTGCACCTACCAGAACTTTCAGAGGACATGCTGGTAATAAAAAAGGTTAGATAACCGACGATAGTATTATTACACAAAAATATTTAGAATATAATGGGTGCTAGAAAAAGAATAAGAGCAAATCAGATTAAAGAGAGCAAAAAAGAACAATATTTTGCTATTTTACGAAATTGCCCTACATCACCAAGAAAGATGAGGCTAGTTGCCGACATGGTAAGAGGGATGGAAGTAAATAGAGCTCTTGATGTATTAAAATTTAGTTCGAAAGAAGCCTCCGGCAGAATGGAAAAGTTATTGATGTCAGCAATTTCAAACTGGCAACTTAAAAACGAAGGTGTTCGTGTAGAAGAATCA